>Ga0137461_1000215_pt1 | contig 13304 bp, 11 predicted proteins | sample EasRivERMGT746_2_FD_104650 | JGI IMG/M metagenome (GOLD analysis project Ga0137461, IMG submission 104650) | Soil microbial communities from meander-bound floodplain in the East River, Colorado, USA - East River MetaG ERMGT746_2 | ecosystem: Environmental > Terrestrial > Soil > Floodplain ... | reverse complement strand
GGCGGCCTGGGTCGGCTTCGAAGAAAACGACAAGGGCACGCTCGAAGTCGGCAAGCTCGCTGACATCGCCGTGCTGGCGGAAGATCCCTTTGCGGTGGCGCCGGAAAAGATCAGAGAACTAAACGTCGAGATGACCTTGGTGGGCGGCGAAGTGAAGTATCAGGCTTAAGCAGCGCGCGCTGAGTCTGTTTTAATCGGCGCTGTAAATCAAAATCAATTCATCCGACTCACCGAAACGAAGGGCCGGTGCGCGTCGCGCTCCGAGGATAAATTGAGTATCTTGCGTTGCTTGTAAACGTGGATGCAGAGTTCTTCGATGGTCGCCGTTGTCACGTTCTGGTTCTGCGGCCCAGCCGACATCGGCTCCCACTGCACCGTCACCGACTGAATTTTATCCGACTGATCCTGCCACGAGACGCGCAGCAGCCGGCCGTGCAGCCGGTCGACATAGTTGCCGGCGAGCCGAAACACTTGCGATAAACTCAAAAGATCCGGCGGTTCGACAAACGGTTTGCGCGTCTCGCGCGCCACCGCGTCCATTCTGCGGATCTCGTCGGGCTGATAAATTTTCTCGACATCCATCGCCATCGACGTGCCCCGGTTCCACGCCTGGACGACGAAATCCTCGCCATGAGTCTTCACTTCCACCGCCTTGAGGTTCAACGCCTCGAGCGCTTGCCCGAGGCAACGCAGGATCGACGCATAGCGCATTTTCTTTTGCGCCACTGGGGTTAAATTCAACGCGCCGGTTGCCATGGCAAGAAGTCAGAGCAACGTCCATGCCAGGCCAGGATGCGGTGGATTCGCAAGATGTCCGCGAATGTTTGATGTGAATGCGCAAATTTGTCCGCCGTCGCGCCAAACTGGTCGTTAACCAACGCAGCCGATGGCAATCATAAATCGCAACGAATTGGCGAAGCACTGGTTGTGGCTAGCGCGCAGGTTGAGACCCGCGGGCTCCGCTCGAATTGACAAGCTCTAGCGGATTTTCATTTCCGCCGCCAAGACTTTTTCATCGGGCCGCGGTTTCCAGATCACGTTGCGCGCCACGCCGTAGTTTTCCGCCAGCGTGTAGAGCGGCACGATCGGCGCATCTTCCATTAGAATGCGTCCCGCTTGCTGGAGCAAGGCGAGGCGTTTTTTCGGATCGCCGATTTTCTGTTCTTCGTCGATCAACTTGTCGAATTCCGCGTTCTTGTATTGAATCCGCGGGCTCACGCCGGAACGAAAGTATTGATCGTAAACCGTATCGGCATCGATGGCCGGCCGGCCGACGTAATAGAATGGCAGCTTGCCGCCATTGACCCCTTCCTTGCCCCAGAAGATGACAAACTCTTGCGAGATCAATTCGACTTTAACGCCGGCCTTGGCCAACTGATCGGCGATCACCTGGCAAACTTCGCGCGCTTTGGGATAGCGATCCGGCGAAAAATACAGCTTCACTTCCAGGCCATCGCCAAAGCCCGCCTTCGCCAACAGCTCTTTGGCCTTTTTGGGGTCGTAAGGATAACGTTTGATTTTGGGATCGAAGCCGATGACGTTGGCGCTCATCGGGCCGTTCATGACATAGCCGTTGCCTTCGTAGATATGTTTAATGATCTGCGCCGGATCGACGGCGTAGTTGAAAGCTTGGCGCAGCAATTTGTTATCGAAGGGCTTATGAGTCACGTTCATGGCGAGAAAATGCATGCGCAGCCCTTCGACTTTTTCGGCGCGGATTTTTGCATGCTTGTCGAAGCGCGACAACTCTTCGATCGGCACGTTGTTGATCAGATCGCCCTGGCCCGCCAACAAGCCCGACACTCGGCCGGAGTCTTCTTTAACCGTCTTGATGACGATTTCCTTGATATCTTTTTTGCCGCCCCAATAGTCGTCGTTGCGGGTCAAGACTAGATTGGCGCTGCGCTGCCAGCTGACATACTTGTAGGGTCCAGTGCCCAACGGCTGCTGGTCGACTTGATCGCCAAGTTTATCGGCGGCGGCCTTGCTGACCATGAAACGGTTGTTCAGCCGGTCGAGAAACACGGCATTGGGCACTTCGGTGGTAAAAACCACGGTGTAGTCGTCCGGCGCTTGCATCTCGGTAAGGTCGCGAAAGTTTTCCGCTTGCAAACTTTGCTTGTCGTTTTTGATTCTGTTGACCGAGTGAATCACGTCTTTCGCGGTGAACGGGCTGCCGTCGTGAAAGCGCACGTTTTTGCGCAGCTTGAACGTCCACTTCTTGCCCTCGAACTTCCACGACTCGGCGAGCACGCCGACGTATTCCTTTTTCCCGTAGTCGATCTCGATCAACGGTTCGATCATATGCTGCCAAATGCCGTAATGCGGACTGGCGCTGATCGCGTAGGGATGAAGCGTGTCCAAGCCAACCGCGGCGAGAATCGTCAGCCGCTCCCTCGACGCTGCATAGCTTGTGCGGACAATACTATTGCCGAGCAACGTGCCCAGGCCGGCGAGTGCTACTTGTTTGAGAAAATCTCTGCGCTCGATGCCCTTATTCTTTGAACTCATTCGATCCTCCAAATTGACAACCGTGCATTGATCTAGTTTCCATCAGCGAATTTTCATATCAAAGGCGAGAACCTTTTCTTCCGGGTGTGCTTTCCAGATCACGTTGCGCGCGACACCGTAGATTTCCGCCAATGTGTACAAGGGGACTAACGCCGCCTCCTCCATTAGGATGCGGCCTATTTGCTGCAAGAGCGCGACGCGTTTCTTTGGATCGCCGGTCTTTTGCTCCTCGTCAATCAGCCGGTCCACCTCGGTGTTTTGAAAGCTCACTCGCTTGGTTCTTCCGGAGCGGTAATACTGATCGTATACCGTGTCCGCGTCGATCGCCGGCCGGCCTACATAGTAAAAGGGGATTTTGCCGCCGTTGACCCCGTCCGTACCCCAGAAGATGGCGAACTCTTGAGAGACCATCTCGGTTTTTACCCCAGCTTTGGCGAGTTGGTCGGCAATCACCTGGCATACCTCACGCGCTTTTGGATAGCGATCGGGAGAAAAATAGAGCTTCACCTCCAGGCCGTTGGCAAAGCCGGCTTTGGTCAATAGCTCTTTGGCCTTCTTCGGATCGTACGCATAGCGCTTGGTCTTGGGATCGTAACCGATCACGTTGGCGCCGAGTGGCCCGTTCATCACATAACCATTGCCTTCATAGATATGCTTGATGATGACCGTCGGGTCGACGGCATAGTTGAACGCCTGGCGTACCATCTTGTTGTCGAACGGCTTGTGCGTGACGTTCATCGCTAAAAAATACATTCTCAGCCCTTCGACTTTTTCCGCGCGTACCCGCGGATGTTTATCCAAGCGGCCGATCTCTTCCACCGGGACATTGTTGGCGACATCACCTTGCCCGGCAAGCAGTCCGGCGAGCCGTGCCGCATCCTCGCCGACTTTTTTCAACACGATTTCTTTGATCGCGGCCTTCGCTCCCCAGTAATCGTCGTTTCGCGTCATGACTAGATTGCCGTCGCGTTGCCAGCTAACGAACTTGTAGGGTCCGGTGCCGATTGCGTGTTGATCAGCGTCGTCACCATACTTCTCCGCCGCGCTCTTACTCACCATAAACCGGTTTTGCAATCGGTCAAGAAAAACCGCGTTCGGCAAAGCGGTCGTGAAGCTCACGGTGTAATCGTCCGGAGCTTGTACCTCCGTCAGGTCGTCGAAGTTTGATTTCTGCAAACTCCTCTTGTCATTTTTCATTCGATTGACTGAATGGACTACATCGGCGGCGGTGAACGGCGCGCCATTGTGAAACCGAATCCCTTTCCTGAGCTGAAATACCCAAGTGTTGCCTTGGAATTTCCACGACTCGGCGAGCACACCGTAATAGTCCTTGCGGGCGTAGTTGATTTCGATCAGCGGCTCGACCATGTGTTCCCAGATGCCATACTGCGGCCCGGAACTGTGCGCGTAGGGGTGAAGGGTGTCCAAACCGATGCTGCTGAGAATCATCAGCCGCTCTTTGGATGCGGCGTAACTCACTTTAACCAACGAGCCGCCGAACGCAGTGGCCATACCTAGTACGGCTCCTTGCTTCAAGAACTCGCGCCGGCCGATGGTTTTTCTCTCTGTCCGCATAACGCCTCCTGTCAGTTACAAGTTAACTCCTCTGGCAGCGCAATCCGCCGTTAGATAATTTTCATATCCCGCGCCATCACTCTTTCATCGGGTCGCGTTTTCCACTCTAAATTTTTCGCCGCGCCATAAATATCGGCGAGATTATACAGCGGTATAAAGAGCGCCTCGTCCATTATGTGTTTTCCCGCTTGTTGCAAAAGCGCTATCCGCTTCTTGCTGTCCGGCGTCTTCTGTTGTTCTTCGACGAGCTTGTCCAGTTCAGCGTTACTGTAATTGGTTCGCTTGGTCGTACCGGTACGAAAATATTGATCGTACAAGGTGTCGGCGTCGAGCAGACCGCCGCGGCCGATATAGTAAAAAGGCAGCTTACCGCCATTGACGCCCTGCTTGTCCCAGAACAGCGCCCACTCCTGCGAGATCAGTTCGACTCTGAAGCCGCCTTTGACCATCTGCGCCGCCACCACCTGGCAGACCTCCCGGTCCTTCGGATAACGTCCCGCGGAATAGTAGAGCTGAATGTCGCAGCCGTTCGGAAAACCGGCTTGAGCGAGCAGTTCCTTGGCTTTTTGCGGATTGTACGGGTAGCGTTTCAGTTTCGGATCGGCGCCAAGCACATTGGTGCCCACCGGGCCGTTGCAGGGATAGCCGATGCCGTCAAAAATATTGCGGACGATCGCCGGCGCATCGACGCTATAGTTGGCCGCCTGGCGGACCAATTTGTTATCCCAAGGTTTGAAGGCGAAGTTGATCGCCAGAAAAAACATCCGCGTGCCCTCGACCTGATCGATCCGAATGCGCGGGTGCTTACGCAAGCGCGGCACTTCATGATCCGGCACGTTGTTGATGAAATCCGCTTGACCTGACTCCAGAGCCGCCAGCCGCGCCGCGTCTTCGGTGACTTTTTTGAAAACCACTTCCTTGATCGTCGCTTTGGCACCCCAGTAGTCGTCGTTGCGCGTGAAAACCAAGTGGCCACCGCGTTGGAAGCTGACGAACTTGTACGGCCCCGTGCCGAGCAAATTTTCATAGAGCTTGTCACCGTATTTATCGCCGGCCGCCTTGCTGACGATCAGCCGATTGTCCAGGCGGTCTAAGAATACCGCGTTGGGTTGTTTGGTGACGAAGATGACCGTCAGATCGTCGGGTGTTTGGATTTCAACGACGTCTTTGAAATTTGGCGCCTGCAGGCTGCCGCCCTTTTCATCGCGCAATTTCTCGACCGAGAATGGCACGTCTCTCGACGTGAAAGACGTGCCGTCATGGAACTTGATGCCTTTTCTGAGTTTGAAAACCCACTTGTTGCCTTGGAACTGCCACGATTCGGCGAGCACGCCGACAAAGTCTTTGCGCTTGAAATCGTACTCGATCAGCGGTTCCATGACATGCTGCCACTGGCCGTAGATCGGACTGGAGCTGTGATTATAAGGATGGATCGAGTCGGCGACGCTGGAATGAAAAATCGTCACGCGGTCGCGCGACGCCGCTTGCGCATCGAGCGAGAAATGCGGCCACACCGCGGCACCGGCAGCCAAGGCCGCCGATTGCTTCAAAAACTCCCGCCGGTGAATGCCGTTTTTGTTCCGAGCCATAATAATCTCCTCAAACGGTTGTTCCGCCAAGAGGGCGGGTTGCAAACCCGCCCCTACGAATCCCAATTCTTTTTTGCGCCCTTTGCGCTTTTTGCGGTTAATTTCCGAATCCGAACCGGGCCGGTCGCGACCGGCCCCTACTTTGTGATCTCCTAGGCCCTCTGTGGTTAAATCTCTTATCCTCTTCGACTTCTGAATTCCTACCGCTGTCTTCTTAACTTCGGATCGAAAATATCGCGCAAGCCGTCGCCAAGCAAATTGATCCCGAACACGGTGATGAAAATCGCCAGGCCGGGGAAAATCGTCAACCACGGCGCGCGATTGATGTAGCTCCGCCCTTCGGCGAGCATGGAGCCCCAAGTCGGAATATGCACCGGCACGCCGAGACCGAGAAAGCTCAAGCTCGCTTCGGTGATAATCACGATCGCCATGCCGAAGGTCGCGATCACCGTGACGCTGGCGAAAGTGTTGGGCACCACGTGGCGAAACAGCACGTAGAAATCCTTGCCGCCCAATGCCTTGGCGGCGGTGACGAAGTCGCGCTCTTTGAGCGAGAGCACTTCGCCGCGCACCACTCGGCAATACTGCACCCAGCGGCTGAGCATGAGCGCGAGGATCAGATTGCCCACGCCTTGGCCGAGAAAGGCCATGATCGCGATGGCGATCAGTAAAAACGGAAACGCCAAAAATATTTCCGAGACCTTGCTTACCACTTCGTCGGCCGTGCTGCCGAAATAGCCGGCCACGGCGCCCAGCGTGCAACCCACCAGCCCGGCGAAAATCACCGTCGCCGCGCCGACCATCAGAGAAATCCGCGAGCCATAAATGATTCGGCTCAACATATCACGGCCGAGATTGTCGGTGCCGAGCAGATAGGCCGATGAGCCGTTTTCGGTCCAGCGCGGCGGCCGCAAGCGATCTTCCAAGGTCTGCGCCTGGGGATCGCGCGGTGCCAACAGGGGCGCGGCCACGCCGCAAACTATCAGCACGGTGAGAATTGCCCCGCCCACCCAAATTTTTAGAAAGCGCAGCGACAGCATCAGAGCTTAATCCTCGGATCGATCCAGCTGTAAAGAAAATCGACCAGCAGGTTGACGACGAAATAGGTCACGGCGAACATCAGTATTAAAACTTGCGTCAGCTTGTAGTCGCGCGCCGAGATCGATTGGATCAACAGATCGCCGATGCCGGGAAAAGAAAAGACCGTTTCCGTGACCACCGAGCCGCTGAGCAGCGCGCCCAGTTGCAGACCTAAAATCGTCACGATGGTGATCAAGGCGTTGCGCAAGATGTGGCGCCAGATCACGCTCTTTTCACTTAAACCCTTCGCCCGCGCGGTAATGACGTAATCCTGGCGCATCACTTCGAGCACGCTGGAGCGCGAGATGCGCGTGACGATCGCCGCCAGCGCCGAGCCCAGCGTCACCGCCGGCATGAGCAGATGTTGGAACGCGCTCCAAAGGCCGGCGAGATTGCCGGTGATCAAACTATCGAGCAAATACAGGCCGGTGATATTTTTGATTTCGACGCCGTATTCGATGCGCCCGGCCACCGGCAGGAGATTTAGCTGGCCGCCGAGAAAGTAAATCAACATGATGCCCAGCCAAAAATTCGGCAACGACACGCCGATCAACGCCACGCTCATGCCGACGTGGTCGAGCAGCGAGTTATGTTTGATCGCGGAATAAACCCCTAGCGGCACGGCGATGGTCATCGCCACCAGCAAACTAGCAAAGGCCAGCTCGAGCGTCGCCGGCAGCCGTTCGGTGATCAGTTTTATGACCGGCTCGTTGAACTTCAGCGACTTGCCAAAGTCGCCGCGCAGCGCGCGCGAGATGAAGTCGGCGTACTGCGTCATGATCGGCTGGTCGAGTTTCAACTCCCGGCGCAGATTGTCAATATCCTGCGGCGTCGCGTTATCGCCGAGCATGAGCGTGACCGGATCGCCCGGCGCAAGATGCATCAAGATAAAAATTAGGAACGAGATGCCGATGATGACCGGGATCGCGCCGACGATCCGACGAATGAGTCTATCCATCTGAATTGCGTGTGGGCAATGAGTTATGCCAACGTCAACACCCGAGCGCGCATGCAGCTCGCGGGGCTATTGACCCAACTGACCAAACGATTGATCCAAAACTTTAAGCGCATGGTCGACTTCATCCTTGTTAACGTTGAGCGACGGCGCGACCCGCAGGACGTTGCCGTAGGTGCCGCCCTTGCCGAGCAACAGGCCATTATTTTTTGTCAGTTCCATGACCCGCTTGGTGCTGTCCGCGTCGGGCTTCTTGTGCCCGCCGACCAGTTCCATCCCTTGCATCAAGCCCATGCCGCGCACGTCGCCGATCACCGGGTACTTGGCTTTGAGCGCGTCTAAACCCTCGCGCAGCCGGTTGCCCATCACCCGCGCGTTCTCGACCAGGTTTTCTTCCTCGATCACTTGGATCGTCGCCTGCGCCGCCGTGCAGGTGACCGGATTGCCGCCGAAGGTCGAAATCGTATTGCCTTTCATGCTATCGGCAACTTCCGGTGTCGCGATGGTCGCGCCGATCGGCACGCCATTGGCCATGCCCTTGGCGAAAGTCATGATATCGGGATCGACGCCCCAATGTTCGATGCCGAACATTTTCCCGCCCGTGCGGCCCCAACCGGTCTGCACTTCATCGGCGATAAATAGGCCGCCGTATTTGCGAATGATGCCGACGATCTCTTTGAAATATTCCTTCGGCGGCACGATGAAACCGCCGACGCCTTGAATCGGTTCGGCGAGAAACGCCGCGACCCGCCCCTGCGAGGTCATGGTCTGAATCGCTTCTTCGGCATCGGTGGCGCATTTCAGCTCGCAGCTCGGATAGGTCAGGCCGAACGGGCAGCGATAGCAGTAAGCGTTGGCGATATGATGCACGCCGGGCACCACGTTAGGCGTCAAGCGCCAGCTCGATTGCGCCGACAAGCTCAGCGCCAAGTACGAACGGCCGCTGTAACTGTGGCGCAAAGTAATCACGTCTTGGCACTTGGTATAAATCTGCGCCAAGAGCACCGCGGTCTCGTTCGCCTCGGTGCCGCTGTTGGTGAAAAAAGATTTTTCTAAACGGCCCGGCGTGATCTGCGCCAACTTCTCGGCCAAATTGACCTGCGGCTCGTTGGCGTAGAGCGTCGACATGTGTTGCACTTTGTGAGTCTGTGCGTCGATCGCCTGGGTCACTTTGTCGTTGCAGTGGCCGACGCTAACGGTGAGAATGCCGCCGAAGAAATCCAAATACTCCTTGCCGTCGGCGTCAAACACCGAATGATCTTTGGCATGGTCGATCACCAGCGGCTCATCGTAGTAAGTAGACACGCAGGAGAACAGATATTTTTTTTGCTTGTCGAGAATTTCTTTTTTGTCCATAGCAGCTTGTTCGCGGCAAGGGCAACCACGGGGGGTTGCCCCTACAAATCCGAATTCTTTTTTGCGCCCTTTGCGTTCCGATCGCCCTGAGCACCGTCGAAGGGTGCGGCCAAATTCGCCGACCTGCTTAATGACGCCGCAAAAAATCCAAGATCGGCGGATGGCCCTTCTCCGGCATCTCGCGCAAATAACCATGCCGGCCGCCCTCTACGAGAACCAGTTCGGCGCCGGGAATTTTTTGCGCCAGCACTTTGGCCGACTCGACATGATTGCCGGTGCCGCCTTCATGGGTGTCTTTGCTGCCGACGATGACCAACGTCGGCGCTTTGATGTTGTGAATCAAATGAGTCGTCTCGTGGCACTGGCGCGCCACCACATGGCGCAGGTAGCATTTGAGCGGCGGCACTTCGTCGACGATCAACTCCTGATATTTTTTTACGACATCAGTGTGCTCTTTCATGAACTGCTCGCTGAACATGAAGCCCGGTCCCCAGTGATCGCTCTGATATTTTTCGTAGCCCTTCTCGATCATCTCCAGCGCCGCGTCCAGCGGCACGCCGCGCGGATAATCGAGCGCGTCGTCGTATTTTCCCGATCCCGGCCCGGAGAGAACCAGGCTGCGCACTTTCTCGGGATAGTTCAAAGCGAACCACTGCAACACCCGCGCGCCCATGGAATGGCCGAGCATGTGCGCGCTCTCGATGCCGAGCCCGTCCATCAATCCGGCTAAGTCCTTGGCGAACAGCTCGGTGGAATAAGCAACATCGGGCTTGTCGCTGCGGCCCAGCCCGCGATGATCGTAGATCACGACCTGATAATGCTCGGCAAACTCCGCCACCTGCGACACCCGCCAGGGCGCACAGCTAATCCCGGTGCCGGCCACCAGCACGAAAGGATCGCCTTGGCCGTAAACTTCGTAGTAAAGATTGACGTCGTCGACTTTGACCTTGCCGCTTTTGACCGGCTTCAATTCGTCCATGAAAGGCTCCCGTCCCGTGTCAACTCGCGCAGAAAAGCTCTGCGTCGTGAAGCTATCCAATCGGCCATATCGTGTCAACATGAATTGCGCGGCGAATCAATCGCGAATTAAATCCTTGACAGCGGCGCGGCGCGCTGAAATAAGAAATGCGCAAGCGTTGGAGGAGGACCGTCAGCCATGAAAACTCTTAGGATGATTTTCGCCGTGGGAATTTTATCGTGCGCCATCGCCGCCGCGACCCACGCGGCCGGCGCTGCGGAAACCGCCGGCCAAGTTCTCGCCCGGCTTAGTAAGTTGCCACCCGCCGAACGGCAGAAAACTCTGATCGAAAAAGCCAAGGCCGAAGGCGAAGTCTCTTTTTACAGTTCGCTCCAAGCCCAGCAGATCGATCCTTTCGTCCAACTTTTTCGCAAGCGCTATCCGTTCATCAAAGTGAATCCCTACCGTGTCTCCGGCAATCGCCAGGTGATCAAAATTCAAACCGAGATGAACGCCGGCAATCATCTGTTCGACGTCACCAATGGCTCCTCCGAACAGGCCTCGGCGATCAAGAAAATCGGCGCCATCGATCCTTATTTCTCGCCCCAGCGCGAATTCTACAATCCGCCGAATAGAGACAAAGATGGATATTTCGCTTCACTCTACGTCATCCCCATCGTGCTCGGTTATAACACCAACATGGTCAAGCGCCAGGACGTTCCTAAAACCTACGAAGACCTGCTCCAGCCAAAGTGGAAAGGCAACATGTTTCTCGACGACGAGGCCTATGAGTGGTCCGCAGTGTTGCAAAAACATATGGGCCGGGACAAGGCGCTGCAATATATGCGAGTGCTGGCCAAGCAAGATTTGCGCTTCATGCGCGGGCGCACCGCGCAGAGCCAGCTCGTGGCCGCCGGCGAACGGCCCATCGCCATCGTGCTCTCGGGCCACACGGTGCTCGATATGAAAGCGCGCGGTGCGCCCATCGACCAAGTGATTCTCGATCCCTTCTTTGCCCAGGCCAACAAGCTCATGCTCGCCCGCCACGCGCCCCATCCCCACGCCGCCGCGCTGTTCTACGACTGGGCGCTATCGGAAGAAGGCCAAGCGATGATTACCACCTTCGGTCGCGTCATCGCGCGTAAAGGCGTCAAGCAAAGATTTCCCGAATTGGTCGAAAAAGAATCGTTGCTTGTCGATGTCGATTTCATCGGTCCGATCTTGGACTCAATGGGCAAGGAATTCAGTCAGATTTTTTTAGGCCGGTGAGTAAATCTACCGGGGCGCGCTTGAATTGTTTCTCTTGAACCGCGTGAACGAATCGAAAATTTAAACACGAGACCAAGTCTTCGGACCGCACGCAGAGACCCCTTGAGATCGATGCATCCCAGGTGTTACTAAGCTGACCCGAACGATAACTTCTTTATTCAAATGGTAGGTAGGCGGTTCACTAGAACCTCGGCCAAAAATCACGAGGCTGGCACCGTCAGTCATTGCCGGTTCGTTTCAAGAGGCGCATCGGCCTGCGCTGCTTGTACTGGTGAACCCACTGATCATACAAGGCCAAAGGTGACAATATATCTTTGGATTCGACGCCGCGCCGGTTTACATGCCAAAGCTTCAGGAAGCCGTCGCGCCAAATAATTTTGAGCAAACGGCATCCGTCTTGATCGAGGTAGGCTCCCACGGTTCTAAGAATTTGTGACAGCCGATGCGGATCGGGCGCGTCATTTTCAAAGTTAGTCTGTAACACTTTCCCTTTCCGTTCTAAAAGTTCGATGTCCGTTCGGGTGAAACGAAGTCCGGTGAAATGAAACGGCGGCGAATCCGCCGTTCGAGCAGTTCTTTTCTTGGTTACGTTGAGGACGAGACTGAGAAATGATTTTTTAAGGCTCACCTTAGGTGCATCTGGCGTCGTGGGTTTTTTACCTTCGCCGCGCACGACATAGTGACTGGCTGAGACTTCTAAATCGAATGATTTTACTTCTAGAGCTTCGAGTCCCTGGCCGATCGCGCGCAAGACGTTTTGATAATTGACTGTAGCTTTCGCCTTCATTGTTGATCCACCCCTGGTGACCATGACAAATTTTTATTGTAAGCAGGAGCAAGTTTCGCTCCACTCATCAACGGCACCCGGTATTTCCTAAACGTCAGCTAACACTCCAACGATTCCTAACCAAGGGGATGAATTCTCAGCCTCCACGACGGACAGATATGTAACATTCTAACCCATGGGCCCTTATGTCGATGATACTGACATGGGGGAAAGCGACCTCCGCGCTATGTTAGACTCGCCCGACCCGAAGGTAAGTGCGCGCCTATCGTGTAGCCAAGTGAACGCGGTTCGTCGGTAAAATGTTTGATGGCGGAGAATTCAGTTTAATCTCACGGTAAAGGCAGGATTGACTATCGCGCCGATCCTCGATCAAAGGGCCAAACAGTTCGGCTAGATTTCTTTGGGCCGGTAAACATCGTAACCTGGATGGAGCGCAAGCGTAATCCGGGGGCTCGCCGCAGTTACCCTTTGCTCAGGGCGATACAGCAAGTCTGCGGGCAGTTGGGAAATGACCGCGTCAAGCATTCCAATGCGTGCGCATCCAGAATCCTGCCATGAAGACCGTTAGCGCAATCGCGCCAAGAAAATATTCCAGCCCATAGCGCGGCAGGTAGTAAAACTCCGCAAGACCGATGCTGTAGATCACCGCGATAATAAAGCCGTGTCTTAGCCATGTGAGTATCTTCATGGACCGAGTAAAGCGCACAAATTATACCAGCGTAGAACCGATGAGCATGCGCGAAGCCGGCGCGCTTTGGATGACAGAACGTGACGGCGAGCGGAACAAAAATGTACGACCCCTTGCGCGGTTGGCATTACTTAAAATGATTTCAATTCGCGCGCGCTATTCTTGTTATCGTTAATTGTCCTGGAGCTTACTTTTGCCGAATTGAATCGCCCGCTGGTGATTAGTAGCCTGCGCTTTGGATGACTCGCTGCTGAAACCACAGCAGCAGCGGATAAACCGCAAGCCAAATCCACAGGAAGCGGTTCAAGCCGAACCAGCACGCGGTCGCCAAGTGAAATGCCGCGGCGGTCGCTAAACCGACTTTCAACGCAGCACCATCGACAAGCGTGAGCGGGAACAGCAGTTCGAATAAAATCAGCGCCCACGACAGGCTCGTCATCAAGGTGGGTGAAACAGACCAGGCGCGGATATCGTCACTTACCGGGTAGACGGAAAACTGCAAGACATCGGTCAATGCGCGGCCACTACGCCAGTCC
>Ga0137461_1000214_pt1 | contig 13310 bp, 12 predicted proteins | sample EasRivERMGT746_2_FD_104650 | JGI IMG/M metagenome (GOLD analysis project Ga0137461, IMG submission 104650) | Soil microbial communities from meander-bound floodplain in the East River, Colorado, USA - East River MetaG ERMGT746_2 | ecosystem: Environmental > Terrestrial > Soil > Floodplain ... | reverse complement strand
GCTGACTTTCGATATCACCGTGGCGGGCGGCGAGGATGGCGCGCGAATTCTCCGCTTCGACTGTTTCAACAAGACACCGCATTATCACATCGGCCCATCCGGCAAAGATTCCGTCCATGATATGAACGCTGAAGGCATCGCGGACCCGGTTCGCTGGACTCTCGATCAGCTCAAAACTCGGCTCCCCTCAATGGTCACAGAAGCTGGATATGCAGAAATCGCCAAGCGCATCGATCAAATAGCCATCGCCAATCGTCTTTCCCAGGTTGAGAAAGATATCCTCGCGAAAATTTAGGCGAGAATTGAAAGCGGACGGGCGGGCTTTGGTCTAGAAAGTTGAAGTCCTAGCAACCGCGACAAAGCCAACCTCGACAGCTTCTGGCGCGGTGAGGAAAGCCTAGAAAAATTCGCCAATCTTCTCGATTCCAACTTCCTCGTGTCGTAAGTCGTTGAAGACCTTGAAGCCGCCCGCCCGAACAGTTCCGCGAAATCCACGCGGATTTAAACCGTGAGTCATTTCACGACACAAAGTATGCTAATAAGAGCAGGTGAAAGCCGAGTTAGGATGAGGTATATTCAACGGACCAGAATTGCCCAGGAAGAAAAATAGTCATGCTTAAGCGGGAAGAGAGACAATTACTCAATCGGTTCAAAGCGGAAGTGAAGAAGGTGCTTGGAAATCGCTTCGACCGTATCGTCCTTTTTGGTTCGCGATCGCGAGGGGATGCCGAGCCAGACTCTGACTTTGACCTGTTGGTAAGCGTCCAGAGCTTACAGAAAACGGACAAGAAAAAAGTTTTTGAAATTGCGGCAGGTCTATCCCTGGAGTATGGCACGGTCCTTACAGTGCTTGTGTTGTCCGCCGAGGAGTTCACGGAAGACCGCTATTTCTATCTCCATGAGAATATCCAAAAAGAAGGACAGGTTGTTTGAAACTTGAAAACCGTCGAAAGCTGGTCCAAGTCCTAATCGAAAAATCCCGAAAAAGCCTTGCCGCTGCCACGGCGCTATGTCGGGATGGCTTCGATGAAGCGGCGATTTCGCGGGCGTATTACGCTGCCTTTTATCTCGCTCAGGCCGCTCTCGCGACAAAAGACATCTCAAGAAGTAAACACTCAGGCGTGATCGCAGCTTTTGGCGAGCACTTGACGAAGAAGGGTCTTCTTCCCAGCGCTCTTCATAAGATATTCCTAACTCTATATGAGAGCCGGGTTGCCTCGGATTATAGTACGGAAGCCGCTCCCGCTTTCGCTGAGACAAGAGAGACTCTCGAAGCCGCGGAAAAATTTGTCAAATCGGTGGAGACCTATTTGCTAGAATGGCTCACAAGGTCGCTGCAGGAATAATCTTTGATGACCCGCTTCGGGGAGGAAGAGAAAGTTGTTGCTTGAAGATTCAAATTCTCGTCGACGGGGTGGCGAGCCGGTGAATAGCGGGCTGGCCATTTTGTTTGATCTTCTGCCGGTGGCTGGCGCATTAACTGGAACTAGCGCGGTTGCGCCATTCCTGAATTTTGTCGTTGCCATTCTTCCAGCGTCGGTAATATCTGGGTTGTGCCATAACTGGCTTGGATCACTTGAACCTTGCCGTCCTGCCATTGCGCCATGGTACCGTCGCCGCAATCGTTGGGCGCGGGAACCAAACTGGTCGCCGCGGTCAACAAATCGTTGATAGCGAAGATCGCGTAAAAGGCGTCTTTGAGTTTTTCCGCCGAGCCGGCGCCGGACATGATGTTCTCGATATGCTGGCACTCATGGCGCAGCACGTAGGGGTTATTCACCGCGAACGCGGTCATGGTTTCCGGCTTGACGCAGCCCAGGACCGGCAAGCCCGCGGCGCACTCGCGCATGACCGTGGCTTGATCGGCGATGTTAACGCCCCAACCGCGATAGACAAAGCCGCGGTTGGGCTCGTGCCACCATAACGGCGAAGTGCAGGCGGAAACGAACAGAAGTCCGATGACCGGTAGAAAAGCTTCAAGCCTGAGCAATGTTTTGGCGATCTGCTGAAGGTTCAACATAAGATTTGTCCCGCCGCAAACTCTCTTCTTAGCTATCGGCAAAGACGTCAATAACTTTCGTCAGGCGTCATATCGCCGGCAGGGTGGGAATGCAAGGTCGCTTTGTTGCCGCTCCGCGAGCTGTGGGTTATGGTGTTAAAAATGGTTCTTCAGGCTTTTGTGTGGATCACGTGCCAGGTTCACTTTGTTTTGTGCACCTCGAAGAGCCTAGCGCGGCGGAGCCGCAACCGAATCTCGGAATATCTCGCGCAAAGCACGCAAAGGGCGCCAAGGAGGAACAGATTTTTCACCACGAAGGCACGAAGGCACGAAGGACACGAAGGTTTTCGTAGGGTGCGCTTCGCGCACCGGTCAGTCTCGGAATATCTCCCGCAAAGGCGCAAAGGTCGGATAAGAAGAAGTGAATTTGTTTGTGGACTGTTATTCTGTTTTTCCGAACTTGGCGTCTTGGCGCGAGAAATATTCGAGTCCGAGGGGCTTCGATTGCTGGAGAATTTGCGCGAGCCGCGCAAATTGTCACTTATAGTAGTACGAAGGACACGAAGGTTTGATCGGAAGGCCAAGGCACGCCTTGCCCCTACAACTTCGTGATCGGAGCCCGTGGTGAGCGCAGTCGAACCATGTCCTTCGTGGTGAAAGCATCTTCACAGTAAACCCGGAAGAACCTTGAAAAAAAGGAGCAGCGTTTGAGCGCGTGAAAATTCAAGTTTTATCCGAACAGATGGCGAGCCGCATCGCCGCCGGCGAAGTGGTCGAGCGGCCGGCATCGGTGGTCAAAGAGCTGATGGAAAATTCGCTTGACGCCGGCGCCACGGAGATTTTCGTTTGGATCGAGAAGGCCGGCACGGCGCTGATTCGCGTCACCGACAATGGCGCAGGGATGGCGCCGGAAGACCTCGCCCTGGCGGTGGAGCGCCATGCCACCAGCAAGCTGGTCGAAGAAGAAGACCTGTTTCGCATCGCGACGCTGGGCTTTCGCGGCGAAGCGCTGCCCAGCATCGGCTCGGTCGCCAAGATGGAAATCGTTTCGCGCACGGTCGAAGCGGCTTGCGGCCATCGGCTGCGCGTCGACGGCGGCAAGAAAGACGAGATGCATGCGGCGCCGGCGGCCGGCGGTACGACCGTCGAGATCAAAGATATTTTTTTCAACACGCCGGCGCGGAGAAAATTTCTCAAAGCGCCGGCAACCGAGCTTAGCCATATCTGCGACGTGTTGAACCGCTTGGCGCTGGCGCGCGCCGATGTGCATTTCCGCTTGCAACACGACGGCCGTACCGTCGCCGATTACGTCGCGGTGGGCGACGCCAAAGATCGCTTGCAGCAAGTGCTCGGGCGCGACGTGGCCAAGGGGTTGGCGCCGTTCAGTTCGCGCCACGGTGAGTTGGCGGTGTCGGGCTATTTGAGCGCGGCGCCGACTTCGTTTCCCAACGCGCGCCATCTTTATACTTTCGTCAACCGCCGCTACGTGCGCGACAAGGTGCTCACTCACGCACTGCTACAGGGCTACGATACTTTGCTGATGAAGGGACAGTATCCAGCGGTGCTGCTGTTCTTGGAAGTTCCATTCGAGGAAGTCGACGTCAACGTCCATCCGGCAAAATATGAAGTGCGCTTTCGCCGCCAGTCCGATGTTCATGAAGCGGTGTCGCGCTCGATTCGCCAAGCGCTGCGCAGCGAAGCGAAAGATCCTTTGCCGCGCGACAATCCATTTTCCGCCACGCCGTTTTTCGCAGTGCGTGAAACACCGTTGGCTTATAGCATCGCGCCGACCTCCCGCTACGGCGCGCCGGGAGCGCGCGAAACGCTCTTCGTGGTGCCGCCACGCGCGGATATTCTTCCCGAGTCTGGTTTCTTTGCCTCCTTGACCGTGCTCGGACAAATTCTCGGCTGCTATCTGATCTGCGCTTCGTCTCAAGGGCTGGCGCTGATCGACCAGCACGCCGCCCATGAAAGGGTTGCGTTTGAGAAGCTGCGCGGCCAATTGAACAGTGGAAATGTCGCCCGGCAGAATTTGTTGATCCCGCAATCGGTGGAGCTTAGCGCCGGCGAGATGATGTTGGTCGAGCAGAAGTTGGCGCTGTTGGAGCAATACGGCTTTACGCTGGTGCCCTTCGGTCCGGGCGCTTACGCGATCACTGCGGCGCCAGCGCTATTGCCGGAGGGCGATTACAGCCAACTGGTGCGCCAGATGGTCGCCGAGCTCGCCGAAGTCGATACTTCGGCAAAGCTGCGACAGCATCTCGAAGAGCGCTTGGCGACCATGGCTTGCCACAGCGTGATTCGCGCAAATCGCAAACTGGAGATCGACGAGATGCGCGCGTTGTTGCGTGAGCTCGATCAAATCGAGTTCGCCACCCAGTGTCCGCACGGCCGCCCGGTGTTGTTGGAATTTAGCCGCGATGAGCTTGAGCGCATGTTCAAACGCGTCGTGTAAAACATTTGTTCAAAAGTTCAAGGTTCAAGAGTTCAATAAAAGCACAACTCTTCCCAGTCAGAACTTGAACTTTTAAACCCTTGAACCTTGAACGATAATCCTGCTCCGATGATGCCCAAAATTGTCATCCTTCTCGGCCCGACGGCGGTGGGCAAGAGCGAACTGGCGATGGAATTGGCAACCGCGTTGGACGCGGAGATCGTCAACGCCGATTCGCAGCAGATTTATCGCTATCTCGACATTGGCACCGGTAAGCCATCGCCGGCGGATCGCGAGCGGGTGGCGCATCATCTCATCGACATCGTCAATCCCGATGAAGAGTTTAACGCAGCGCTGTTTCGGCGCTTGGCGACGCAAAGCATTGAGCAGATTCACGGGCGCAAAAAGCACGTCATTGTTTGCGGCGGCACCGGGCTCTATCTCAAGGCGCTGACCCAGGGGCTTTTCGAAGGGCCGGGACAAGACGCGCAAATTAGACAAGCGTTGGAGCGGCGGATCGAGAGTGAAGGCCAGGCTGCGCTCTTTCACCAGCTGGTGAGAATCGATCCAAGCGTTGGCACGGCGATTCATCCCAACGATCGTCAGCGCACGATTCGCGCTTTGGAAGTATTTCAATTGACCGGCAAGCCGTTGAGCCAGTGGCAGAAGGAACATGCATTTCAAGAACGGCCCTTCGATGTTGTAAAAATCGGTTTGAATCGCCAGCGCGGTGAGCTATATGAACGGATCAACCGGCGCAGCGAGCGCATGGTTGAAGACGGCCTTTTGGAAGAAGTGCGCAGCGTCGTGGCGATGGGTTATAGTTTGACGTTAAAACCGCTGCTCAGCGTCGGCTATCGGCAAATCGGCCGGGTGTTGCTCAGCCAGCAAGAGTTGCTCGGCGCCATCGAAGAGATGAAACAGGAGACCCGCCGTCTCGCCAAGCGCCAGCTCACCTGGTTTCGCGCCGACAAGGAGATTCGCTGGTTTGATCCAAACGAGAAAACGGAAATCATCGAAGCGGCTGAGAAATTTTACTCGATGTAGAGGTTTCAATGCAATTGAAGCGATCGTTGAACTTTTGGTTCGTCCTGTTGGCTTTCTTTGCCACAGTTACGTGTGGTTACGCGGCGCAAGCTAAGATCGATTGGAGGGCGCTGGAAGCGGAAGCGGTTTCGCTGCTGAGCCGCTACATTCAGGTCGACACCACCAACCCGCCAGGCAATGAAATCAAAGCCGCGCAGTTTTTGAAGAGGATATTCGACCGGGAAAAAATCGAAGCGCGAATTATTGAATCGGCGCCGGGCCGCGCCAGCATCTACGCTCGACTCAAAGGCAACGGCTCGAAAAAAGCCATCGTGTTGATGCATCACATGGACGTGGTGCCCGCTGAAGCGAAACTGTGGAAAGAGCGGCCGTTCAGCGGCGCGGTAAAAGACGGCGTGATTTGGGGCCGCGGTTCTCTGGACAATAAGGGCGGCGGCGTCATGGAGTTGATGACGCTAGTCGCGCTCAAGCGCCAAAACATCCAGCTCAAGGGAGATTTGATTTTTCTCGGCACGGCCGACGAAGAAGCGGGGGGAGTGTTTGGCGCGGGTTTCTTGCTCGACAAGCACGGCGAACTTTTCAAAGATGTCAGCGTGGTGTTTAACGAAGGCGGCGGCATTCGTGTCGGCGATGACGGCCGCGCGCGTCTGTACAGCGTCGGCATCGCCGAAAAAGTGCCGTTCTGGTTGAGACTAACGGCGCCAGGGACGCCGGGACACGCCGCGTCGCCGGGAGACAATCAAGCCGTGCTTAAGTTAATTACGGCGCTCAGTCGCTTGGCGAGCTATCAGAGCCCGATTAAAGTGATCCCTGAGGTACAGAAGTTCTATGCCGACAGCGCGGCGACGGCGCCGGCAAACCGGCGCGAGCAGTTCTTGGATTTGCGCAAGGCTTTGCAAGAGCCGGCTTTCGCCGCCGAGTTTCTCAAAGACCGCAGCAACAATGCGCGGGTGCGCAATACGATTTCCATCACCGGCATCAAAGGCTCGGACAAGATCAACGTAATCGCCGCCGAAGCTTCGGCCGAAGTCGACGTGCGCTTGTTGCCCGGCGAAGAGGCACAAACGTTTATCGGCGAACTGCGCCGCGTGCTCGCTGACGATTCGATCAAAATAGAAGTCCTGCTCTCACGCACCGCCGCGACTTCGCCCATGAATCCTGAAGCGATGCGAGTCATTACTGAGTACGGCAAAGCTCATGATCCTGACGCGGCGATATTGTTTCCGGTCGGCAGCGGCTTTACCGACTGCCATTTTTTTCGCGCGAAAGGAATCCCATGTCTAGGTTTCCTACCGCAGCGCAGCACGCCGAGCAACGAAGGCTTGGTCCACGGCGTCGACGAACGAGTGTCGGTGGAACGGCTGACTGCGGCGATTCACGCGATGTATGAGATCGTCAGCAAGTTAGTTGTGGAGTGAGTAAAGGAGCGCGGACATTCCTGTCCGCGTTTTTCGGAGCGGGCTAGAAAGCCCGCGCTCCTGTGGAGGAACGACGCTGCTCGCGGCGAAACATTAAACCCGCAACTCGAAACCAATTTCAGCAGCACGGCAACGGATTCTCGATCAAGTTGTAGACATGATCGAAAGTCACGTCGTTGACCCGCGCGAGAATTTTGAAGGTTCGCGGCGGTTCGTTTTTGAGAAAAACCATCAACGCGGTTTCCACCGGCGGGCAGCCGGCTTTTACGCAGGGGACTTCCTTGATGACGATGGGCGCGTCGGGCGGGAATTCTAGAATCGTTTGCACCCAGTAACGAATTTGCTCGAGAGTAAATTTCGACACGTCCTGTTTCTTGCCGTAGGGATCGACGTCATCCGACGATGACGCCGCGCCGTTGTCCGTGGTGATGCAATTCATGAAGCCCTGGGTGATTTTTTCTTTATTCAAGTTGCGGCCGATGAAGACCAAGCGATTCAACCGGTCTTCCGCTTCCGCCCAGGCGCGGCCGGGCCGGCCTTCGAAGAGTAAATGCACGCCCTGGAAAACGAACTGATCGGGATCTTTGCGCAGGTTCAAGATGCCCTTCATGCGCATGATGCGCTCGCCGAATTCGCCGAGCAGCTCGCGAAACCATTGGCTGATCTTGACGCCGTCGAGATCACCGGCGGTTTCGATGGCGACGGTTTCGATGTCTTCGCTGTGGGCGTGACGGTGATCGTGCTTGGCCGCTTTGATTTCCAGATCGAGGGCGCGCAGGTCGAGCACCATGCCGATGTCGATGTCGGAATTTCTCGTCTGGCAGATGCGCGCGGCGCCGTTCAAGTTGCGCAGCTTGTATTCCAGCTCGGGCAGATCTTCAGGATTGATCAAGTCGATCTTGTTGAGCAGCACCATGTCGGCGAAGGCAATTTGTTCTTTCGCTTCCGGCGAGTCGCCCAACTGTTGGAAAATATGCTTGGCGTCTACCACCGTGACGACGCCGTTCAATTGATACTCGTTCTTCATGCGCTCGTCGATGAAGAAGCTCTGCACCACCGGCGCCGGATCGGCCAAGCCGGTGGTTTCGATCATCAGGGTGTCGAACTTCTCCCGATGTTCGAGGAGCTGAAACAGGCTGCGCAGCAAATCACCGCGCACGCTGCAGCAGATGCAGCCGTTGCTCATCTCGACGACTTCCTGGTCCGACGAGATCAGTAGGTGATGATCGATGCCGACTGCGCCGAACTCATTGACGATGACGGCGACGCGCCGGCCGTGGTCGGCGGTGAGGATGCGATTCAACAGCGTCGTTTTGCCGGCGCCTAGAAAGCCGGTGAGAACGGTTACGGGCACACGTCGATCGTTGGTCTCGGGCATGAATGATTCCTAGTCGTGATAGCCTAAAAAGTAAACTTCTCCTGGGTTTAGCGTGAAAGAGCATTCACCACGAAGGACACGAAGAGCACGAAGTTCGGAGTTTTGATTATCCGTACCCTTCGTGTCCTTCGTGATCTTCGTGGTGAAAAAATCCTAGGTGATCCTGCCAGGTTACCCACACGGAAGCCTGAAGTCTCAAAAATAACAACGGCGCACAGTTGAGTCAACCGCGCGGCAATTGTATATCTTGTCCACTCGCGGAGGTTGTCGCTATGAAACTCAAAGGCAAGGTGGCGTTCATCACCGGCTTCGGTTCGGGCTTGGGGCAAGCGATCGCGGTGATGTTCGCCAAAGAGGGCGCGGCGGTGGCCGGGACTTCGCCGACCGAATCGAAGGGGCGCGAAACCGTCGCGCTGGTTGAAAAGCTCGGCGGCCGGGCGCTGTTCTGGCCCGGCGATGTGTCCGACTCGGCGCAAATGAAAAACTTGATCGACGAAACCGTGCGCCAATTGGGCGGCATCGACATCGTTGTCAACAGCGGCGGCGTGCGCACCAACGGCAGCATCACCGAGATCAGCGAAGCGGATTGGGACCGCACGCTGGATGTCAATTTAAAGGGCGCATTCACTGTCTCGCGCCTGGCGATTCCGGAAATGAAAAAGCGCGGCGGTGGGGTGATTCTCCATATCGCCGCGCGCTCGGGCATGCTCGGCCAAGGTGGGCGGGCGGCTTATTGTGCGTCCAAGGGCGGCATGGTCACGCTCACCGAAGCGATGGCGATGGATCATGCCAAGGATAACATTCGCGTCAACTGCATTTGTCCCGGACCGACGCGCACGCCGATGGTCGACACTTCGACGCCGGAAAAATTGGCGCGCTACAAAACTCGCGTGCCCATGGGCCGCATCGGCGAACCGGAGGATGTCGCCTACGCGGCGGTTTATTTAGCGTCGGATGAAGCGTCGATGGTGACGGCGGCGATCTTGCCGGTGGACGGCGGCATGCGGCTGACGGGATCGTGAGCCAGAGGTCAGCGGTCGGAAGTCGGATGTCAGCTGGTCTAAGATTTTTTTTCGCTTAAGGGATGTCAGATGTTGGACGTTAGACCGATCGGGATCGAAGACTACGCGGAGCGCTGCAGCAAGCCGCTCTCGGCGCTGCATGACAAGCTGTGGGTGGAAACCTATTCCAAGATGCGCAGCCACAAGATGATGGTGGGCGCCCTCGAAGGTCAGTTCTTGAAGATGCTCGCGGCCATCACCGGTGCCCGGCGTATTCTCGAAATCGGTATGTACACGGGCTACAGCGCGCTGGCATGGGCCGAGGCGCTGCCCAAGGACGGCCGGGTGGTTACCTGCGATATCAATGCGGAAACTGCCGAGATCGCCAAGCGCTATTTCGCCGAGAGCCCGCACGGCCATAAAATCGAAATCAAACTCGGACCGGCGCTGGAGTCGTTAAAATCAGTCTGGGGGCCGTTCGATATTTGCTTCATCGACGCCGACAAAGAAAACTACGGCGCCTATTACGATCAATGTTTCGAACTGACGCGCCCGCGCGGACTGATTGTTCTCGACAACATGTTGCTCGGCGGCAAAGTGCTGAACCCATCGGAACCGCGCGCCGCCGCCGTCGACGCGCTCAACAAACGCATTCGCAACGATCCGCGCGTAGAAAACGTTTTGCTTCCGGTGCGCGACGGCATCATGCTGGTGCGAAAAAATGGCTGAGCGAATCCGATCTCACCACGAAGATCACGAAGGACACGAAGGTTTCGGATAATCGATACTCCGACCTTCGTGCACTTCGTGTCCTTCGTGGTGAATGTTTTTTTTTCTATTGGGTTGCCTTCTGTCGCGCTTGGCTATGGGTTGGTTTTTTTTCGTTTACCATGCTGGCGCATGAAGATTTCGTAGAATGACGCCAGACTTCGTTCTTCGAATTCCGGATGGCCTAACTTGTTGCGTGCGACAATGGTGACGCTCAGTTCTTTTTTCTGCAGTTCGATGAGCTCCGCCCCCTTGGCATCGAGATGTGAACCCACCGTCCGTAATGTATTGGGCAAACTGTGAAAGTCCGGGAGTCGATTGGCTTTGGTTCGGCGCGCGCGTCCTTGCCGATCCAAATCGTCCAGGTCTTGAACTGTGTAGCCTAGCGATTCATTCAATCCCGCGCTCCGATTACGCTTTTGCCAATTGCGCAACTTCGCGAGCAATGAAGTTTCTTCATCCGGTTCGCCGATGACGACGAAGCGCTCGCCTAGGCGCTGCAACTTGAAGATGCGAATGCGCTGGGCCTCGAGCGATTGGCCTATGGTTCGCAGTTGTCTTTCGTAAGATTTGCTTTCCGCCATGGAAACCTCAACTATTCGCCGCTAGGTCGAGCCGCGCTGGGAACGATGGGCGTTCATAACATTGTCTACGCGTGCCGACAAGCCGTTACGCGCCAAGTTTGTTGACAATAATTGGGGTGAAACGTAAGGTGAAAACGTTTTCTAACGGCGATCGTCTAGGAGGAATTCATGGCACGTCCGGAACGTATTGGCGCTTCACATGGCACGGTGACCTATCGCGGCTTGCGCGACTGGATCGAGCAAGTGGAAAAAATCGGCGAGCTGTTGACGGTCAACGGCGCGCATTGGGACCGCGAGATGGGCGCGATCACGCAGATGCTCACGGAAGGCGGCAAGGGCAAAGCGCCGGCCATCGTGTTCGACGAAGTGCCGGGGTACCCGAAGGGCTACCGCACGCTCTACGGCCAATTCTCGACCATCAAGAGAGTCGCGCTGACTCTTGGCTTGCCGCTCGAATATGAGCACAAAGCCGACGTCGTCAAGGCTTATCATCATGTGATGACCGACATGAAATTGCTCAAACCGAAGATGGTCAAGACCGGGCCGATTTTCGAGAACGTTTTGGAAGGCGACAAAGTCGATGTGCTCAAGCTGCCGGTGCCGATTCACCACCAGGCCGACACGCACCGTTACGTCGGCACCGCCGACATGTGCATCACCAAAGATCCCGACGCCGACTGGTACAACTTCGGCGCCTATCGTTGCGAAGTTTACGATGGCAAGACCATCGGCTGCCAGATCACCGAAGGCAAACACGGGCGGATTCACCGCGACAAATATTTCGAGCGCGGCCAGAGCTGCAAGTTCGCCATCGTCTGCGGCCAAGATCCGCTGCTCTATCTGCTTTCCGCCAGTCCATTGCCTTCGGGAGTTTCCGAGTACGACTTCGCCGGCGGTATCCGCGGTGAGCCGGTCGAAGTCGTCAAAGGGCCGTTCACCGGATTTCCAATTCCCGCCGATGCGGAAATTGTCATCGAAGGCGAGGCCGTTCCCGGTCAGACGCAGCCGGAAGGACCGTTCGGCGAGTGGATGGGTTACTATTCCGACGACGTCGTGCCGCGGCCGTATCTCAACGTCAAGACCGTCATGTACCGCAACAATCCGATTCTCACCTGCGCGCCGCAGCATAAGCCGGTGGACGAAACCGGCCTGCTCAAAGGCATCGCCGGCGCGGCGGAAATATGGAACGCGCTCGAAGCCTGCGGCTTGCCCGAAATACTCGGCGTGTGGAACCACGAAGGCGCGCCGGCGACCCGCTTCACCGCGATCCAAATCCGCCAGCGCTATCCCGGCCACGCGCGCAATGTGCTTCACGTCGCATCCAACTGCATGGCCGGCGCCTACAACGGCAAGTGGACGGTGGTCGTCGACGACGACGTCGACTGTTCCGACATCGATCAAGTGCTCTGGGCCATGGGCACGCGCTTCGATCCGATGACCGATATCGATCTGGTGCAAAAAGCTTGGTCGTCGGGCCGCGATCCGATGTTCTTGCCGGGGAACTTCAACAATCGCATTCTGATTGATGCTTGCCAGCCCTATAATCGAAAATTGCGCGGTGAGTTCCCCAAAGTCGTCGAAGTGCCGGACGATTACCGGACCAAGATGCGTGCAAAGTTTCCGCAGATATTCGGCAAGTAGTCGGAGAATCGGAGAAGAAATTTTTCCCGCAAAGGCGCAAAGACGCTAAGTTTCGGAAGAAAAAATTTTAACTTTGCGCCTTGGCGCCGGTATCACAACTGAAAAAGTCCTAAGTGTGTCATGCTGAACGAAGTGAAGCATCTCGACTTGTCTGCCGGTTACGAACTCGAGATTCTTCGCCTTCGGCTCAGAATGACATGGGTGACACAGTCTTTTTGCGGGACAACATTCTCAAGTCCGATGGCAATTTGTTCAAATAGGAGATCATGATGGTCTTCACCAGTTGGCGTGGCGTGGTCGGTGTCGTGAAACCAACCCATCGGCCGGGTTCGTTGGAAGAATTCATTCGTTTGATGCCGGAAGGCGTCGGTGTCGTGCCGGTGTATTTGAATTTTCAGCGTGGCACCGAAGAGGAGTTTAGCGCCGCCCTCAACGCCGTCCACGAAAAGGTCGCCGAGCTTGCCAAAGAAGGTGTCGACTTGATCCACCCCGAAGGCGCGCCGCCGTTCATGGTTCATGGATTTAAAGGCGAAGAAAAGATCGTCAAAGAGTGGGAAGCGGAGTTCAAGATTCCCATCGTCACTGCGGCGCAGACTCAAGTGGAAGCGCTGCGCGCGTTGGGCGTGAAAAAGTTCGTCGGCGTGACCTACTTCGTCGGCAGCATCAACGATATGTTCACCCGCTACTTTCAGGAAGCGGGCTTTGAAGTGTTGGCGATGGAAGGGATGAAAGTCGACTTCGCCGATGTCGGCCGTTTAGCCTCGACGGAAATCTACGCGCACACCAGACAAGCTTTCCTCAAACATTCCGGCGCCGACGGAATCTATATGCTCGGCACCGGCTGGCGCTGTTTAGACATTATCCATCTGCTCGAAGAAGATTTGCAGGTCCCGGTCGTTCACGCCGTGCCAGCACGGGTCTGGTCGGTGCAAAAGCGCTTGCACATTCGCCAGAAGGTAAAAGGATTCGGCAAGCTGCTCGAAGAGATGCCGTAGAGTTTGTAGCTCGGCGGATAATCTTTTGGGTTGATGGGGGTGTAT
>Ga0137461_1000210_pt1 | contig 13634 bp, 10 predicted proteins | sample EasRivERMGT746_2_FD_104650 | JGI IMG/M metagenome (GOLD analysis project Ga0137461, IMG submission 104650) | Soil microbial communities from meander-bound floodplain in the East River, Colorado, USA - East River MetaG ERMGT746_2 | ecosystem: Environmental > Terrestrial > Soil > Floodplain ... | reverse complement strand
TAGGCGTTGACCGTTCCCAGCGCGGGTAAGAGCACGAGCAGCACCAAAGCGCCGAGGATGATTTTCGACTTGTCGCTCGCCGGCGCATAGTAGAGCAGCAGCAACGAAGCTTCGACCAGGAGAAAGGCGAGCACGGATTGCGGAAAGTGATACGCGAGAGAGCAGCTCGCGGCGATATAAGCGCACAAGCCGGCCAGTATCCACGGCCGGCTCATGCCTTGCTCTCCCGCACGGTCTCGCCCAGCAGTCCCTTCGGCCGAAAAATTAAGATCAGGATCAACACCAAGAACGCCACGACATCTTTGTACTCCGCGCCGAAGGCGCCGTCGGTTAACAGCGACAGATACGACGCCGCGAAGGCTTCGAGCAGACCGAGCAACATGCCGCCCACCATGGCGCCGGGAATGTTGCCGATGCCGCCGAGCACGGCGGCGGTGAACGCTTTCATGCCGGGGACAAAGCCGCTGTAGGGATTGACCAAGCTGTAATGAATGCCGAACAGCACGCCGGCCAAGCCGCCCAGCGCGCCGCCGACGAAAAAGGTCAACGCGATCACCCGATTGACCGGCACGCCCATCAGCGACGCGGTATCGGGATCCTGCGCCACGGCGCGAATCGCCGTGCCCATTTTAGTCTTGTTGACGAATATGTGCAGCCCGATCAACGTCAGCAGCGCGGTGATAATCACCAGCAGCGATTTGACGGGAATGACCAGCGCCGCGGCGATGGGAATATTCTTGTCGAGAAAATCCAAGCTCGGATAGTTGAGATAAAACGTGTTGCGCCACAAGCTTTCGAACAAGCGCAAGCCGTCTTGGAGAAAAAACGACGCGCCGATGGCGGAAATCAGCGCGACCAATCGCGGCCCGCCCATGAGCGGACGGTAGGCGATGCGCTCCAGCGCCATGGCGGCCAGGCCGCTGATCAACATGCCGGTGGCGATGACCAGGAAGAGAATCACCGCCGGATGCAAAGTCGCCAGCTGGCCGGCGCTTTGGAGCAAAAGTAAAACTTCCACGCCGACAAAGGCGCCGAGCACGAAAATTTCGCTATGAGCGAAGTTGATAAATTCCAAAACGCCGTAGACCATCGTGTAGCCCAAGGCGATCAGAGCATACATGAAGCCTAAAACGATGCCGTCAAGCAAAACCTGGGGGAGAATTTCGAGTGCGAGTTCCAAATCGGTGCTGACCCTAAAAAGGTGAGCCATGCTAACAAATAGTTCACGCCCTGGCTACAGTAACGTCGTTGGGAAAGCGCCGGCAATGGCGTATAGTTCGTGGCATCAAAGGTTCGTCCATGACTGAAGCTCCTTCATCGCCGCTCGCGCCCCCGCCGCCGCGAATTTTCCGGTTCAAGAAAGCGGCATGGATCGGCCTTGGCGTCTTGGGCTTTTTGCTCGCGGCGCTTCTCGTGACACCGCATTTCGTCGACCTCGGATTATTCAAACGCACCTATCTGCCGCTGTTGGAAGAAGCGCTCAACCGCCGCATCGACGTTGGCGAAGTGCACTTGAGTCTCATCCCGACACCGTCGATCCGCCTGTCCAATCTGAAAGTCTCCGACAGCGCCGCTTTCGCCGACAATACCTTCTTCACGGCGCAGCAACTGCGCTTGAAGTTACGATTCTTGCCTTTGCTGCGCGGCCGTTTCGAAATCACCGAGCTGGTGCTCGACAAACCGATCTTCAATTTACTCAAACAACCGGACGGCTCCTTCAACTATTCCGATATCGGCGCCAAAAAAGCTCCCGCCGATAACCGGCGCGAAGTGAGAAAAAAATCCGCAGCGGTCAAACCGGCCGCGGGCGCGGCTGCGCCCTTGGCGATTCCCAACCGCGTGCGGGTGCAAGACGGCGAGCTCAATCTGATCACTAGAGGCAGTTCGCCGGTCAACATCAAAGGCATTGATCTATCGCTGCAAGAGTTTGCCGGCACGGCGCCCTTCCCCTTTCGGCTGACGTTTGACTATCCCGGCCTCAAAACCGTTTCTCTCGACGGCCAGCTCGATTACCAAGAGGACAAAGCGCTCATCGTGCTGAAAAACAACCGGCTTAAAATCCACGAGCTGACCTTTCCCGTCCAAGGCACCGTCAGCAATCTCGCGACTACACCGCGGGTGAATCTCAATCTTGCCGCTGACAATGTCGATGCCAAATCGGTTTTTCAAATACTTTCGGTCTTCGGCCTGGCGCCCCGCGACACCGAGATCAGCGGTCCGATGAGTTTGACTATGACGGTCACCGGCCCCTCCAACGCTTTGGTCACCCAGGTGCGTGGCCAGTTTCGGGACGTGAAAGTTTACGGCAAGCGCGCCGTCAAAGGAACGCTCAACGGCGAGGTCAACATCAGATTGCCGCTCGGCGGAGGCGCCGTTTCGCGCCGCTTGCAAGGCAACGGCAAGCTCGTCGCCCGCGACGGCGAGCTCACCAACGTCGATCTGATCAAGAAAATTCAGCGCGTCACCGGCACCATCGGGCTATCGAAAGACGAGCGCCGCGAAGCCACGACGTTTCAAACCATGGAAGCGGAATTCATCATCGGCGGCGGCTACGCCGATTTCTCCCGGCTCTATTTGATCAATCCGCAAATGGAAGTCACCGGCAACGGCACTATGACCCTCGACCAGCCGACGCTCAACATGGCGCTCAGTACCGCGCTGTCGCCGCAAGCCTCGGCGCGCGCCGGCCGCGCCCGCGCGACGGCGTTTTTGAAAGACCAGCAAGGAAGAATCGTCGTGCCGCTCCGAGTCACCGGCCCTGTGGAAAATCCCGCGGTGAATTTGAATAGCGAAAAGCTCGCCGAAACCGCGCTGCCAAAATCCGTCGAGAAAGGTCTCGGCTCGTTCTTTAAAGGCTTGTTCCGAGGCCGCTAGGCAAGAGAGGAGTTTTGATTTTCGCACAAAACCCCAACATCAACGCACTCAGATTACTGTTTGGGCTTTTCGTTCGACGTTGTTACCAGTCGACAATCTAAACCCGTTTGCCCGCTATTTAGCGACGCATTGATTTCAACCGGGTAAGAGTAATTTTCGTTCGAGTCATAGGCGTAAAAGGTATATTTGTATTTTACTTTGTTCCTAACGTTACCGTCCGTGAAGTAATTCGTCGGCATGTCTACTCTGCGCAATTTCACATTCAAATTCGTCGGAGCGGTTAGAGCAGCTGAAGCACTTTGCGAAGCGCTTCGATGTCTTGCCGGCGGTTCACTTGGAGCGACCAGGTCGGATATAGGAAGTTCTTCCTCGGCGCTTTTTGCCGGCCGTCCGTTAACCTCGCAGCGCAAAACTCCAGCGAAATCTCGCCCGTCGTAAATCTCCTCTCCAAGTTCCGTCGCTGGTTTCTCGGGGTTAACAGTACTGCGGAATACCCGAATCCCCTTATAACTCTGATCAGCGGACTTCGGCCACATGAAAACGATCCCGGCTTGGTTCGCATGCGGAGTGATTAGCTTCGGCGTCAGTGATCTTTTTTTTGCCTCTTCGTTTTGCCCTTGCTTGATTGCGGGATACTTGTAGACTTTGCCGCTGATCGTCAAGGCGAGTTTCGCTTGACCCTGTAGCCGCAGTGAAAGACTGCGCTCGACATCTCGAAGTCCTTTTGTCAGCAAATAGAAATCAATCTCGCCGCCGCTATCCAATCCGGCTGGAAATGATACTTCGGATTTTCCTTTGAGAAATTTGAGGTCATCCTCAAAAAGAATATTAGCGTTGTCATGCTGGGCGGCCGCTTGCTGGAGCATGGTTTGGGATTCGGCTCGCAGAGCACGGACTATAAATGTCCGCTTTGGACCTTCCTTATCGATGGCTTCCTTTAGAGAGGAATAAGTTCGGGTTTCGTTTGGAGAACACTCCGGCGCTAATTTAGAGGACGGGTCGATCCAAACTGAGTTGTTAAAATGCGGCTGTAAAGCCAACGACTCTGGAAACCGAAGAGGAGACGAAAGATCGCTAATAGTACCATCGCGTCCAACAGCAACTACCGCATAATAGCCACGCGATAGATCTTTAACATTGACACGTAGGCAGCTCTTTTGGATTAAACCCAGATTGAACTTACCATAGCCATATTCTTTGAATGCGGACCGATATAAAAAGAACCCTATTCCTACTGTGCTGTTGTCACGCCAACTAAAGGTCACGTCTCTGATGGGTCTTTTGGTTTTCCACGCGACGTCCGGGAAACTATATCTAACGGGGATTGATTTATTTGCCGGAGCCCTAACGATGTGCTTCAGATCGACAATCTTTGCCAGGCCCTCATTGACCACGGCCTCCACCGCAAATCCATCTTCGACAGGCCCCCCATCGTTTCGAATGCGAACTTTGAAAATATCGTAGTCGTGAATGATATTGTCGTCCAACTGGAGGTTAAACGTCCCACCGAACTCCCGCCGCCCATATTCCGCGAGTTCCTGACTCCCAAGACGGTCTACCGAAACGACTTGATAGGTTAACGCCGGAGAATCAGAAAACCACCGAGCGAAAAGCCGCTTACTTCCCTCCTGTAAAAAAATCGTCCACACAATGACCGCCGCGGCAGCGAAAAAAGATAGTATTCGTTTCCAAGACGCGTGCGCCTTTAGTTGTTGAGCGATCCATTGGCGCATTCTAGACATATTTAAAGTTCGAAGTTGCTGGCAGACTTGCCTAAGTTTCTAACTCGTTAGGCCCTTTTGCAGGACCGATGTGACGCGCTGTCAATCGCGCGCGGCTGGCGGCGGGAGACTCAGAATCACCGCTTGCAAACTTTTCCCCGCCAACGATTTCGTCATTGCATCGTCGACATCGCGCAGCAGAGCGTTGATTTCTGTTTCCTCTTCGCTGCGCTCGCTGAGGATTTTGATTTTCTTACCGGAATTGCGCACGCAGTCGAGAATATCCTTGATGCCGATAGTCTCCGGATCGCGTGCGAGCACGTAGGTCTCGCCGTCGACCACGGGCAACACCAGCCGCGTGTCGGCGAACATATCCATAAGGTCTTTGACCACGCCCGCGGGTATCTGCAAGTGCACCGCCAGGTCGGTCACCGTCATCGGATCCAAGCCATGATAAAAATTGCGCCCGACTAAGAGCATCATGTGCAGCGCCAATCTTTCCCGTCCCGCTGGGCTTTGCGCTAGCAGTTGGCGGTCGCCTTGGAAAAAATCAATATGCTGATGGGCGTAGGCCACTTGAGCACCGAGCAGCACGATGACCCAGCCAATGTGAAGCCAGAGGAGAAAGAGTAAAAGAATCGCAAAGCTCGAATAGATCGCATAATACTGGGTCGACGACGCGACGAATCTTGCGAAGCCCCAACCGACGCTCTGCCAGAGAATCGCCGCGATCAAGCCGCCGATCAGCGCCGAGCGCACTTTCACCCGCGTGTTGGGAATAAATATATACACGAATGTGAACGCGCCCCAGAGCGTGAGATAGGGCACCAAGCGCAGTAACGCGAGGAGCACCGTACCGAGAGCTTGCAGCGACAGCAGCGACTTGACGACGGCATTAGTTTGCAACGTCGCGGTGATCGTCACCGCGGCGAACACCAACACCGGACCGACCAGGATCGCGCTCAGATAGTCGCTGAAGCGGCGCGCCAACTTGCGCGGCGATTTGACCCGCCAGATATAGTTGAACGCTTCCTCGATGCTGCCCATCAGCGAGAGCACGGTGATGAACAGAGTGACTAGACCGACGGCGCCGAGCGCGCCGGCGCTCATCTTATCGACAAAGCCGATCAAGTAGGCGGTGATCTCCCTGCCTTTGTCACCGAGCGGCGCCAACGCTTCGGCGAGCGCCGGCTCCATCCGATTATGCACACCGAAGCCTTTAAGAATCGAAAAAATGACGGCGAGCAGCGGCGCCAACGAAAGCAGCGTCTTGAACGCCAACGCCATCGCTTGAAGTTTAACCAGACTTTGGATGAAATCGCGCGCCACCATGACACCGATCTTGAGCGACGAATGGAGGAACCGTTTCGAGGCGCTCAGATCGCCAAGCTCTTGCTCCAAAACCTGGTCGACGACCCGGCTCTTCATTTGTTGAATCGATCGTCGTTTACTGGGCGCGGCTGGACTCATGGCTTGTGGTTTGGATGAGCGAACTACTGGATCGGAGCTTAGCAGCTTTGCCACGCCCCGACAAAGACATTTCGCTGCCGCCGGTTAAATTGACAAACCGTAAGACAGGTCGCTATGCTGCCAAGCGAATAGCAATTTGAGCAATTTAGAATTATTGGCTCTTCAGGCTTTTGTGTGGATATTGAGTCACGTCCAGTTTGTTTTTTTCACCACGAAGAGCACGAAGGACACGAAGGTTTCGGATAATTAAGACTCCGAACTTCGTGCTCGTAGTCTGTGGTGAGCCCTTCGGCTGTGCTCAGGATAGACTCCGTCGAACCATGTCCTTCGTGGTGAAAACATCTTCACAGTAAACCCGGAAGAACCAAATTATTAAACACGTGCCGCCTCGCCCCATGACAAATACCGCATCGAACTCCGCTCCCCACGCGCGCACTCTCAACCTGCGCGGCCTGGTCGCGCTGACGTTTTTCTGCGTCGCCGGCGGCGCCTATGGACTCGAAGACGCCGTCAGCGCCGGCGGGCCGCGGCTTGCGCTGCTCGGCATCTTGCTCCTGCCCTGGATCTGGAGTTTACCGACCGCGCTGATGACCGCCGAGTTATCGACGGCGATGCCGCAAGACGGCGGTTACGTGCTCTGGGTTGAAAAGGCCTTCGGCAGATTCTGGGGCTTCCAAGAAGGCTGGTTGAGCTGGCTGTGTAGTTTCGCCGACAACGCGCTCTATCCGGTGATGTTCGTCGACTATCTCGCCTACCTGCGCGGCGACATGGCGCCTCTCGAACGCTGGCTCATCGGCGCGGCGCTGATCGGCGCGGTCACCTGGTTGAATATTCACGGCACGCGGCTGGTCGGCTTAAGTTCGCTGGTTTTCACACTGCTCGTGCTCGCGCCCTTCGCCGTAATGGTCGTGCTCGGCGCGGCGCAAGTCGATCCGACGCAGTGGTTGAAAGATAGCAACAGTATCAGTTGGCCGTTGCTGCTCAGCACCTTGCTTTGGAATACTTCGGGCTGGGACAACGCCGGCTGCTGCGCCGGCGACGTGGAAAATCCCCGGCACGCTTATCCGCGCGCGATGATCTTCACCGTCGTGTTAGTCACGGCGGCCTACTTGTTGCCGGTGGCGGTCGGCGTCGGCGTCGATCCGCGCGCGTCGTCGTGGAAAGAAGGCGATTTTCCAAAAATCGCCGCAGCCATCGGCGGTCAATGGTTAGGCAGCGCGCTGACTTTGGCGGGTTTGGTCAGCGCCGCGGGCATGTTGAATGCGCTCCTGTGCACCTCGGCGCGCGTGCCCTTCGCCATGGCCGAGCGCGCCATGCTGCCGCGCGCCCTCGCGGCGGGCCATGCGCGGTTCGCCACGCCGTGGAAAGCGATCATGGTGAATAGCCTCGGCGTCGCCCTGCTGATTCCGTTTTCGTTCCAGGAGTTGATCGAAGTCGACATGTTTCTTTACGCCGCGGCGTTGATTCTCGAATTTGCCGCGTTCATCTGGCTGCGCGTTAAACATCCGGAAATGCCGCGCCCCTACCGCGTGCCGTTCGGCATCGCCGGCGTCATTGCGTTGAGCATGCCACCGATTGCGCTGTGTCTAATCAGCATCGCGCTATCCAACGGCGCCACCCGCTATGTCAGCTTCGGCGGTATTGTCGTCGGACTAATCTTCTATCGCTGGCAAACCAAGTCTGGCAGCGCGCTTGAAGCGGAAGCGGCAAAATCGATTTAGCTCAGGCGGACTCGGTTGTTTTGCCGCAGTTCGGACAAGCGCGCCACTCGACGTTGAGCGAGTAGCCGCACTTGGAGCAGAGATGACGCGACATGAGGCGCGGCGGCGGTTCGGATATTTTCGGTCCTTCGGCCCAGTAAACGCCGGTGAACATACTGGTCTTGCAGGTCGTCGCTATCGTCGCACCCGAGCGGTCGATGTAGCTTACGTCGTAATGGCGCTCGTTCTTTTCAAAAAACCAGCCGCGCGCGAACGGGTTCCACGCGATCGAGACCACGCGCCCGAGGTGGGTCTCCACTTCGTCTTTGATGCGGCGCTTGTCGACAAAGTGCATGACGATGCGAAAGGCGATGGCGGCCACAAACAGGAAGAAAAGCAGAGACAGAGTCATGCGAATATTGTCTTACGTCGGCGCCAAGCCCGCAAGTTCGCCGCCGCGCCGTCACTGCTTGTAGATGCGGTTGATGAAGCCCTCTTTTTCCAACTCCAGAATCAAGCTGTCGTCGACGATGTCCTCCACTTTCAACGGGCTTGCCGGTTTACGCGACACCGCGTCCTTTACCTGCACGTCCATTCCCTCGCGATTGACCAGCGGCACTTGCTCGAACAGTTTGGCGCTGCTCTGATAGGCGGCCTCCAGATAAGCTTCATTGTTCTGCCGCGTGTATTTCGCCATGATTTTTTTGCTTTCCTCTTTGTGGGTCTTATAAAACTGCACGCCTTCGATGAGCGCCATCAACAGCCGCTTCATGGCGTCGCGGTTGTTGCGCAGATAACTTTTCGACGCGGTCGGACAAACGTAAGGGAATGGAAAGCCTTTGGGAAAATCCGCCATGCTGATCAGCACCCGGTGCGGCATGCCTTGAGCGAGATGAATCGTGCCCGGCGGCGAGGGAAAGGCGATGATCCGACCGGTGCGAAACGCCGCCGCTCGCTCGGTGGAGCCGCCGACCTGAAGAATCGCAACGTCTTTATCCGGTTCTAATTTCAATTCTTTCAAGAACGCGCGCGCCGCGACATCCGACGAGCTTCCGACCCGGCTGATGCCGATCGCCTTGCCCTTGAGCTGCTGCGCCGTACGGATCGACTCGTGGACGATCAAATCGTAGGGCAGCGTGTTGATGAAGCAGCCGACGGCAACGACATTGGCGCCGCCCACCGCGGCGTTGGCCGTCGCGCCGCCGGAAATATTGCCCACCGCCACCGAGCCGGCCACCACGGCGGCGATCGTCGTGGTCGACGAAGGAATGAAGATCAGATCGGCGTCAAGACCATATTTTTTATAAAGCGATTTTTCCTTGGCGATGTACCAATTGGCATTGGGCGAATCGACGGAACTGAAAGCGAGACTTAACTGTTGCGCTTGGGCTGATTGCGCAGCGAGAACTCCCATGAGGCAAGCGCAGGAAATCAAACCCCATTGACGTTTGATTCGACCCATAAACTCTCCTGAATTTATTCCACGGCATTTAACCCAACCGTGATTTTATCAAAGGCAATTCATGCGGTCTTATAATAGAGCGAAGCTTGAGCGCAAGTGAAGATTGACTGGCACAACTCATCCTGCCGTCAATCGCTGGCCAGCCGCTTCCTGACGGAAAACCAGATAAGCGATCAATAGCGCCGGCGCCAGCCAAAAGTACCAAAGCTCCTCGGCGACGAAGATTCTCAGGATAGCGTGGGCAAGGTTGATAACTATGTAAAGCCACGCAGCGATGGAGCGGTACCATGACAGACGCTGGCGCGCCAGCCAACTCGCCGCTTGAATCAGCGCCGGCAAAAAAATCACTTGATCGTAAGTCCAGACGAAAAAGTTAGTCGTCACGGAAACTAGGATTATCAGCGGCAACTGCTCCGACCAGCGCCAACCCTGTTGGTGGCGCCGCCAGTAATAGATAACCCAAACGACAGCGATTAGGGAAGGTAGAAGCTGCAATCCAACACTGTCGAACTCGAAAAAAAACTTGACGACATTGCCAAGCGTCGGCGCCGGCCAGTCGAAAGGTTGGGTGATGCCTTCGAGCCGATTGAGCGCAAAGTATTCCGCATAGACTTGGGAATCGAACAGCAGCGGCATCACGGCGGAGCAGATCCCGGCCAACCCGGCGCCAAGCGCCACGCGCCACTGTTTGCGTTGCCAGATCCAGAGCACGAGCACGATCCAAAACAAATAAATTAGATGCGGTTTGATCGAAAGGATCGCGATGGCGGCGCCGAAGCCAAGCCAATTTTCATTGCGCTCGCAGCAAAGCAGCGCCGTTAGACCAAGCAATATCAGCGGCGTAATCTGCCCAAGGATCAAAACAAAGCCGGCGGACACGAAGGTCAAACCGAGCAGCCAGGGAACCCACGCGCCCACCGCGCCTTGTCCAGGGATGTCATTCAGGCGCCACAACGCTTGAGCGGAGATCAGCACGCAGCCCACCTGAACCAAGAGCCAAACAAACTGGCCGCTGGTAAAATCCAACAAACCGAAAGGTAGAATAAACGACAACGTCCAAGGCGGATTCCACATGATCAGTGGCGCCGCACTGGACCACCCGACCGCCTTCTGGATCGCGAGAAGCTCAGCCGGTGAATAAGGATTGCCGCCGGTCAAAAGTAATCGGCTGGCGCTCCAATACTCGACAAAATCTCTGACTCCCTGAACTGCCGATGGCTGAGCGACCTCGGCGAATCCATTCGCCGCTAAGAGCAGAGCCAGCGCCAAACCAACGAATGATGTGAGAATTAACCGGAATTTCACGAATGATTGCTTACCACGCCGCAGGATATTCTTGAGTTTAAAATGCCAGAGGTTCTGCGGTTTCTCAGCGAACTATTAGTGCATGATCCGGCCGCCGTTCACATGCATCGTCTGTCCAGTCACATGTTTTGCGCCATTGCCGGCGAGATAGCAGACCGCTTCGGCGACGTCTTCGACGGCGCCGGGATGGCCGAGCGGGATGCGGTCGTTGGCGGCTTGCCATTCGGCGTCGGAATAGTGACTGCGAACTTTCTCCGTGCCGATGCGTCCGGGGGCGACGGCGTTGACGCGAACGCCGTGCGGCGCCAGTTCGAGCGCCAAAGTTCTGGTCAGGCCCAAGATGCCGGCTTTGGCGGCGGCGTAGGCCGAGCGATTCTCGCCGCCGCTGAAGGCGATGTCCGATGAAATGTTGACGATGGCGCCGCTCTTTTGCTGCTTCATTAATACCGTCACGGCGCGGCAGCACAGAAACGTCGATGTGAGATTGGCATCGATAATGGCGCGCCAGTGATCGAGCGGAAAATCCTCGAACTTGTGGCGGAAAAAACTGCCGCCGGCGACGTTGACCAACAAATCGATGCGGCGATGGTGCGTGATGATCTTGTCGAATGTCGCTTTGACTTCGGCTTCTTGGTCCAAATGGGCGCAATGAAATTCCGGCGCAATGTTGCGCTTAGCGAATTCCCCGACAACCTGATTGCCGGCCTCCTGGTTCATGTCCAGAATCACGATGCTGTAATTGTCTCTCGCCAAGCGATCGACCACCGCTTGACCGATATTGCCAGCGCCGCCGGTGACGACAGCGATTTTGCTCATGGTGGACTCCTATTCGCTAATTCTAACTTCACTATCTCATGTGCGGATTGAGCGTCAATCGCAACGTTGGACGTCTGGAGTCTGGAGTCTGGAGTCTGGAGTCTGGAGTCTGGAGTCTGGAGTCTGGAGTCTGGAGTCTGGAGTCTGGAGTCTGGAGTCTGGAGTCTGGAGCCGGAAACGCCAGACTCTAAACGCAAAACGCTAGACTGGATGCGCGCCAGCTCTTGCCAAGCCGGAGTGGCTCACATAGAATTTGGCCAATTTCGCGCCCAGCGAAAAACTTTTCTTGGAGGGAACGCAGCATGGCAGATAAGGCGATCGAGGTTTTGCTCGACGAAAAGAGAAATTTTCCACCGCCCAAAGAATTCAAAAAAACCGCCAATCTGAAAAGTGCCGCGGTTTTCAACAGCGCGCGCAAAAATCCCCAGGCGTTTTGGGCCAAAGCGGCAAAGGAACTCTACTGGTTCAAGCCCTGGAAAAAAGTCCATGAGTGGAAGTCGCCCTGGGCCAAGTGGTTCATCGGCGGCAAGATCAATGCTTCGTACAATTGCTTGGATCGCCATGTGAACTCGGGGCGCAAAAACAAAGCGGCGATCATCTGGGAAGGCGAGCCGGGCGACGAACGGGTGCTGACCTATCGCGACGTGTGGCGCGAAGTGAACAAGTTCGCCAACGTGCTCAAGAAACTCGGCGTCAAGAAAGGCGACCGGGTCTGTCTCTACATGGGCATGGTGCCCGAACTGTTGATCGCCATGCACGCCTGCAACCGCATCGGCGCGCCGCACAGCGTGGTCTTCGGCGGCTTCAGCGGCGAGGCGTTGCGCGATCGCATCAACGACGCCCAGGCAAAGATTCTCGTCACCGCCGACGGCGGCTACCGGCGCGGCACGATCGTGCCGTTAAAAAAGAACGCCGACGACGCCATGACCGATACGCCGTCGATCACCCATTGCGTCGTAGTAAAGCGCGTCGGCGCCGAGGCGGCGGCGCAGATGAAAGAGGGGCGCGATCTTTGGTGGGATCAAGCGATGGCCGATGCGCCGTTGTGGTGTGAGCCGGAAAAGATGGACAGCGAAGACATACTTTTCTTACTTTATACCAGCGGCACAACCGGAAAACCGAAGGGCATCGTTCATACCACGGGCGGCTACCTCACCGGCGTGACTCTCGCCAACAAGTGGATTTTCGATATGAAAGACGATGACGTTTTCTGGTGCGCCGCGGACATCGGTTGGGTCACCGGCCACACGCATATCGTCTACGGGCCGATGGCCAACGGCGTGACGCAGGTGATGTACGAAGGCACACCGGACTGGCCGGACAAAGATCGTATGTGGCGTATTATCGAGAAATACGGCGTGACGATTTTTCACACGGCACCGACGGCGATTCGTACCTTCATGCGCTGGGGCACGGAATTCCCCGGCAAACATAATTTAAAAAGCCTGCGGCTGCTTGGCACGGTCGGGGAGCCGATCAATCCGGAAGCGTGGGTGTGGTACCACAAATTCATCGGCGGCGGGCGCTGTCCGGTGATGGACACCTGGTGGCAGACGGAGACCGGTCATCCGCTGATCACGCCGCTTCCGGGCATCACCAAATTGAAACCTGGCTCTGCGACCATGCCGTTCCCTGGCATCGACGCCGATGTCGTCGATGAGCACGGCAATTCGGTGCCGAAAGGCGGCGGCGGTTATTTGGTTTTGACGAAACCATGGCCGGCGATGATGCGGACGATCTACGGCGATCCCGATCGTTTCGTGCAGACTTACTGGAGCCGCTTTCCGGGAAAATATTTTGCCGGCGACGGTTGCAAGCGCGACAAGGACGGTTACTTCTGGCTGCTCGGCCGGGTCGATGACGTGATGAACGTGGCCGGTCATAGAATCAGTACAATGGAAGTTGAAAGCGCGCTGGTCGATCATCAGAAAGTCGCCGAATCGGCGGTCATCGGCAAAGCCCATGAAATCAAAGGACAGGCAATCTGCGCCTTCGTTTCGCTAAAGGCCGGCGTCGAGGGCACTAACGCTTTGATCGACGAGCTCAAAGCGCACGTCGCCAAGAAGATCGGCGCCATCGCCCGGCCCGATGAAATTCTTTTCGCGGTAGAGTTGCCGAAAACCCGCAGCGGGAAAATCATGCGCCGTCTCTTGCGCGACATTGCCGACGGGCGCGCGATGGGCGACACGACGACGTTGGCCGATCCGACGGTGGTGGCGAAGCTCAAAGAGCAGTACGAAGAAGATTAAACAGCTATTGAATCCGCTGTTGGTGGGAGGCGGCTGC
>Ga0137461_1000209_pt1 | contig 13758 bp, 17 predicted proteins | sample EasRivERMGT746_2_FD_104650 | JGI IMG/M metagenome (GOLD analysis project Ga0137461, IMG submission 104650) | Soil microbial communities from meander-bound floodplain in the East River, Colorado, USA - East River MetaG ERMGT746_2 | ecosystem: Environmental > Terrestrial > Soil > Floodplain ... | reverse complement strand
CCTGTCTCTATGCTTATCAATTCTGTCGCCCTTCGTGATTGCTCACCATGTCACCTTCGGTGCATCTGCTTCCGCTTCATTTGCTGTCAGCGTGCGCGTCGTCAAGAGTTGTACCACTACGGCCAGCCCGCTGCGGCTTCGTGCATCCACGTGCCGAGGTTTGAAGTGAGCGAAGCGATCCAAAGAGCACAAAACAGCGGTTGGCGCATTGGACACCACATCGAGACGCTGACGCTTTCCGGTCGTCGATTGCTTGTCACACTGTTAATTTTTTTCGCAAAGCCATCGTTGATTTCATGCAGCCCATTGCGCCCCGCATTGCCTTGCATAAGTAGATCTTGAATCCGCGGCGAAGACTTGTCGCACTCCCAATTCCAGAAGGAATGTACCTGGATGCCTCTGTAAATTCAGCGCTATCGCTCACGGGTATTGGACCCCCTGCTCGACGGTATCGATATTCAAATTGAAGCTCCTGTCCTGGGGTACCAAGAACTGGACATTAAAACACTCATGAAAGTTTAGCCGTAATTTCCACGCGAGTGAACGGGCCCCGCACGCTCCAGCTACATCGATTTCAGAAAACCCAATTCAGAGGCCGGCAACAGAGGGGAAAAACACTGTAGCTAAAATTGTCGCTAAACGGGTCTGATAAGAGCGGAGAATGGGTGTCAGTGATGATGAAGCTATCGTCAGAAGCCTGCCCAATTCCAACTACTTAGCGTTCTTTATCACTCGGTGCTAAATGCTCAAAACTACTTCTTTCTACCCTCGTCGGAGGTCAAATTTACTCGCCCCAGCCACTTCGTTCCAAAAAAAAGCCCGGTCTGGCAAGTTGCCAGCCGGGCGGAGAAACGATTCGTTTGGCTATGCCGGTTTGTCGGCCTACATATCGGCCTCATGATTCACCCAACAATCTTGGGCAATGGTTTGTTTACTTCGCCACGGCCGCAGTGCGGCGAAAGTGATCAAGCGGGGCTGAGCGAGAAGAACTCGGCAGAGCATTCTGGCGGCCTGATCCCGGTTATAGCGACCCAAAAGCGCGATTGTCTTTTCGTTCAAAAGGCTGAGCAACCGGTCGTAATCTGCGCCGTTAAAACGATTCAGCGCGTTTCTGATCACAAGATGCAGGGGGTGGAGCGGGTCTGGGATTGATGAATTAAAAGCAGCAGGGCCCCTCAAGAATCAGATGCCACTATTTATGTGTTACCGTTGGGGGCAACAAGAGTGCTCTTCATCCAAAAAAGTCCGTTGATTCTCGGAATGAATTTTCCATCGATGGCAAAAATGCTTTGCCGAGAGGGGACAAAATCAAGGAATTGCAGCTCGACAGCATCATCGCCAAGCATTTCGTCTTTCGTCAATGCCAACTGGGTGCAGGGCCCTTTTGAATCAGCACACAACCGGGAAGGCGGTTTGCTGCCGAATTTTGTTTCCATATTGTTTCCACTCCAATTTGACTCAACCATAAAAACGTCGTCGTGGATAAATTATGAGCCTGGTTTTTTCTGACGTTTTTCTGTGGTTGATTTAGATTCTCAGCGGGTTGGTGGTTTTTCGTAATCAGTAGGTCGCCAGTTTGAATTTCGTTATTGTCGGTGTCCTGCGGTTGGAGACAGGTCAGTGACCGACATTGGGAGCGATGTTACCAGCGGCTAGCCCGGATTATTCGCGGGGTAGCCGCGATCGAGGCGAAACCCTTCCGGAGCGAAGGCAAAGCGGCTCTGCCTTGAAGCGGCAAGCGAGACGCTGTGCCGTGAAATTACCTGTGAAAAGGTCAAACAGTTTGCCGAGCACCGAGCATGACGATGAAACCTTTGGCGCTGATGCCTTCGCTCCTACAGGGCTTCACCTCGATCGACAGTGTGTCGTTCGTATTCCTCGTAGCATGAATAATGGGGGCTAGTGAGAGAACACTGGGAAAAGTGAACTAATGATTTGAAGATTAAACAATTGAAGCCCGCCGTAAACGCATCTGTGTTAAATGCAAGAGTCTAGAGGAGTGTAGCTAAAAATGTAGCTGTAAGAACGTGATAACGAAAAATACCCGCGGTTATTGGCTAACAACGGGTATTCATTTTACCTCTGAAAAGCGCTCGATATCACTCGGTATCATCCGACTCAACAGGATTACGAATCAGTTGCTCTACCAACTGAGCTAGGGTGGCTGAGGAAGAATAATTAGCGACTGGGATCACGGCATGTCTCTTGGCTTGCTGGATCCATCGCCGCTCCGGCAATTGCCAGCCTGCTTGCGAAAGTATGACTCCTGGTATCGCCAGCGACGCCGGACAATTTAGCATGCTTGCGCCAAGTTTGAAACGATGTCCGGCGGCTTTTGTCGGCGCCAGGAAAAAGGCTGCGAAGTTGCTGAAGTTGCTATGCCGGCACCGACATACTAGGGTGGTGTATATGAAAACCAATGGCGAAGAGGGACGAAGATATAGAATCGTCGATTCCCACCGCAATCAAACCTTTGTTGGCCTGCTGCGGCGCGATCCCGATACCGATTGTTGGACTTGGAAAGGTCATATCGATTTTGCCGACGGACATAACTTTTCGTTCGCCAGCCAACGCAGCTTTGCCACCAAGCTAGAGGCGGAAAGCTATGTGCGTCGATTTGCCTGTGACCGCATTGATAACCGGCTGAACTTGGCAAAAGCCGATCGTCTCTAACGTGCAGGGCCCGCTGGATCAGCTAGCAATTCATTTCCAACCTGTTCAATCTTAGACAGTCGTTGTGATCGAGTCGGCGTAGCCTAAGATTTCGCGGACTCACATCAATTGCCGCGCGATAGCTCCAAAGAAAGAAGGCGACATGGCTTTTTATGCCGTCGATGTGCAAGACCGGCTGATCCAGCGGGTCACGCAGCAATACGCTGGCTCGGACAACACGCGTCATTTTTTGATCGAAGCCCGTTCGGCAAAACAGGCCTGGGCAAAGGCGCTGCGCGCTTCGGGCACGACCGACAACGCCGATTGCGATTCCTGCCGCCATGGCTACTGCCGTCTTTGCGCAGACTGCTCGCTGTCGCAGCAATATTCGGACTACTGGATTTGTCACAGTTGCGGGGCGTTGAGTCTGCGCGGCCCGGCCTTGCGTTTGAGAGAAGCGTCCAATCGATTGGCAGAAAATTAAGCTTGGGTTTTTGAGTCGCGTCGCCGGCGCGATTTTCACAGCCATGGCCGGGTTCAATCAGATGGGCTGGCTCATGAGGGTTTGATGAAATGCACCAGGCTAGCGATGGCAAAGGCGCCGGTGAAAGAAGCGACCAGGTCGATGACGAAGCGGAGCTGGTGCAAGCTGTCGAGAGTTTCGTTGAGCTCGAAGTAGGTTAGCGCGAAGCGTCCAAGAAAAAAGCCGATCAGTCCAATGATTGAAAAGCCGATGATTGCGGGCCGGCGCTCGGCAGCGACGAATCGGGTGGCAAGAAAACCGGCTAGAAATGCCATGATGATCGTATAAAGCGGATTGTCGATGACAAAAATCAACACCTCGAGGAAAGTCTCTTGCATCGAGTCACCGCGCCAGCATCGAGAGAATCTTCTTGGCCTCGGCCGTCGGATCGCCGGCCGCGATGATCGCGGCGATCAGCGCGACTCCATGGATGCCGGTGTTCATGGTTTGCGCTAAGTTTTCTGCGGTGATGCCGCCGATGGCATACACCGGGAGAGCGACTTTCGCCACCGTTTCTTTGAGCGGTGTCAATCCCTGGGGGGCGCCGTAAACCGCTTTTGACGGCGTGAAGTAAACCGGACCGAACAAAATAAAATCGGCGCCGGCGCCCTCGGCCTGCTTCGCTTCTTGCGGCGAATGGGTCGAATAGCCGATGAGTTTTCCGCTTCCCATCAGCCGGCGCGCGCTCTCGATCGGCAGCGAAGTTTTCCCCAACTGCACGCCGGCCGCGTCGACCGCGAGGGCGACGTCGATGCGGTCATTAACGAAAAGTTTCGCGTTATAGCGATGGCATATCACTGAAAGCGTATCGGCTAGCTCGAAGATCTCTTTACCGCAAAGATCTTTTTCCCGCAGTTGGATCGCTTTGACGCCGCCGTCCAACGCCTGTTCGACGACGGCACACAGATCGCGCCCCTGGGTTAGCTTTCGATCGGTGATTAAATAGAGGTCGAAATTTGGCTGTGGCACTGGCGCGGGTCAGTTCAGCATTCCGTCCAACGGACTGGAAGCGGTGGCGTAGAGTTTTTTGGGAATGCGTCCGGCGAGATAAGCCTTTCGTCCAGCTTCGACGCCTTGGCGCATCGCTTCGGCCATCAAGATCGGATCCTTGGCGCTGGCAATGGCGGTGTTCATCAAGACGCCGGCGCAGCCCATCTCCATGGCCACCGCCGCGTCCGACGCCGTGCCGACGCCGGCGTCGACTATTACGGGCACTTTGGCGTGTTCCAAGATGATTCTAAGATTGTACGGATTCCTGATGCCCAATCCCGAGCCGATGGGCGCCGCCAGCGGCATCACCGCGGCACAGCCCAAGTCTTCGAGTTTTTGCGCCGTGATCGGATCGTCGGTGATGTAGGGCAGTACGATAAATCCTTCTTTGACGAGAATTTTTGCCGCGTCGAGGGTCGCCGGCACATCGGGAAATAGCGTTCGGTCATCGCCGATCACCTCGAGCTTGACCAGCCTGCCGATGCCGGCTTCGCGGGCCAGCCGGCAAGTGCGCACGGCGTCGTCGGCGGTATAACAGCCGGCGGTGTTGGGCAGGATGGTGTACTTTTTTGGGTCGAGATAATCGAGTAGGTTTTCTTTATTAGGGTCGGTGATGTTGACCCGGCGCACCGCCACCGTGACGATCTCGGCGCCGGAAACTTCGATGGCGCGCTTGGTTTCAGCGAAGTCTTTGTACTTGCCGGTGCCGACAATCAGCCGGGAGCGAAATTTGCTGCCCGCGAGTTCGAAAAAATCTTCCATGGTTTATCCTCCGCCGACGAAATGAACGATCTCAAGAACATCGCCGTCGGCCAGCATCGTTGCGCCATAGGCGTCGCGCGGCACGATCTCGCGATTGCGTTCGACGACCACCCGGCCGGGCCTAATCTGCAACGATTCGAGCAGCCCGATCAGGCTCAGTCCGTCGGCCGCTTGGCGTTCTTCGCCGTTAATTTCGAGTTTCATTAGAACAAAAAAACCGCATTCGCACGGACCACCCAAGGGTGGTCAGGGAATACGGTTTAAAGTTTATCCCGCGCCAAGCGGACTGCGGGATTTCGACTTTCACGCTTCCCTACGCCGGCACGACCCGGATCAGGTTCAAAGGGTTACCTATTTTTATAGGCTCTCAGCCTGCCGATGGCAGACACCCCTAGCAATTGAAGAAGGCTTAACAAAGCGCTGCGGCCAAGTCAAATTGACGGGCGAAAAATTCGCAGCTGGAGCGGAGCAAATGAAATCATGCGGCGGCTGATTCGCTTGATTCCGCTGCCGCGTGTTCCTTGGGTTTGTTAGGGAAATTAGGGCGCGACGATTTCCACCTGCAGGTTGCCGATGCCTTCGATTTCGCCTTCGACCTTGTCGCCGGGATGCAAAAATACCGGTGGAATGCGCGCGAAGCCGACGCCGGAGGGCGTGCCGGTGCTGATGATATCTCCCGGCTCCAGCGTCATGCCGCCGGATAGCGATTCAATGATCGTCGGAATGTCGAAGATCATGTCGCGGGTGTTGCCGTCTTGCATCACTTGGCCGTTCACCCGGCAGATGAGCCGCACCTGCTGCGGGTCGCGCATGGCGCTCTTGTGCACGATCCAGGGACCGAGGGGGCAAAGCGTATCGAGGGCTTTGCCTTTAAACCACTGGCCATGAATGCGCTGCAGTTCGCGGGCGGTCATGTCGAGGCAGACCGTGTAGCCGAAGATATAATCGTAGGCTTTGGCTTTGGCAATGTCGCGCCCTTTTTTGCCGATGATCACGGCGAGCTCGACTTCCCAGTCAAGTCGATCAGTGACCTTATGTTTGATGACCTTGCCGAACTGGCCGATCACCGAGGTCGCCGGCTTGGTGAAGAATACCGGATAGTCGGGATACTTGATTTCCAACTCGCGCGCCCGAGCGCCTTCATCGACATGCTCGCGATAGTTGATGCCCAACATCATGCAGTTTTTTCTCGGTGTCGGAATCGGCGAGATGATTTTCGCCTGGCTGGGTTTGACCAACGCGCCAACGGCGATCAGTTTTTTCTGCTCGTCGGGGTTTTTCCCGGCGACGTATTTTTCCGCTTTACGGGCGACTTGGATCGCCTTGGCGCCGGCTTCGATGAATCCCTGCATGCTGGTCAAGAACGGCGCGTTGCCGCCTTTAAGATAGCGCCGGTTCACTTCGGCGAGATCGATGATTTGCTCCTGCGGCCCCATCAGGCCGACGCGCTGCTGGTTTTTGCGAGTGTAAGTGACGAGTCTCATGCTTCCTCCGATTTTGATTAGTCTTTATTCCGCTAAATGCCGATGCCTAGGAGTCTACACGCATTCGCGCTGGAAATTAATTCACGCTCGGCGGCGGCGATTTTGGTTTTACCCAGCGAAGCCACCGGTTCAGGATCGCCCATATCATAGGGATAGTCGCTGCCCAAAAGAACATTCTCGGCGCCGAAGTTGGCGACCAGATATTCCAGCGCCATGGCGCTATGCGCGATGGTGTCGAAGTGAAGCAGCTTGACGTATTCACTGGGCGGCTTGGGAATTTTCGCCGTCGCCGAGTCTTGAATCCGATAGCCGCGCTCCAGTCGGCCCCACGTGTAAGGCAAAAAGCCGCCGGCGTGGGCGAGCAAGAATTTCAACCGGGGATAGCGCTCTAGCACGCCGCCGAATATCAATTTTGCGAAGGCCAAAGAAGTGTCGGTGGGATTGCCGATCAAGTTCGCCAGATTGTAATCCTTCATGCGTTCGGCGCCGACCACTTGGTTGGGATGGACGAAGATCAAGGCGTCCAGCGCTTGGGCGGCTTGCCAAAACGGAGTGAAGCTCGGATCGTCGAAGTAGCGGCCATTGATGTTGCTGGCGACTTCGACGCCGCGCAGTCCGAGTTTGATGACAGCACGTTCGAGTTCCTGTGCCGCTTTGGCGCCGTCTTGCATCGGCACCGAGCCCAGCGCTACCAAGCGCTTGGGATGTTTAGCGACCGCTTCAGCCAGGCGGTCATTGAGCCACTGCGCGTACTCCAACGACTCTTCGGCCGCCATCCAGTAGAAAAAGTAGGAACCCGCCGGCGACAGCACCTGCATGTCGACGCCCTGTTGGTCCATGATCGATAGGCGCAGATCGAGATCGCTAAATTCGGCTTTGACCTGGGTTAAAAATGTTTTGCCGTCGCGAACGAGAAGATCCCGGCCGCGCTCGTTCTTGGCCAAGGTGAGGCCCTGCCCTTTGCCGATTTCACTGGCAACCTTGAGGCTGTCCGGCGGGACATAGTGGGCGTGGACGTCGATGTTCATGGTTAATGGACTTGAGCGCGACTTCCCGGAGAGCTATCGGAGGGCTGGTGCAATGTCAAGCAACATGGCGGTCGAGTTGCGCGCCAATTCCATTTCGTTGGATGCAGCGAAAGCATTGCCAGGTGAAATCGCCGGTGATAGCTTGGCCTCATGAGCGGCCGGCGACCCAGAAAAGACAACCGCGTGGCGATGCGCGAGGGCGACCGGATACTGATCAACAAGGGCATTTCGAAAAAAGTCATGATCATCGCCCGCACCGAAGTGCCCTATTCGACCGAGCGGATTTTCGTCACCAAGTCCGGCGGCAAGTATACTATTGGCCTCAAAGTTTGGCGCTCGGATTACGCTTGGAACGAGAAAAACCAGATGTGGATTGCCAAGCATTGAAAGCCTGCGCTGAGTTCAATGGCGCGCGCCCGAACCGGTTGCCGACGTGAAACGCGATCTGCCCACTGTTCTCGCCGATATCGCCAGCGCTAAAGCGCCGCGCTTATTGCTGCTCTTCGGTGACGATCTGCAAGTCCAAGAAAGCGCCAAGGCGGTGCTCGATCTGGTTGTTCCCGCAGATCAGCGCGGTTTTAACTTCGAGCGTTTCGACGGCCGCAGCGCGCCCTGGGACCAAATCGAAGCCTCGCTCATGACGCCGCCATTTTTTCCCGGCAAAAAATTGTTGTGGGTCGAAAACGCCCCCTACTTTTTTTCCCGCGAGCAAAAGGGCGAGCTGGGCGAGAAAATTCTCGAGCTGTGGCGCGACGGCAAGCGCGACGACGCGGTGAAATTGCTGATCGATTTGCTCGTCGTTGAAGGTTGGACCCAGGAGCAATGGGATCGTCTGGAGCCATCATCGGCAAAAGCGTTCTTGGCACTGCTCGATGCCGACGGCGGCGAGGCGCAAGAGGATGGCGAGGCGTTGCTCGCTTATGGCAAGAGCCGCGACATCGACCTCGGCAAACGCAAAGGCAGCCAAGAGCATCGCCTGGCTAATTTGCTCGATAAGGGTTTGCCGCAGTGGGCCTTTATGTTGCTCACCGCAGTCCAAATCGACCGGCGCACGCGGTTGTACAAGCGCTTCGAAGAGATCGGCGCCGTGCTCAATGTCAGTTTGGAACGGGACCGCAGCGGCAAGATCAGCCGCGAAAGTTTGCTCGAATTCGTCAACCAACGCTTGCGCCAGAGCGGCAAAACCGTCGAGCCGCAGGCGCGCGAGATGATTCTCGCGCGGGCCGGCGATGAGTTGCGCGGCTTGCAGCAGGAATTAGACAAACTCGTGCTGTTCGTCGGCGAGCGGCCGGCGATTCGAGCGCAGGATATTGAAGCGATCTTCGCCGACCACGGCGAAGGTTGGATTTTCGATCTGACCCGCGCGCTGGGCGATCGCGACGCCGCCGGCGCGCTGTCGCAGTTGGCGCGGCTGCTGGCTCAGGGCGAGCATCCGCTGCGCTTGCTTGGCACGGTGGCCTCCGAGGTGCGCCGTTTGTTTGCGGCGCGCCAATTGCTCGACAGCGATTTGGCGCGGCTGTGGAAACGCGGCATGAGCTATCAGCAGTTTCAGCAAACGGTATTGCCTCTGGGTACGCCGCCGCTGACGCGCAATCCCTACGCCGATTACATGTGCTACCAACGGGCTGAACGGTTTTCCTCGGCCGATCTGCGCGGCTATATGGAGGGGCTGTTCGACGCCGATTGGCGCTTGAAGTCGAGCGCCGGCCAGCCGCGCTTGGTGATGGAGAAATTAATTCTCCATATGTGCTTGGCTAAACCGCGAAGCAAAAAGCCGGCGCCAGCGCGAGTCATCAAATGACACGCGCGGTGCTAGCGCTAGCGCTGCTGTCGGCGCTGCTCACCGGTCTGCCGGTCGCGCGCGGCGCCGAGATGGTGGTGCAGGCCTGTTTCAGTCCGCATGGAAAATGCTCGGCACATATTCTGCGCGCCATCGAGCAAGCGCAGAAAGAATTGCTGGTGGCGGTTTACGCTTTTACCAACGATGATTTGGCCGGCGCTTTGGTGCAGGCAAAAAAGCGCGGCGTGGCGGTGCAAGTGGTGCTCGACCGCGAGTTCGATGCCGCCAATGAAAAATCCCAGAGCAAATTTATCGAGGCGCAAAAAATTCCTCTGCGCCGGCTCTCCGGGCTTAGGTCAAAAACCTACGACAAAGACGCCGGCCTGATGCACCAAAAGTTTGCGGTCATCGACCGGCGCATGGTGCTCACCGGCTCCTACAACTGGACCCATTCGGCCGACAGTTTGAACGACGAGAATCTGTTGCTGTTTCGCGACGCCGGCCCGCTGGCCGAGGAATACCGCAAGGCGTTTTTCCAGCTCTGGGAGCGTAAACCGTGATGCCGCGCTCGCTGGCGCGCATGTTGGTAGTGATTGCGACGTTTACCGCCGGCATCTTTGCCCATGTGCTCTACCAACGTTGGAATCCGCCGTCGCTCGAAGTGGCCGAGCCGACGGCGCGTGGGCAGACGCCGGCCAACGGCGCGGGGTCAAGCTACCCGGTGAGTTTCCTGCCGCTGTCGCGGGCCGTGGAGCGCGAGGAAAAAGCGCTTGACCTGCCCGTCATCGTCGCCCGCGACGTCGACAAGATCCGCAGCCTCACGGGACGCCAAGCGCGGGTGCGCGGCCGAGTGTTCCGCGTCGGCCTTTCGGCCAAGAGCAATACTTATTTTCTGAACTTCGGCCCGTCGCGCGAGGCGCTGACCGCGGTGATCTTTTCCAGCAGCGTCGAGCTTTTTGAGAAGAACAAACTGGCGCCGAAAAGTTTTGAGAACAAAGAAGTTGAGTTAACCGGACAGGTCAAAGATCATCCGCAATTCGGCTTGGAAATGATTCTGGAAAATCCTCAGCAGATAAAAATCTTGGATTGAGCAATTGGCAATTGGCGAGATTTCGGTAAAATGGCCGGCATGACTGAGCCGATAAAAAAATGCATGATCTGCGCTAAACCGGCACCGCTGCTTAAAGGCGGCATTTGCGATCCCTGTCAAGAGCGGATTCGCCGCGAAGCGATGGGCGAGCAGGCCGGAGTGAGCGAGGCCGCCGAACGCGAAATCGCGCGCCAGGGAATTGCGCCCACCAAGAAATAGTTCTGCCGCTTTTTGCTATTTATCCGTTAAATTTCCAGCCTCTAATTTAGTCAAACAGTAAAACTATTCGCTTTTAACTAGGCGCTCATTTCTGAGTGTGGTATAATCTTATTTTATTGTTGTTCTATGCAGCCCAAATTGTCTCAGCCACTAACAACCAACCGGGAGGTCTAGGAATCTGCGCGCGTGGAAATGGCTGCCAGCTGGTCTGATTTTAGCCGTTATCTGTCTTGCCTTCACGGTTCAACCGGCCTCAGCATTTGATCCTGACGAGAATCTAACCGCCCGTGCGGGGCTCCTGATGGACGCCGCCAGCGGTAGAATCCTCTATCAAAAAGACGCCGACCTGCGTTTGCCGCCGGCGAGCACCACCAAGATCATGACCGCGATCCTGACTTTGGAAAGCGGCCATAAGCTCGACGAATCCTTGACCGTCTCTAAAGAGGCCACCCGGATGCCGCCCACCAAACTCTATCTGCGGCCCGGCCAGACCATGACCATCGAAGAGTTGCTTTACGGCATCATGCTGGCGTCGGCCAACGACGCCAGCATCGTCCTGGCCGAAGGGCTGGGCGGATCGGTGGAACATTTCACCGAATTGATGACCAAAAAAGCCCATGAGCTGGGCGCGACCAATTCCAATTTCACCAACCCCCATGGACTGACGGCGGCGGATCATTATTCCACGGCGCACGATCTGGCGCTTCTGTTCCGCTACGCCATGCGCAATGCGCTGTTTCGCGAAATCGTGCAAACCAAATTCAGCTCGGTGAGCAGCACCGCGGTGGTTAGAAAAAAGCTCGTGCCGCGGCGCATCTCGGTGCGCAACCATAACCGTTTGCTGTGGGATTTCGACGGCGCCATCGGCGGCAAGACCGGTTACACCGTGGCGGCGCAAAAATGCTTCGTCGGCGCGGTGCAGCGCAACGGCGTGACCTTGATCGTCGCGATCCTGGGCGCGCGCGACCAATGGGGCGATACCAAACGGCTGTTGGAGTATGGTTTCGCCAATTATGAAACCCTCAAGACGGCATCGCCGCCGGGGGAAAAAAGCGCGTCGGTAGAAACACCGCTCGGTGCGCGCGGCGAGCGGCTGTCCGGCATGACGATTTTACCGCAGGAATTTCGCGCGAAACTCAATGACGGCTATATTCTCCAGGTCGCTGCGTTTCGCGAGCGCGACCGGGCGGAATTGTTGGCCCGGCAAATTCGCGATAAAGGTTTCGACTCATTCGTCGAACAAATCGCCACGGGTCGGGGCGATTCATCCTTTCGCGTCCGTGTCGGACCCTACGCCGACCTAATTGCGGCCCAGGAAGCCGCCCAAGAAATTCTCACCAGGAGCGGCCATCGGGTGATGATTCTGCCGCCGCCGATATCGCGCGACGCGAGCTAGCCCGGCGGATCATTCGCGCCAGGCTGCGATCGAGCTGCAACCCTTCCAGAGCCAAGGCAAAGCGGCTGTGCCTTGAAGGTGCAAGCGTGGTGAGTTATTTATGAAACCACCTGCGAGAAGGTCAAGCATCGTGCCGAGCGCCGAGCAGGAAATGAAACATTTGCGCTGGTGCCTTCGCTCCTCCAGGGTCACACCTCGATCGACAGAGTGTCGCGAGTTTTCCTCGAAGCATGAATAATCCGAGTTAGCGCGGCCCGCTTAAATCTCGATCACCATGCCATCCTCGGCGCAGGCAACGCCGAGCTCGCCGCGGCGTGCGAGCATTTCTTCGCCCAAGTGAGTGAGCAGCAGTTGGCGGCATTGCAGCCGCGATAGGTTCGCTTGCAGCGCTTGGTAATTGACGTGCATACCCGGTTGCTCGCGATAGAATGAGCACTCGCAGAGAAACAGATCGACGCCGCGCGCCTGCTCGATAAAAGTTTCGCTCCACAGCGAGTCGCCGGAAAAAAGCAGCTGTTTGCCTTCGTACGCAATTTTCAATCCCAGCGAAATCTCATCGGTCTGGTGCGGCACGCGAAAAGGCAGGACGTCGACACCGGCAACCTGCGCCGGCTGATCGGGAATTAAAATCTGAAAGCATACGGGCGGCAGCTCTTTTTTATTGCCGCTGCCATACATGATTTGGAAAAGCCCGCGGACTTTTTCTTCGGTCCCGGGAGGTCCGGCGATGATTAAGGGATCGCCTTTCGGCTGGCGGTAAAGATAGTCGATGAATAAAAACGCCAGGCCGGCAAAATGATCGCCATGGAGATGGCTCAATATAACGGCGTCCAAGCGGCGCGGCTCGAAGCCGGCGCGCTTGAGCGCCAACAATGTCGTCGCGCCGCAATCGAGCAGCAACAGCCGGTCGCTGGCTTCGATCAGATAGCCGCTCTGATGGCGCCCGCCGCTGCCGAAGGCGTCGCCGCAACCGAGGATGTGGAGTTTCATGATTGGCGCCGATGGCTGTTTCAATAGTTTCGCTAGCATCCATATCCTCATCCAACGCCAGGATGCAATGGCAGAATTCGCCGGCCGCCGTGCGTTGGTGAGCGCCCACCGCCAAGTTGCTTTTTTCGGACTGTGCGACTAAGGTTAGCGCCGTGGTAGTCTTCAAGCGTCCGTTCTTTACGACGTATACAACCAGCCTGTGGATCCGCTTTCTGCGTTTCAGCTTGCAGTCGCACAAGAAACTAGAAGATGATTTGGCCAAATTGGCGCTGACGCCGCCGCAATTTTACGTGCTGGCGACCATCGGTTATGCCGGCAGCCTGCCCTTCGGCGAGATCGGCGCCAAGATGATGGTGACGGTGAGCAATCTCACCGGCATCGTCGACCGGCTCGAAGAAAAAAAACTGGTCGTGCGCAAGCGCGACGACAAAGACCGGCGCGTGGTTCATGTGATCCTGACCGAAAAAGGCGCGAAGGTTTACCGCAGCACGATTCCGCTCTTCGAAAAAAGCGTCGCCCAGGTTTTTGCCAGCCTCCCAAAGCCGGAGCAAAAAGAACTCTCGGCGATTCTCCGTAAGCTCAATCAACGCCCGACGGTCCATTGAGCGCGCGCATCTTAGCGCGGCAGAGCCGCGAGCAAAAGAAAATATTCACCACGAAGTGGGCCATGATCTTACGCTCGCCCGCCGAGAATGAAAATGGAGGGATTTTCCTCCACGTCGTGCCCTCCTCGGCTCGTCATTCCCGCGCACGCGGGAATCCAGGTTTGTTCCGCCGAATTAGCCTGGATACCCGCTTTCGCGGGTATGACGGAACCCAGGCGGTCTCTTCGTTTTCAGATCAT
>Ga0137461_1000208_pt1 | contig 13778 bp, 4 predicted proteins | sample EasRivERMGT746_2_FD_104650 | JGI IMG/M metagenome (GOLD analysis project Ga0137461, IMG submission 104650) | Soil microbial communities from meander-bound floodplain in the East River, Colorado, USA - East River MetaG ERMGT746_2 | ecosystem: Environmental > Terrestrial > Soil > Floodplain ... | reverse complement strand
GTAAACGTCGAGCCTTGTCCGACCGCGCTTTCAGCTTCGATGGACCCGCCGAGGATCTCGGTGAACTTTTTTGCGATGTAAAGCCCCAGCCCCGCACCGCTGAACTCTCGGGTGGTCGAGCTGTCCATTTGCTTGAATTTGTCGAAGATGACCGGCAGGCTCCCTTCGGGTATGCCGATACCGGTGTCGGAAACCTGGAACTCGAAATTCTCGTTGACGCGCGCGGATACCGTCACGGTGCCGCGTTTGGTAAACTTGATCCCATTGTCGATGAGTTTCTGAAGGATTTGGGTTAGCAGCGCGTCGTCGGTGACCAAGGTCGGCAGGTTCTGCGGATATTTCCAGACCAAAGCAAGATTTTTGTCCAGGGGGGCATCATGCAGAGCCTTGAGTTTTTGCATCAGTTGGCCGACGTCGACTTCGTGTTTGTGGACCGTGGTGGCGCCGCTCTCGATCTGGGTCGCCTGCATGATGCTGCTGACCATCGTCAGCAGCTCATTCGCCTGAGTTTCGATTGTTACCACGGCGCTGCGGTGGTCCTGATCGGCATCGTTGACCATTTCGTCCTTGATCAATCCGGCGTATCCCATGATGATGTTCAATGGAGTGCGTAGCTCGTGCGACATGACGCCTAGGAACTCGGATTTGACCTTCTCGGACTTTTCCAGGTTCTTGTAGAGCCGCTCATTCGCGATGGCGATGGCGGCGCCGTTGGCGAATTGCTCGAACAGGTCCATTTCCTGCGCGGTGAAAGTCCGCGGTTGTTTCGATAAGGCGCGAATCACGCCGATGGCCTCACCGCTCTTCGACAGCAGTGGCGCGGCGAGAAATCCGCGCACGCCGAACATGTTCGTGACTCTGCCCGGCGTAAATTCCTTTTGTTCAAGATAGTCGACGATGGCGATCGATTTGCGGTTTCGCAGCACCCAGCCGGCCGCGCCCCGGGGGAACACACCGCTTTCGGGAAGCCACTTGACGAACTGATCGCAGGCGACAAGCATTTTCTCCCATCTTTGTCTTTGCGAGCCGAGAAGGCGCACGTCGGCGACATCGACTTTGAAGACTTCGCGTATCGTGCCGGTGAGCTTCTCCAGCAGCGTATCGACATCCATCTTGGTGATGTCCTGGCTCAGCTCTTTCAAGATGCGCTGAATCCGCTCCTGCTCTATCAACGCAAGATGCTGTTTTTTCGTGCGCTCATGAAGCTGGGCGTTATGGATCGCGATGGCGGCCTGCCCGGCAAGCGTATCGAGAAATTCGATCTCCTCTTCGCTAAATTCGTGCTCATGGTTTGTATAGAGACTTAGCACGCCAAGGGATTTTTCCTTGGCGATCAACGGCACCCCCAGATATGAAACCAGTCCGTGTTTACAGAAGATATCCGAGTTGTAAGTGTCTCGATCATCAACAATGTTGCGGACGGTTACCGGAGCCCTGGTCTCGACAATCCTTTTGGCCCGTCCACCCGGCGTTGTTCGTTGCTGCCGTCTCCATTCCTCCTCATCCAGGCCGCGACACGCCAGGGACTCCAGCTCGCCGGACTCGTCGTTCAACAGCCTCACTGTCGTGGCCGCGGCAATCGGCAAGAAGATCTCGATTTTTTCTAGCAGGATGTTATGCACGGTGCGTAGATCCAATGTGGAGCTGATGGCCGCGCCGATGTCGTGCAGCGCCCGGATACGCTCTAGATTCTGCTGAACTTTTTCTTCGGCCTGTTTGCGCCGGAACATTTCCAGTTCAAGCCTGGCCGCGTGTCGTTGAATCTCGTCGTAGAGCCGCACCGCTTCGTAAACCGCGGCGAGTTGCGCTGCCAGAGTGGCAGTCAACTGCTCGTCGCTTTCGCTGAAGTCATCATCATCCAGTTTGTCGACGAGGTAGAACCAGCCGTAAAGCTGCTGTGAAGAAGCGATCGGCACGCCAAGAAATTTATGAATGGGCGGATGGGAATGGGAGAGACCCAGTGATTCGGGATTACCGCCGGGGTTACGCAGGCGGCGCGTGCGCGGTTCGTCGAGGAGCGCGCCTAATATTCCCGCCCGCGGCGACGGCGGCATCATTTTGTCTTCCAGGTTCTCCTTGCTCTCGGCATGGCACTTAAAATAGGCGAACGATTGGCCATCGTCGTGCAAGATAGCTAGAGCGCCGTATTTGGCGCCGATCACGTCAGTGGCCGCGCGGCAGAAAATCTCGAGTAGACGGTCCGGGTCGCGCTGGGCGGTCAGTTCCAATCCCAGCTCCATCAAAGCGGCGAGCTTGAGGCCCGCCGCATGGAGGTCGGTCATCACCCGGCGCCGCTTGGCGGGAACATCGAGCAGAGCGGTCTCGCGCGCCGCCAAGTCGCTGCCCTGCTGGACCAGTTCGGTCATCTGCGCGTTCAGTGGCTTCATATCGAGAGCATAATCCGTGAACCTGCCCTTGAGTTGACCTTCCGGAGCGATTTTTTCCACGGCGACGACCGCAGCGACATCGGCGCCTGGCGGCTGAGACTTCCGCAGGACGGAATTGACCGTGTCGAGAATCAGCCGGGGCTCGGACGGTTTCGGAATCACCACCGAGACGCCGCAGGCATCGGCCAGGCTCGTAGCTTCTTCGACGCGGTAGGTTGCGGTATAAAAGATTACTTGGGTTTGGGCGATGACCGGCTCGGCGCGCAGCCGTTGCACAAACTCAAAGCCGTTCATGGTCGGCATCAGCAGGTCGGTGATGACGAGGTCGGGCCGTTCCGCGCGAACTTTCTCCAGCGCCTCGGCTCCGTCTGACGCCTCGGAAAGTTGATAACCGCTGTAACCGAGCAAGGTCAGCAGCAACTTCCGGTTCAATATGCGGTCATCGACGATTAAAATTTTGGCCATAGCATTTTATTACGGATTTCGGACTACAATCTGCAATTATCAATCCGCAATCCGCAATTCCTTGAGTCCGCAATCATCAATCCGCAATCCGCAATCCGCAATTTATAAGACCCCGGCGACCCGCGGCAGCACGGCGAAGAAGGTGCTTCCTTGTCCGGTCACGCTCGACACTCCCACGCGCCCCCCCTGAGCTTCGACCAGCCGTTTTGTTAGTGCCAAGCCCAGGCCCGTGCCGGCATATTTTTTCGTGCGGCTGTTGTCGAGCTGCTGGAACTCGACAAACAGTTTGCCGAGGTCCTCAGGCCGAATGCCAACCCCGGTGTCTTCGACTTCAATGCGGAAACAGTCCGGGTTTTCCGCGCGTATTCGAACCATGACGCGGCCTCCCTTGCCGGTAAATTTGATAGCGTTCGAAATGTAGTTGTAGAGCACTTGCTTGAAGCTTCTTGGATCGGCGACGATGTCGGTGAGCGATGGATCTATGTCGGTTTGCACCTGGATCAGTTTTTTGGCGGCCAGCGCCCGAAGTACGGCCCGTGTTTCACCGATGATGCTTTCAAGCTCCACCGGCTCCGGCGTGAATTCCATCCTGCCGGCCTCGACCTTGGAGAGGTCTAAGACGTCGTTGATAAGCTGGAGCAGATGGCGGCCGCTGGTGAGAATATCGCCCAGAAACTCTTTATGTTGCGCCGAGACGATGCCAACTTTGCCGTCGTGCATCAGTTCGCTGAAACCGATGATGGCGTTGAGCGGCGTGCGCAGCTCGTGCGACATGTTGGCGAGAAACTCGCTCTTTAAACGGCTGCCCTCTTGAATGTAGAGATTCCTTTTCTCTAACTCCTCGCTGCGCTGGCTCAGCTCTTCGCGCGCCTTTTGTTCGGTGAGATCGCGCAGGAAGGCGGTGTACATTGGCGGTCCGTCGGTGACAATGCGCGTGACCGTAACCTCGACGGGAAACTGCGCGCCATGCGCGCTGACCGCGGTCATTTCGAACCTGCGGCCGAGAAGGGCCGGCTGGTTAACGGGGATGAACTGCTCTGGTCCCCGGAAATCTTGTTCGGAAGAGGACGGGGCGACCGTAAACTCGTTTAAGGGTCTCCCGAGCATTGCTTCACGGCGATAACCGAAGGTGGCTTCCGCCGCCGGATTGAGGTCGACAACTTTGCCATCGGAGTCCAGTGTGATGATGGAATCCAATGCCGCGTCGAGGACGGCCCTCATTCGCGCCTCGCTCGACCGCAGCGCTTTCTCGGCGCGCTTGCGCTGGGCCGCTTCTTCGATCAACCGATGGTTGTTATCTTCGAGTTCTTGGACTTTTTGGGCGAGTTTATCGGTGATCAGGCGCAAGTGTTCGCGGTTGAATACATCGTTCGAGGTCGAGGACAACGCCGCGGCGTCCTCGCTCAGTGCAGTTTGCACCGTATCGAGAATATCTTGGGGTTCGGACGGCTTGATGATCAGATGGGAAACACCGCACGCCTGAGCGAGCTGCAGGCCCTCTGATTTCAAGTAGGTCGCGGTGTAAAAAATGACGCGCGTATCGGCGATGGAAGGGTCATTGCGCAGGCGCTGAACCATTTCATATCCGTCCATCCTCGGCATGAGAATGTCGGCGATAACCAGATCGGGATGTTCGGCGCGGGTCATCGCCAGCCCCTCCACGCCGTCCACGGCCTCCAGCACCCGGTGATTTTTATAACCCAGGACCGTCCGTAGAACATCGCGGTTGGTCGGCTTATCGTCGATGACTAAGATGGTGGCCATAACATGCTATTTCGGATTGCGGAATGCGGAATTCAGTCCGCAATCATCAATCCGCACTCGGCAATTCCTTGAGTCTGCAATCATCAATTATTTCCTCAGGCATTCCTCGATATCATTGATCAGATCCTGCGGATCGATGGGGCGGAGAATGAACTTCATCGCGCCCAAAGCAAGGCCGTTTCGCCGATCGCTGTCCTGCCACACAGTCGAGGAAATAAAAACGAAAGGGATGGATCTTAATTGAGCATCGGACTTAACGGCGCGGATCAGGTCGAAACCGGTTTCATCGGGCATGTGCACGTCGGATAAAATCAAGTCCGGATGGATGCGCCGCGCCATCTGCAATCCTTGTTTGACGCTATGTGTAATCACGACTATGTAGCCAAACGGCTCCAGCGTGCTCTGTGCCAGCGAGAGATTGACCGGCGAATTGTCGACGACCAGAATCGTGGCGCGTTTGGACTGTGTGCGATTGGATGAAGTTTGCTCGACGACTCGCGGCGCAGCCCGCGTGTTAGATAGGAAGGCGACCACCGCGGGAACAAACGTCTCCGGGTCGATGGGCTTCGACAAATAGCCGTCGAATCCTGCCGCCAAAAGTTTGTCGCGATCACCGACCATGGCCAGGGCGGTGACCGCCAAAATTGGAATCGAACGCAGCGCCGGTTGGGTTTTGAGATGCACCACGACGCCGAAACCGTCGAGCTTGGGCAACTGCACGTCGCAAATGATCAAATCGACGATAGAACGGCGAACAGCTTCGATGCCCTCCTCGCCGTCCATCGCCGTGACGACCTCATGCCCAAACGCCTTGAGTAGATAACTCATCAGCTCCAGGTTGGTCGGGTTGTCTTCGATGACGAGAATGCGAGCCATAATTTTATCGTTCCGCAATCGCCAGTTTGAACTTGCTGCCTTTGCCGTATTCGCTCTCGAAGGTGATGCCGCCGCCGAGCAGCATCGCAAGCTTCTGGCTCAGGTGCAGTCCGAGGCCGGTGCCCTCGTGGCGTTTGGCGCTGTGGCCGTTGACCTGAGTGAAGGCTTCGAACAGTTTGGCTTGATCTTCGCGGCGAATGCCGACTCCGGTGTCGTTGACGGCGATTTCCGTCAGCATTCGTCCGTCCTGTTGGACTTGTCCGAATTCGATCTGAATATCGCCTTTGTCGGTAAATTTAATCGCGTTGTTGGTCAGGTTGATGATGATCTGGCTGAGCGCGCGCCGGTCCGTCATTAATGTAAAATCCTTTTCCGGCGTCTTCACCTCGAATTGCAGTCCTTTGCTTTGCGCTAAGGTGCGCAGGCTGGTTGCTACTTCGTCCACCACCTGTTTGCACGAAACCGGCTCGAGGTTGAGATCTACTTTGCCGGATTCGATCTTGGCGAGATCGAGCAGATCGTTGATCAGTGAGAGCAGGTGCCTGGCGCTGGTCTGGACGGTCTTGAGCTGCTTGTCCTGGTCCGTGTTGAGCGGGCCTGGGAGCTTCATCAGGAGCGTTCCGGTAAAGCCGATGATGGCGTTGAGCGGCGTGCGCAGCTCGTGCGACATGCTGGCGAGGAAGCGGTCTTTGGCGAAGTTGGCGCCTTCCAGCTCGAGATTTTTTTCCTGCAGCGTCTGCTCGAAACGTTTGCGCTCGGTCACGTCGCGCGCCGCGGCGAACACGCCCTGGAGCTTGCCGTCGCGGTCGAAAAACGTGGCGGCATTATAAGACACCACGTTCTCTGCGCCTTCTTTGCTGCACGCTGTGAGCTCGTAGTTGGTCACCTTGCCTTCGTGCAGCACCAGCTTGATGCCTTCCTCGGCGCGCACGGGATTGGTAAAATAGTTTTTAAACGGCGAGCCGATCAGCTCGTCGCGGGTGCGTCCGGTGAGCGCCTCCATCTGCTCGTTGACATCGGAGATGATGCCCAGCGGATCGGTGGTCATCAGCGCATCGATGTTAGATTCGATCAACGAACGGGTGTAGAATTGCTGGTCGCGGAGCTGCTGTTCGAGCGTTTTTTGCTCGGTGTTATCGCGCGCCGCGGCGAGAATGCCGAGCGGCTTGCCCGCCGCGTCGTTGAACACGCCGGCATTGAAAGACACCGTGATGCGCCGGCCCAGGCGCGTGATCAGCACCAGCTCGTAACCGATGACCCGCGCTTCGCGGAAAGCCTGCTGGACGCCGGCGCGGGCTTGCGCCGGATCGGTGAAGAATTCTGCGAAACGCGAATTGATCAGATGCTTGCGCGAGTAGCCGGTCAAGCGGGTCGCTTCTTCGTTGACGTCGGTAATGATGCCGTCCGGCGCGATGGCGAACAGCGCGTCGGCCGACGCTTCGATCAGCGAACGGTTGTAAGCCTGCTGCTCGGTCAATTGGGTCTGCATGCGGGCCTGGTCGGAAATATCCCGGGCGCTGGCGAAAATTCCTTGCACCCGTCCGTCGCCGGTGCGGAATATCGACGCGTTGAACGACACGGTCGATTTCCGTCCCGACTGGGTCTTCATGACCAGCTCGTAGTTGGTGACTACTCCTTCGGCGAGAGTGCGTTTGACGCCGGTGTCGGCGCGGTCCGGCTCGGTGAAATACTGCTTGAAGAGTGAGCCGATCAAGGTGTCGCGGCCGTAACCGGTCATGCGGCAGAACTGCTCGTTGACGTCGGTGACGAAACCTTCCGGGTCCACCGTGACCAGGCCGTCGACGGAAGACTCGATCAAGCCGCGCAGGTAAGTCTGCTGCTCGCGCAACTGCTCTTCGAGGCGCACGCGGTCGGTGATGTCGCGGGCGCTGGCGAAAATACCGCGCACCTTTCCTGTCGGATCTTTAAACACCGAAGCATTGAACGACACTTGGAGAGAGCGGCGCGTGCGCGAGACCAAGGTCAACGCGTATTCCGTCACGACGCCGACTTCGAAGGTTTGCTGCACGCCGGCGCGGGCCCGCTCGGGCTCGGTAAAATAATCGGCGAAGGGCGTGCCGATCAGCTCGGCGCGGGCGTAGCCGCTCATCTGGCACATCCGATCGTTAACATCGGTGGTCGTGCCGTCCGGGTCCACGGTAATCAGACCGTCGACGGAGGACTCGATCAATCCGCGCAGGTAGATTTGCTGGTCGTGGCGCTGCTCTTCGAGTTTTTTCTGCGCCGTGATGTCGCGCGCCGCGGCGAACACGCCTTGGAGCTTGCCGTCGTGGTCGAAGAAAGTCGCCGCGTTGTAAGAAACCACGGTCTCCCGCCCGTCTTTGGCGCGGGCGGTGAGCTCGTAGTTGGTCACCTTGCTTTCGCGCAACACCAGGCGGATGCCTTCTTCGGCGCGCTGCGGATCGGTAAAGTAATTCTTAAACGGGCTGCCGATCAATTCCTGGCGGCTGTGGCCGGTGAGCACTTCCATCTGTTGATTGACGTCGGTGATGATGCCCAGAGGGTCGGTGGTCATCAGGGCGTCGATGTTCGACTCGATCAATGAGCGGGTGTAGGTCTGCGAGACCTGGAGCTGGGATTCGAGTTGTTTCTGATCGGTAATGTCGCGGGCGCTGGCGAAGATACCGCGCACCTTGCCGGCCGTATCGCGGAACACCGCGGCGTTGAACGACACCGGCACGTTGTGGCCGTCGGCGGCTTGCAACGTGAGCACGTAGTTGGTGACCGCGCCTTGATCGAAGGTCAAGCGCACGCCTTCTTCGGCGCGCTGCGGCTCGGTGAAATAACCGGGAAACGACGAGCCGATCAACTGCGCGCGCAGCCGCCCGACCATCCGGCACATGGTGTCGTTCACGTCGGTGATGGTCATGGATTCATCGACCGTCACCAGGCCGTCCACGGACGCTTCGATCAAGCCGCGGTTGTACGCCCGTTCCTCGGCGAGCTGGTTCTGCAGGCGCGACTGCTCGGTGATGTCGCGGGCGCTGGCGAAAATACCGCGCACCGCGCCGGCCTCGTCTTTGAATATGGCGGCGTTGAACGACACCATGTTCTCGCGGCCGTCTTTCGATTTGAGCGTCAGCTCGTAGTTGGTGGCCGCGCCCTTGTCCAAGGTCAGGCGCACGCCCTCGGCGGCGCGTTTGGGGTCGGTAAAATACTGCGGGAACTGCGAGCCGATCAATTCTTGGCGCGTGTAGCCCGACATGCGCGACATGGTTTCGTTGATGTCGGTGATCGCGAGCATCGGATCGACGGTGATCAGACCGTCCAATGACGCCTCGATGAGACCGCGATTGTAGGTCCGCTCTTCGGCCAACTGGGTTTGCAGCCGCGACTGGTCGGTGATGTCGCGGGCGCTGGCGAAAATGCCGCGCACGTTGCCCGACGGGTCTTTAAATACCGAGGCGTTGAACGAAACCTGGATGTGCTTGCCGTCGCGTGTCGCGAGAGTGAGCACGTAGTCTGTGACGATACCCTTATCGAAGGTTTCCTTGACGCCGGCGGTGGCGCGCTCGGGCTCGACAAAATAATCCGCGAACGGCGTGCCGGTGAGATCCTCGCGCGGGTAGCCCGACATGCGGCACATCTGTTCGTTTACGTCTGAAATCGTTCCCGACGGATCGACGGTGATCAGGCCGTCCACCGACGCTTCGATCAGGCCGCGGTTGTAGGCTTCCGATTCGCGCAGTTGCTGCTCGAGTTTTTTCTGGTCGGTGATGTCGCGCGCGGCGGCGAACACGCCGTTCAGCCGGTTGCCGGCGTCGCGAAACGTGGACGCGTTGTACGACACCACCGTCATGCGGCCGTCTTTGGATAGCGCGGTCAGCTCGTAGTTGGTGACCTTGCCTTCCCGGAGCACGAGCTTGATGCCTTCTTCGGCGCGTTTGGGTTCGGTGAAATAATTTTTGAACGGCGTGCCGATGAGATCTATCCTCGTGCATCCGGTCAGCGACTCCATCTGCTGGTTGACGTCGGTGATGATGCCGAGCGGGTCGGTGGTCATCAGCGCGTCGATATTCGATTCGATCAGCGAGCGGGTGTAGTACTGGCTCGCGCGCAACTCTTCGGTCAGGCGGATTTCGTCGGTTATGTCTTTGGATATCAGCAGGAAACCAATCGGCTTGCCGCTGCCATCGCGCCGCGGCGTGATGACGACCCGGGCGGTGAAGCGCTCGCCGTTTTTACGCACCCGGTTGATGGTGCCTTCCCATTTCCCCTCGCTCAGCGCGGCGTCGAGATACTCGCGATGTTTGCCCGCCTGGACATCCTCGGAGGGGTGCAGGATCGACGAGTTGGCTTTGCCGACGACTTCTTCAGGCTCGTAGCCGTACAGGCGCCGGGCGCCTTCGTTCCACAAGAGAATCTTGCCGTCGAGGTCCTTGCCGATGACCGAATATTCGGTCGAAGACTCGAGCACGTTGGTGATGAAATCCACCGCGTCCTGGGCGCTGGCGACGATCGCGCTGTCGAAGAGTTTGGCCTTGCGGATTTGTTCGACGAAACGAAGCTCATTCGAGACGTCTTTGGAAATCAGCAAAAAGCCGATGGGATTGCCGTCGGCGTCGCGGCGCGGGGTAATTACGACGCGCGCGTTGAAGCGACGGCGGTCTTTGCGCAGGCGGCCGATGACACCCTCCCATTTGCCATCGCGCAGGGCGGCCTCCATGATTTCGCGCGGCTTTCCCAGCGCGACATCTTCCGGCGTGTGCAGGATGGAGGAATTTGCCTTCCCTACCACTTCGTCCGGGTCATAGCCGTACATCCGGCGCGCGCCCTCGTTCCAGAGCAGGATCTTGCCATCGAGGTCCTTGCCGATGATGGAATACTCCGTGGAGGCTTCGAGGACGTTGGCCATGAAGTCCATGGCCTCCTGAGCCTGGCTAATAATCGTACCATCGAACAGTTTGGTTGCCATCAGAGCCTCCAGTTCCGAAATGCTTCTCGGCAAATTAAAAAAGCTCGGCCACAGTGATCCAGCCGGGCTCCGAGACGTTGATCGTATTTGCCAGTCCAGCAGAAGGGAGGCGGTCTCTCAGCGATCAGAATTTTCATCTCAGTATCCTTGTGCTTCACTCTCCAGCACCCGAGTTTCGCCACCGGCGGACAGTTGGGGATTGGCACCTACCGGCAGCGTGAAGGTGAACTTGGTTCCTTTTCCCTCTTCGCTCTCAACCCATATCTTTCCACCGTGGGCTTCAACGATCATCTTGCAAATGACCAGCCCCAGGCCGGTTCCTTTGTGCTCGGAAGTCTTACCGCTGGTGCTCTGCTGGTATTTCTGAAAAAGGCTCGCGATCTCGTCTGGGGCAATACCCACGCCGGTGTCCTGCACCCGAACTATGATTCCTTTTCCGTTATCGTGCAGTGCATGAAGCTGAACCGAGCCGCCTTCTCCAGTAAATTTCAGGGCGTTGCTCACTAGGTTGTTCAAGACCTGATCGAGGCGGCGCGAATCAGCCTCTAGGGTCGGCAAAGGGTCGGCTTGAAAACTCAAGACAATGTTTTTGCTTCTTGCCAGTGGGCCGAAGTTTTCAATCGTCATGCGAACCAGCTCTGTGACATCGGTCGGGGCGCGCGAGAGCTCGATACGGCCCGCCTCCAGTTTGGAAACATCGAGGAAATCACTGACCAAATCCACCAAACCTTTGGCGTTGTTTCTGATCCGATCGGCCCATTTCTTCTGGTCTACGTTCAGATCGCCCATCATTCCGTTTTCCATCATTTCGGCGATGCCCATTATGGTGGAAAGCGGAGATCTAAAGTCGTGCACGATCATCGCGCTGAAATCGGCCTGAAGTTTAGCCGCTTTCGCCAATTCAACCGCCTGTTCGGTGCTGTGCTCGTAAAGTTGCGCATTGCAAATCGCTATGGCCGCCTGACCTGCCAGTGTGCTGAGGTATTCTATCTCCGCGCCGGTGAATTCGTGTTCTTCCTTCTTGAAGAACGTAAGGGTGCCCAGGACTTCGTTCGTGGCGACCAGAGGAAGCTGAGCAAAAGAAATCAGACCATGCCGGCGCAGAAACTCGGAGCCCCTCGTGCGTCGATCTGTTTGGCTGTCGCTGACTATCACGGGTACGATATCCGGCGCCGATGCGTCGAGACCGTCCCGGGATTTAGTCTCTGCCTTCCATTCGTCCTCGTCGATATTCTGGCACGCCACATGTTCTAATTGTCCCGTCGTTTTATTGAGCAATTGCACGGTAACAACGGGATAGGGCAGAAATAGAGCGATCTTTTGAAGCAGTACACGCAGCACCGCCACGAGATCCAAGCTCGAGGTGATAGCCAAACCAATATCGTGCAAAGCCCCGATCCGCTCGAGACTGCGTTCGGTATCTTGGAACAGACGCGCATTCTCCAGCGCAATCGAGATTTGGTGCGCAATGGCGGCGAAAAGATCCGTATGTTTTGAAGTTAATCCTCCAGGCTCTCGACTGGCGACGGTCATGATGCCAAACGTTTGTCTCGGCGTCTTGAGCGGCAGATAGACAGCGCTGTAGAAGCCTTCTCTCGCCAGAGTGTTTCGATGGCCCGATGACTTGTTCCGCAGATCACTTGAAAAAACCGGCTGGCTGGATTCGAGAGCTTTTTTGACACGGGATTCGTCGACCAGCATCGTCGGTTGTTCGCGTATGTAAGCTTCGGAAAAGCCCTGATAAACCGAGAAGCCAAACTGATTATTCGCGTCATTCATCAGTCGAATCGATGCCGCTTGCGCGCCGGTGAGCTTCATGACTTTGGCTGCGACTTCAGTTAGAACTTCGTTCAATTTACTCGTCTGGCTGATGATCGGGATTGTCAGAGCAGAAAGCGTCGCTTGCTGCGAGGCACGAAGCTGCTCGGCCATATGGTTGAACTGCTTCGCCAGTTCTCCGATTTCGTCGTCAGTCTCGATGGAAACCCTGTGTTCGAGGTTGCCGCCGCCCACCTGCTTGGCGCCTTCACGAAGGCGGATGATCGGTTCCGTGAAACGCCGGCTCAATGCGCGCGCCAGAAGAAAGCTCAAAATAAGCCCGATTAAAGATACGCTCGAAAAAAACCATAATTTTTGGCGTATCGGCGCGAAAAGCAGCGATTGAGGCTGCTCGATCACTATGGCCCAGGGGGGGCGGGTAAAGCGGAGCCCGGTCGCCAGCATAGGCGTTCCCGTTTCGTTGGTGTAATCCCCTTCGGCAAATGAGCCATCAGCAGAATTGTCACGGTTAAGCAGCCGTTGGATCAGTGAACGATCGGCAAATGAAGTTTGTTTAAGCACCAGGCTCGGATCGGCAGCAGCGACCAGCCGGCCCACTCGATCGACTATGTATGCCCGGCCGTCATAATTGAGCTTAAATTCCTGTGTCAAAGATAAAAGCCACTTGAGATTGACGACGCCGAACACCAATCCGGAACCCGGCAGGTGGACGGTCAAAGTGGCCCAAGGTTCCGAAGTCTCTGAAAAGGTCACGGCTCCCCAATGGATTTCTTGGTTCAAGCCGTCACGGAAGAGCTGTGTGGTCGAGCGGTCAAGCAGGTCGCCATCGGTGACGGCTGCTTTGCGGGCCACTTTTACCAGTTCTTTTCCGTCATTGTTGAGAATACCAATTTCTTCAAACTCCGAGTCGCTTTGCAGGCGTTGTTGGGCAATCAGCCGGAGTTGCTCGCGGTCGCCGTCAAAAAAATAAGGCCGCATCCGCATCGCGGTGGTTTTCACATTTCTTTCTTTTTCTTCAAATTGCTGCTTAATTTGGTCCCGGAACAGGCCAATAGAAACGCGCCGCGACTCCGCCTGGTCTGCTTTTATTTCTCGGATCGCGCTCGGCAGCCAGATCAGGTTCATAACCAGGAAAGAGCCAAAGCTAATGCCCACGAGTAGAAAGAACATTCGCCGCCGGATCGATCCCGACGCTGGAAAAAATGAGCTAGACATCTTCCGGTCTTTTGCTGGCGGTTATTGGATGAGTCGATCCGCTCGCTCTAACATTCCACGAGGTATATTCACGCCTATTTGTTTTGCCGTAATCTGGTTGATGGCGAGAAAAAACCTGTCTGGGGTTTCGACCATGATTTCGCCCGGCCTGGTTCCCTTCAATACTTTGTTGACAAGATTGGCCGCCTGAAGCCCGACCAGTCGCGGACTGGGCCCGTAAGAAAACAGCGCTCCCCGAACCACTAGAGCCTCCTCGTGAACAGCAAGGGGAATCCTATCTCTTCCAGCTCTCTCGACCACGAGGGCAAGGTTCGTCCTGACCAAGGTTGAAGGCACGTGGAAGATCGCATCAATGG
>Ga0137461_1000207_pt1 | contig 13778 bp, 8 predicted proteins | sample EasRivERMGT746_2_FD_104650 | JGI IMG/M metagenome (GOLD analysis project Ga0137461, IMG submission 104650) | Soil microbial communities from meander-bound floodplain in the East River, Colorado, USA - East River MetaG ERMGT746_2 | ecosystem: Environmental > Terrestrial > Soil > Floodplain ... | reverse complement strand
TTTTTAATAACTTTGGTCGCTGGTGATCTTCTTGCAGGCGAAGCTACAGCCGGAACTTACCGTATTTTACTTACAAGACCAGTTTCAAGATTTCAGGTTGTCAGTTCAAAATTTCTGGCAGGAATTATTTATACGAATTTACTTGTGTTATGGCTTGCTTTGATGAGCCTGGGACTTGGACTTCTGATTTTCGGATTTGGTGAATTGATAGTGATCAGATCAGAAACTATTATAATTTTAGATACGGGCGATGTACTCTGGAGGTTTATGCTGGCTTATGGATTTGCAACTTTGGGAATGTCGGTTGTTTGCAGCTTAGCATTTTTGTTTTCTTCATTGGTTGAAAACGCTATTGGTCCAATAATTTCTACGATGGCTGTCATAATTGTATTTATAATTATTTCTGCGTTGAATATTGATGTTTTCAAATCGATTCAGCCTTATTTGTTTGTTAACTATATATTAAACTGGCGTGAATTTTTTAATGATCCTTTGGATTTTACGAGAATCGTTGAAAGTATTTCTATTTTACTAGGACATTTGCTGCTGTTTTTTGGAGCAGCCGTTTATATTTTTAAAAAGAAAGATATACTTACCTAACCATCAAAGCTGATTATATGAAAAAAGTTTTATTGATATTCCTGATTTTTAATGCTTTCAATTATATCGTTCCACAAAACCATAATCCCGATGAAACATTAAAAAGAGTAACAGAAACTTTTAATATGATTGAAGATTATGAGGTGGACGTGCTCATTAATGTTAACGTTAAATTTTTAAAGATGCCGGACAGGCAGGCAAAAATATTTTATAAACAGCCTGATAAGATTTTTGTTGAATCTGAAGGATTTGCATTGCTTCCCAAGCAGGGATTGAATTTTTCACCGCTGACATTTTTAAAAACTGCACACACTGCTTTATTTGACAGGATGGAGACGCTTAATGGAATTAATACAACAGTTATAAAAGTCATCCCGGCAGGTAATAAATCTGATATCATCCTTAGCACTTTATGGATTGATGAATCGAGGAATTTAATTATGAAGATTGAATCCTCAACCAAACCGGACGGTTCAATAATCATTGAATTCCAGTATTCTAAAATTGATAATACATTTTATTTGCCTTCCACAATGATTTTTACTTTTGACGTCGATAAAGTATCCTTTCCGACGGGGATCACAGGCGATATGAATTCAGATTCAAAGAAAAAAGATGAAAAGGATGATATCGCAAAGCATGGAAAAGTAACTATCACTTATTCAAACTATAAAGTTAATCAAGGATTAAGTGATGAATTATTTAAGAAGGAAACAGTCGATTAGCTGAAGTAATTCTAACCTGAATTTAATCAAACAGATTTTTTTTGACTCAATTAGTTTATTCAACAAAAAAATAAACGACCGGGTAATTTTTAATACAATGAAAGTGAGGGCATAACATTGCAGGTTATTTTACCCGGCCGTTCTCAATCTGGTCACTATAGGAGGCTACTCTGCAATGAGAGAGTGACCAGATTTAGGAGGAAAAAGCAAAAATCGCTACTATTCGGACACACAAATTTCAGGTTTAATTAATGATTAATAAAGTCAGGAATTTGTCACGTAAAAATTTAGCCCTGAATTCTTGTGGTGAAAGCTTATTGCGGCAGGTAATATTTAATATATTAAATTGAAAATTTGAGACGTTTTAATTCGAGGTAATTATTTGTTACCAATCGAATAAAACAATCATATCCGGTCAATCATTTCCTAAAAGATTCTTGACTTTAATTTTTCAAGAAATAATTGCAATTAATATTTCTCTCTATTTAAAGAAGCAAAATTTATTTACTTATTGAATTCTTCTTTCAGGACTTTCTGCAGCTCAGTCTATGATTCTTTGTCAGCATTTTCATTGTATGCTAAAGGCATACCGAATTTTTTCCCAAATTCATCTGCTGCAGGATTTGTAAAACTATGAACAGCTCCGGGATAATTTTTAAATTCATATTTTACTCCGGCATTGTCCATTTCATTCTTAAATGCTTCAATTTGTTCAGCTGGAACTAATGGATCATCAGCACCATTACAAACGAGAACGAATGCTTTAACTTTGTTCGATTCAGCCGGTGTAATTGCCTGTAATCCGCCATGAAAACTTGCTGCTGCTTTTAAGTCTGTTCCGATTCTTGCCATATGTAGTGCAACGCTTCCGCCAAAACAATAACCAACTGCTGCAATATTATCAGCATCAGTATTTTCATTATTCTTCAGGAGTTCATACGCTGCAAGAAACCTTGCTTCCGCTTCCGGGACATTATTGAAAATTTCCATTGCAAACTTCCCGGCATCTTCAGGATGATTAGCTTGTTTACCATCGCCGAACATATCAATTGCCAGAGCCGTGTAACCAAGCTCAGCAAGCATCCTTGCCCGTTTCCTGGCATATTCGTTGTGTCCCCACCATTCATGGACAACTAATACTCCAGGTCTTTTTCCTTGAATGTCACCATCATAAACAAGAAATCCTTTCAAGGTTGTACCGTTTGAATTATATTCAACATCAGTTTCAACCAGTCCGGTTTTTTGCTTTTCAGAACAGGAAAATAAAGTGATGATTGAGATTACGAAAAGAAAAATTAATATTTTTTTCATTGCACCCTCCTGAATAAATAATTTTATTGATTTTCTCTGTTGACAGAATCCAGTGAGAAGGCAGGCAGACAAATCGAAATATATTCCGCTCCTTCAGACATTGGTGTGCCGTACCTTATCCATTCACCTTTGTGTGTAATGATGGCTTCTCCGGCTTTTACATCGTAAATTTTTTCTTTGGTTTCAACGCGAAGTAGTCCTTTTAATACTAATGTGTATTCATCAAACCCGGGAGTTTGAGCCGGTTCAATCCAGCCCGAAGGACTTTTCATTCGTGCAATGCTTACATCGGCTGTTCCGGTATTCACTTTCCCGATAAACTCTTCGATGATTTTTGGTTTGTTACTTACAGCTTCAATAATTTTTGGTGATTTAATTAAAGTTGGCATGATTTACTTTCTTTATTAAGATAAAATTCAGAATCATTACTTTTTCCTTCAGGACCTTCTTCCCAATCAATCGACTTACTACCTCTAATAATTAATATTCTATTCAGATAATTCTTTAAATTCACCCGCTGTTTTAGTGAATATATAAATCGAAATAATTCCCAGAATAAAGTTACCGGCAAGAACATACCAGACATAATCAGGATTTCCGGCATCCCTGAAAGCACCATACAAAGTTGTATAAACTAAACCGCTCAATGCACCTCCAAGTCCCGTAGCAAGGAAGTTTGTGCCCATATATAATCCGGCTTTTTCTTTTGGTGCAAGCCACATAATATATTCCTGTATACGCGGAGAAGAAATCATCTCACCGATTGCAAAAAAGAAAATTCCGAGGAAAACAAATTCTGAACCTCCTATATAAGCATAACCAATTATAAACATTCCGAGGGCTGCAACAAACATTCCGAAGTTGAAAGAAGGTATTGCTTTAAATTTTTCAAAGATGCGGGAGATGAAAATCTGGAAAATCATAATTATGTAACCGGTATGCGCAATAGTCTCACCTAAAAGTTTCCTTGTGCCGGTTTCATCTTCAGCAGATACAATACTCGCGAAGCCAGCTCCGAAAACACTTTCAACAGCATGATACAGGCGAACTGTGTCAAGACTTTTATCAACATAAACAGCAACAAGATTAAAGAAAGCCCAGAGAGGAAGCCAGAACATCAGCCCAAGCAGGATGAGAAAAATTAAAAATTTTATATCAGACAAAGCGACATACATATCAGAAAATTTTTTCTTTAATGTGACGCCTTCAAATTCCCGTTCCGGTTCTTTGTAAAAGAAGACTGTTATTATAAGCATCAGACCAATGCCTATCGCAGCAGCAAGAAAAGCATAATCCCAGGATATTGCTCTCAGTTTCCCTGCAACAACAGGCCCGAAGGAAGCACCGACATTAACCATTGCATAAAAAATTCCAAATCCTAAAGTTTTATTTGTTTTATCTGTTGTAACACGGACTGTTCCTGAAATTAGTGGTTTAAAAATTCCTGCAGACAAACCAATTCCAAGCATTGTAAGTGCAATTCCTGAAAATGACTGAGTTACCATCAACAGAAGAATAGTTGGAAGGTAGGCAATGTATGAAATTATCAAAACTTTCTTGAAGCCGAATCGGTCGGCAAAGGTTCCTGAAAAAATAGGCGTAGCATAAGAAAAAAGCAGGAAAAGACTTTGAACAATACCAAGCTGACCTTTTGAATATCCGAGATACTCCATATAAATTCCGAAACCCATATAAATGCCGTAATATGAAAATCTTTCAAGTACTTCAATACCGTTTGCAACCCAGAATACTTTAGGAAATGCTGTGCGATTTTTCATAAAAGCTCTGCTTGTTTGTAAATATTATTGCTGGAAAAAAGAAGATTAAGATCTTTACAGAAGGTGTCTTCTGAAGATTTGATCTGATAATCCTGAAAAAGTTCACATCGATAATCAGAAATTAATATAAAACTATCAAGATAAATTATAATTATTTTTATTGCGGTAATCGTGTTGAATTAAAATCTTAAACTTAATGCAGCCCAAGCACTGAAAGCGCTTTATCAAACTGTTCACGTCTTATATAAATTACATATCCAAAGCTTCCAACTCCATCTGTAACACCGCTTGCAGCATAAACATTCACATTTGCCACAGAAAGTTTTTTGTGGATGTCCGTCAAAGCACCGAGTTCATCATCACCCTGTACAAGAAGAGCCGGATGCGGGCCATCCATCTGTAATCCGGATTTTTTTGCCGCTGCCTCCAGCTTGCTGATTTCATCAGGAAAAATTGAGAACTGGGTTCTTGTCGGGCCTACCGGCACTGCAGTGAATGCAAGCAAGCTCACCCCGATGTTAGCTAATAAATTCAAAATTTTATATGCTTCACCGGGTTGATCATCAACCAATGTATAATAGTATTCTGCTTTTCTGATTTTTAGTGCCATAGTTTTCGCCGCTGTTTATTTTTGGAAGTTAAAATAATCTGAATTTTATTAATAGCAAAACTGCATTAAACTAAATAATTGTACCGGACGATTCAATGTTGATAGTGAGTTGCTGAGAGGTACTTCTTTATGGAATTGGTTCAATTTATCGTAAAATGGTAAGAAGATTTCGATTTAATGTACTAAACAATAAAACACTTTATAAAAATTCTCGATATTAGTCTAAAAATAAATTAAATTGAATATGATAAAAAAATGATTTCTTCTATTCTCGGAATAAATTATTAAAATCGAAATAAGGGAGGTTCATATGAAATTTAATTATTCGATTCCAGTCTTCAAAATCCTCACAGGATTTTTAACCATTTTTCTATTATCACAATTATACGGACAGTCCGGTGTGTTTAGCGGGACAAAAGTTCTTAACGAAAACGGTAAAGTAGCGTTCCAAACCATTCCTGCAAAAAATAATTCAACTATTGAATCACGTGATGAACACTTGTTTGAAAAAAATTCTATTGAGGGAGAAAAATTTGTTCTTGGAGGAACTGTTTTATGGTCATTCCAGGATGCGGCAGCCATTGCTAATTCTGTCGCACTCAATAATGCTGGCAATTCTGCGCTGTGTGCATGGACGCTAAACCAGATGAGGGTTTCCCTTTACACGAATGTTAGCAACACCCCGGTTTGGGAATTCCCTACAGGTCAGTATGATCCGGTAGTAGATATTTCGGGTGATGGATCTGTTGTTGCAGCAACTGCAGGCACACATTTTTATCTGCTCGATAATGTAACCGGAAATATAGATTATCAATTTGCTTTGCCTGATTCATTTTATGCTTCAGCTGTAAGTGTATCACGCGACGGCGCTATGGTTGTATTTCTCGCTAATGCCTGGGGAAATTCAATTACGTCAAGAGCATATGCATTGGATCTTTCCGGTGGTTCACCTGTAATTGCATGGACATTCGATGTTCCGGTTTCAGAAATTATCAATTGGGCAGGTGTTAATTTTTCAGCATCAGGATCTATAGTTGCAATTACCGGTCGCAACTTTCTCTATGTTCTAAACAGCAATGACGGATCATTAATCTGGAGTCATTTCCTGGATAATACCGAGTCTGCACCTGCAATTAGTGGTGACGGTGTTGTGATTGCCACAGCCGACAACAGCGGGTTTGTTCAAACCTGGCATTTTGATTCGGGTACTTCAGAATACCACTTACTTTGGCAATATCGTATTCTTGTAGGAACCAGCAGCTGGGCATCGTCTGTCGGAATTTCCGCAGATGGAAAAACCATAATTGCAGGTTCATTAATATTTTTACCAGCAGGATATGATGGATCCGTAATATGTTTTGATACATATGGAGGTGGTACTCCGAAATGGATATTCGGTGGGGTTGGAGATCTGGTTGATAATATTTCCGTTTCAGATGATGGACGAGTTGCTGCAGCTGTGACCTGGGGAGATTATCCAGCACATACAAAACCGGATTTGCTCGTTTTTGATGTGGCAACCGGTCAGGTTACCTTCAGCGTTAATACTCCGGGTTCTTTTTTTACCGGAGATATCAGTCCGGATGGTAAAAGAGTTTTTGCCGGAGGCAAATCAGTACATGCAAGAGATTTTGGAAGTGGCGGACGTATTTATCTTTGCGACATTCAACTTGGCGGTGGTCATGTGAGCGGAACAGTTGACCTCACCAATACGAGTGATGACAGTGGTGTACTTGTAAGTGCAATCGGCACTACTCGTGCTGCTGTTACTGATGTCAATGGAAATTATCTTATTGAAAATATTCCAGCCGGCACTTATTCGATATCAGCAGGAAAGCCTGGCTATAATTTTGGAACCGTGAATAATGTTAGTGTGACCGAAGGAAATACAACTGCCGGTATTAATTTTTCACTTGCACCATTTGTATTACTACCGCCAGGGTTGGGTGCTTCAACTGATTTAATGGGTGAAATTGAGCTTAACTGGGAATCTCTTGTTCCCGATCCTGAAAGAGCAAACGAAATAGCCAGGATGGTGGGCGATGATTATTATCCAGAAAGTTTTTCTGAGAGCTCAACAAAAGCTATTAAAGATTTAAATGAATATGATTCAGATACAAGATTTACAAGCATGCTTGCATCAGGTCTAGATAGTGTTGCGATTTATCGAAGTCTGGTTTCTGGTGGTCCATACAACTGGATTGCAAGTGTTTCTTCAACTCAAACAAATTATAGTGATACTGATGTTCTGCCATTACGTGATTATTATTATGTAATAAATATTTTCAATGATATCGGTCAAAGCATTTATTCTAATGAAGCTCTCGGAAGAGTTAGTGATTCATTATTAACTTTCAGTATTGATGTACCTGCCGGATCAATTCCCGCCATTGACGGAATTATTTCTACCGGCGAATGGGACGATGCATTTAAAGTTGATATCTCAGATGTATTTGGATTTGGAGGCGGCGTTCCAATTCCACAAGGCTCCGTTTTTATGTACATGAAATATGATGATACCAATGATATGCTTTATGTGGCTGGAGAAGATTTTCTGAATCCTACTCTCGATGATAATGAGGGTTTCGGATTATATTTTGATGATAATAATAATAATGTTTTTGATGGTACACCTCCTTTTATTCGTGAAGGGAACTTCTGGGCTTATTGGCATCCGGGAGGTGCAGATTTGCGTTTCAGAGAAATCCCCGGATTTGTAATCACTCCACTGGTTAATAGTGAAGTCAATTTTTCAATTACTAATGGTCACTTACAGGGAGAAGTCGCTATACCGATGGGATTTCTTGAAGGTTACCAGCTTCAGGTATTTGGTCCGGATAAAATTGTTGGGTTAGGTGCTTTCCTGATTGCAAGACAAGGTACGGCAGCTGTATTTAATGGATGGTGGCCTCAAACTATGAACACAGTTTTCAATCCAACCTATTTTGGTAATGTTGGAATTGATGTTTCATTGTTGGCTCCACCTCAAACACCATCAAACATTGTTGTAGCAATGCAAGGTGAAGATCTCCTGCTAACCTGGAATGATCCTGCTTTAGGTTTAAATAATGAACCTCTGCCTGTTTCTCCTGCAATTAACATCTATAAGAATGGAGAATTTTTAACTTCACTAAATGCAGGAGTTGAATCCTATTTGGATAATGATGTCTATTGTGTTGCATGGTATGAATATCAGTTTGAAGCTCTGATTGTTGTTGGCTCAGATACATTAACGGGTCCGATAAGTGCACCTGTTGGTAATTTTGCCTGTGAAGAACCTGTGCTTGTTCCTATCAGTTATGATGACGGAACCTGGGAAGCTTTTTATGTGCCGAGCTTTAGCTGGGAAGAAAATAAATTTGCTGTCAGATTTACTCCAACTGTTTATCCAACAAACCTGAGAAAAGTAGAGACAACTGTAAATGGTAATGATGCATTTGAGTTTACAATTCAGGCTGATAATGGTGGACTACCTGGTGATACTTTAGCAGGTCCATACAGAGTTTACGATACGGATCCTGCAACAGTTGGCTATGTAAAGAAAATCCTGCCTGGTATTGATCCTCCGGAAATTACTCAGGGATCTTTTTGGGTTGTAATAAATTACCTTGAAGCAACTCCTGGTGCACCCGGTGTTGGAGTGGATTATGCTCTTCCAATCGATGGACGAACTTTCTATTACCTCACAAGCACCGGCTGGACCAATTTCACTGTTGGTGATCTTATGATTACAGCATATGTTTCCGATATGCCTGTTGGAGTTGGGAACGAGACGGAATCAGAAATTCCTTTAACATTTGAACTGAAACAAAACTATCCCAATCCGTTTAATCCTTCGACCATAATCAGCTATCAAATTCCTCAAAGCGAGATGGTAACTTTGGAAGTTTATAATGCTTTGGGACAGAAGGTCCGAACACTTGTTAATGAAAATCATGAAGCCGGAAGTTATGAGATAGTTTGGGATGCTAAAAACAGCTCCGGAAATTCGTTGTCAAGCGGGGTTTATCTTTACAGGATTACGGCTGGCAATTTTATCAAAACGATGAAAATGATTTTGTTGCGATAACAAAGATTTAGCATGAGTTAGTAACTTATTAAATAATAAATCTCTCTCTCACTTTTTATTTTGTACTATGAGGAAAAGGGGAGAGAGTTTTTATTTTATCAACACCATTTTTTTAGTCTCAGTGAATATTTTTCCTGATGAAACGGAAGTTGCAAATAATTGATAAAAATATATTCCGCTGGAAATCTCTGCTGAACCAAAATTAACAGAATATATCCCACGATTTTTTACTTCATCAACTAATGTGGTTATTTCATTTCCCAATACATCATACACTTTTAAGAGTATACGGCAATCATCAGGAATTGTATATCGAATAGTAGTTACCGGATTGAATGGATTCGGATAGTTCTGGAATAAAATATAATCACCGGGTATGAAAGGCGGATCACCATAAATTAATTCTATTTCAATTTCATCATCCATAACTCTGTGCCTGTTTATATCTATCAGAATAACTTTTTCGACGGTTATGGATTCCGGATTACTTATTCTGAATGGAATATCCGCTAATAATCTTTCACCTGAATTAATAACTTTTATGCCCTGACGATCATACAAAAGAACTCTCAGCAATTCATTAACTTTTAAATAATAAGCCTGACCAAGATCTGTAGTTATTATTATACTTTCCGGATCATCTGAAACATTTCCGAATTCAATCTGAACACCACGCAGATCAACATCGGAATTTGAATATGCGGTTATTCCATTTTCGTTTATATAAAGAGTGATTTTGCTGCCATTATTTCCTCTGAATTCGGATGAATCTGTAATTGAGCAGTTATTAATCGAATTGCCATTAGGATATTCTCCCAGAAGAATAATATTCTGAAGTAGGGAGAGATCCTGAACATTTACCAAACCATCAGAGTCAGGTTCAATATGTCCGGTTATCCACGGCGCAATGTCTGCTCTTATGAATTGTTCGACTTCGAGCGAATCTCTGCCGACTATGTGGTCAACAATCATTATGATATCAAGAATATCAAGACATCCATCGCCGTTTACATCACCGTAAAGACCTATTCTGTTTCGTACAATAACTGTCAGCTCATCACGTGATGGAGTAACATTTATTGGAAATCCCTCAAAAGTGCTTGCTTCAGCATTTGAAATTTTGATAGAGGATTTCACACTATCCTGCAATGCAGGCAAGTTAGCAACTCCGTATTTTACTTTCAGCAGTTCATTATAATCACCGGGCAGCAATCCGTTATCCAGGCTCAGGTTCCAGAGCAGAACTAAAATTTCATCAACTGATGCACCATTTCCTGTAAGCGGTCCTCTGAAAACATTGTATGCCAAAATCCAGCTCGGATCGCTGAGATCAGCTCCTTTCTCAATATTCATAAAAGATAAAATAACATTATCGTCAGCAGAATTATTTACAAGTAATCTGAATTGAAGTGCCTGCGCTTTAAATTCCAGATTAACCAATTTCATTTTATCAGTATATGAATCATCTTCCCATCTGTAGATAGTATCTTCTTCAAAGATTAATCCGAACTCGGGAATAATACCCGGGATTATGATTTTGAATTCATCGCGTGAAGGAGTGATATCAACCGGAGTTCCCTGAGATGTACTTGCCTGAGCGTGAGTAATTTTGAAAGATGATTTAACACTATCCTGCAAATCTTCGAATTCAGCGACTTCATAATTAACTTTAATCAAATTAAAATAATCGCCCGGATCTAATCCGCCATTCTGATTAATATGGTAAATCAAAACAATCACTTCGTCCTTCGATGCACCATTAGGTAATGTTGGTCCCCGGATAATGTTATAATCGAGTATCCAGCCGGGATTGATCAGGTCGGTTCCCTTTTCAAGAGAATTGATGATTAAAAAAGTGCTGTCGTCTACAGATTTATTTACTTGTATTCTGAATTGAATCGCTTGTGCTTTTGCTGTTAGTCCAATCAATTGTATTTTGTCTTCTGTTGAATCCTCTTCAGATCTGTATGCAAATGCTTTTTCAAAAACTAAACCTGATTCGATAAGTGGACTTGCAAACGGTGAGTCGTCAATTTTCAGATTTGGTGTGCTATTAAAAATTAATTGTTCATTAATATTTGATGATTGATTTAGAGTTTCATAGGAAGGATAACTAAGAGAATCTGCAATAATTTTCTGATTTTGGTTATCAATCACGGACGAGTATTGTTCAAGTCCAACAGGATTCGACAATAAATAATAAATGATTATAAAAAAATTCAGCACCATTGTTCTCTGAAAGTGGATAAATCAACCATCAACCACTGACTGAGCTGCAATTAAAATACCATTCTAATCCAGAGCTTAGGTTGATTTTAACAGGTGAGAATGTTTGAAAATCTATCCGAAAGTAGAGGATTCCGAAGTGAGACAGGGGTTTCGCTATAAAATTTTACAGGTTGATCTCAACAGGAAATATGATAATTACCTGCTTGAAGTAGAGTTTACGAAGTAGAGTTAATGGTGAAAATTATTTTATGAGAAGCATCTTTTTAGTTGAAGTATAATTTTCTGCTCTCAATTGATAAAAATAAATTCCACTCGAAAGAACTGAAGCATTGAATGTGACTTCATATTTTCCCGGAGACATTTCTCCATCGACAAGACTTTTGATTTCATTGCCGAGTATATCGAATACTTTTATTGTTACTTGCGAAGTTGTTGAGATTGAGTACCTGATTGTTGTTGATGGGTTAAATGGGTTTGGAAAGTTATTTGATAAACTATAATCATTTAATTCGCCTGTAAATTCTTTAACATCAGTTGTAGGTATATATGAATATATTAACTTACCCGTATCGACCCAGTCAGTGCCATCCCAGTCTTGCACGAGCAATTCAGTCAGGTTATTGTTTCCATCATATGTGTATAACCCCTTCCAATCATTCACCCAGGCAGAACCATCCCAAGGTTGGTGGAGCAATTCAATCTGGTTATTTTTTCCATCATATTTGTATGATTCCTTAGCTAAATTCACCCAGTCAGAACCTTCCCAATATTGTTTGAGCCATTCAGTCCTGTTATTGTTTTCATCATAAGTGTATGAATTCTTTTCAAGATTTACCCAGCCAGAATCATTCCTATTTTCCCAACCATTTTGCCATAAATATTCAGTGAGGTTATTGTTCATATCATATGTGAATAAATACCTTTCCATATTCTCCCAGGTAGAACCATTCCCATATTGATAGAAATATTCAGTGAGATTATTGTTCCCATCATATGTGTGTGATTCCTTAGCTAAATTCACCCAGTCAGAACCTTCCCTAAGTTGCGAGAACCATTCAATCTGGTTATTGTTTACATCATATGTGAAGAAAACCTTAATATAATCCACCCAGCCAGTACCATCCCAGGATTGCCATAGCATATCAATCGGTTTATTGTTTTCACCATTATTGTATGAACCCTTATCTTCATTCATCCAGTCAGAACCATCCCAGGATTGCCGGAGCCATTCAGTCTGGATATTGTTACCATCATATGTGTATGAATACTTTTCCCAATTCACCCAGTCAGAACCATCTCCGTATTGCTGGAGCCTTTCAGTCTGGTTATTGTTTTCATCATATGTATATGAATACTTTTCCCAATTCACCCACGCTGAACCATCCCAAGATTGCCGGAACCATTCAGTCTGGATATTGTTGCCATCATATGTGTATGAATACTTTTCCAAATTCACCCAAGTAGAACCATCCCAAGATTGCCCCCGGTCCCATTCAATCATGTTATTGTTTCCATCATATGTGAATGAATCCTTATATTTATTCACCCAGTCAGAACCATCCCAGTATTGCACTTTTTCTTCAATCAAAAGAAAACCATCACCAAGTTGTTTTTTATTAATAGTTGTCCGTGTATCCTTTGCATTAAATCCTTCTTCTTCATAAAACTCTCTTTTTGGATTTCTTAATGCCATCTGCCAGGTGTTGTTTTGGGATTTCAACAGTAAGGATTCGATATCATTTATTCTTTGTAAAACATCAGCATTAGCATTGTGAACTTTCTGCAGTTTTTCGTTACTAAATTTCCCGGGAAATACTTCTTTGAGAACTTTATCCTGAGGCAATGCTATTGATGCAAATAATGCTGATGAAATCAAAATATGTATTAAGGATTTCATAAATCCTCCTAAAGAGTTAAAGTTAAAAATATTAATGTCTTAATTTTGAGAGAACCATTTTAATTTATTATTTAATTAAAATCATTTTTTTAATCTGGTTAAATGAACCCGCCTGTAACCTGTAGAAATAAACTCCTGAAGGTAAATTGGATGCATTAAACTCGACTTCATAAACTCCTGCGGATTTTTCTTCATTAACTAAAGTTGCAACTTCGTTTCCTAAAACATCATATACTTTTAAGTTTACAAATTCGAAACCCGCAATTCGAAATCCGATATTCGTTGTTGGATTAAATGGATTTGGATAATTTTGTTGTAATTCAAAGTTATACAACTGAAAATCTTCATCTTGTGTGTGAGTAGTAGGTCCGCCGCCATTTGTTGTTCTTAAAATTAATCCATTATCACCCACAATAAAACCAAAATCCGGATCAACAAAATAAACCTGGTTCAAATTTTCATTTCTACCTGTTAGCTGATAATTCCAGTTCTCTCCTGCATTAAAAGTCTTAAGAATTATTCCTGAATCTCCGACACAATATCCAATCTGGCTTGTTCC
>Ga0137461_1000206_pt1 | contig 13868 bp, 11 predicted proteins | sample EasRivERMGT746_2_FD_104650 | JGI IMG/M metagenome (GOLD analysis project Ga0137461, IMG submission 104650) | Soil microbial communities from meander-bound floodplain in the East River, Colorado, USA - East River MetaG ERMGT746_2 | ecosystem: Environmental > Terrestrial > Soil > Floodplain ... | reverse complement strand
TCAACTGCGTTTCGGCTACGACAGCTTCACTTTTCATTCAGCTCAAGTGACCGCTCAAGGAATGCCGCTGCGCTGCTTCGAAAACGAACAGATCGCCTTGGATATCGACGAACCCCAGGACCTCGAACGCTTTCTCGCCTACGATTTACCCGACGGCGACTCGACGCGGGTTGCGCGCGAGTTGCTGGCCGAGGCGGCGGCGCAGCCCAAGCGCGGATCGGTTGCGCTATGAAGCGATTGGAACTTTTCGGCGTTGAGTCAATCGGTGAAATTAGCGCCGGCGCCGCGCTCGGTCAGTTGATTGTCGAAGCGTGCGCGCGCCAAGGAATCGAGCTGGCCGACGATGACGTGTTGGTGGTGGCGCACAAAATTATCTCCAAAGCCGAAGGGCGGATGGTGCGCTTGGACGGCGTGCAGGTTTCCGAGCGCGCGCGGCAATTAGGCCGAGAGTTGGATAAAGACGCGGCGCTGGTCGAAGTCATTCTCGGCGAGAGCCGCAGCGTGATTCGCACCGGCGGCCGAGCGCTCATCGTCGAGACCCATCATGGTTTTGTCTGCGCCAACGCCGGCGTCGATCAGTCAAACGTCGGTCTTCGCCAAGTCGCGTTGCTGCCGCAGGATCCGGATCGCTCGGCGCGCGCGATTCGCGATGAAATTCGCATTCGCACTAAAAAGGACATCGCGGTGATTATCAGCGACAGCTTCGGCCGGGCCTGGCGCGTCGGCACGGTCGATGTCGCGGTCGGCATCGCCGGGATGAAAGCGATCAAAGACGAACGGGGAACGAAAGATCGTCATGGCTACGAGCTCAAAGCGGCGGTGGCGGCGGTGGCGGATGAAATCGCCGCTGCGGCGGAATTAGTCATGGGCAAACGCGACGGTATTCCGGTCGTAGTCGTGCGCGGTTATCAAATAGAAAAAACGGAGGATGGATCGGTGCAAGAGCTTTTGCGCCCCGAGGCGGAAGATCTTTTTCGCTAGGTCGAATTGAACATGGAAAATTTATCTGTGGCTATCGTCGGCGGCACGGGAAACCTAGGCGGCGCCTTGGCGCTTCGCTTGGGCGCGCCGGGAGTTAAAATAATCATCGGTTCGCGCGATGCGGAAAAGGCGAGAAAAGCGGTGGAAACTTTAAAGCCGATGCTGCGCGCCGGCGATATCGTCGGCACGACCAATCAGGAGGCGGTCAAAGACGCCAACTTCGTCGTCATCGCCGTGCCCTATGAAGGGCAGGCGAAAATGGTGCAGGATTTGAAGGGCCAACTGGCCGGCAAGATCGTCATCGATACGGTGGTGCCGCTCAATAAAGTCAAACCGTTCGTGCCGCCGGCGGGTTCGGCGCTGCAGGAAGCGCAGCAGATTCTCGGCGACGAAGCGCCGGTGATCGGCGCATTACATAACATTTCGGCGCTCGATTTGGGCGACGTCGATGCGCCGTTGGGCGATGTGCTGGTGTGCGGCGACAACGCCGAGGCGAAACAGAAGGTGATGGAGATTATTACCCGCATCGGCGCGACGGCCTACGACGCCGGCCCGTCGAGCAATGCCTATGTGATCGAAGGCTTGACCGGCGTGATCATCGCGCTTAACCGCAAATACAAATCGAAGCACGGCAGTATCAAGATCACCGGCATCGCCGGCCATTAAAACCTTTTGGCGCAGTGCCGGGCTCTCATCGAGACGGTAAAAATTACCGACACCCCAACATTTTTGTCGGTGGCATTAGCTTTACCATCATTCGCGCCGCCAATAACTATCAAGCTTTACGCGATTTGGTCATGCGGCCAAGCTGGCTCGTTAATTGCCTATGGCTATCTGCCATATGGAAAAGCACAAAACTCAATTGGCTGTAGTTGTCATTCTCTTAACGGCTTTGCTTGGCGGCTGCGCCGGTGTGGGGTTGACTCTCTTCGGGGTCGGCGCAGGGGTTACCGCGGGCACTTCGGTCGCTTATACTTTGGACGGGGTCGCCTACAGAACTTTCACCGTGCCTTTGCCGCAGGTGGAAAAGGCAACGCGGACTGCGCTCGACCGCATGGGCATCACGGTCGATTCGACGGCAAACACCGATCAGGGAAAAGCGATCCGGGCCACGTCTAACGATCGTGAGATCGAAATCGAGCTGGAAATGGTCAGTTCTAAGACGACCCGAATCCGCAGCGTGGCGAAGCAAGGGATCTTTTTTAAGGACCGAGCCACCGCGGGTGAGATTATTATTCAAACCGAAAAAGTCCTGGGCTTGAGCTGATTATTCCGAGGAGGTAGCGAGATGAAAGTTCCAGCAATGATATTGACCGTAGGTCTGGTGGTCGGAACCACTGCATTGGGGAGCGCGGACACGACGACCGATTTGAATAACCAAGCGGCGAGGATGAACACTCTGGCAACCAGCCAGGGAGAAAGTAAAGTCATCGGTAAGATCAGCGGCGATTTCAATTCGTTTCTCGGTTCCGATTCCAACGCGGTTGTAACCGGATTAAGGAACGGGACGCCGATCAAGCTGACATCGACGACGACCACGCCAAGCGCGACGTCTGGAGGATTGCCGGTCACAACGACGACAACGACCACCATTACACCGCCGACCGGCCAGATGGGGTACGGCAATGTTTACATTTCGCTCGCCTTGGCGAAGCAGCAACTCGGTGCAATGGGAATTACCGACCCGACGCCGCAACAGCTGCAGGCGGCATTGACCGGTGGCACGATTACACAGACGACCGCTACAGGGACGACGACGACCAACATGCAAGGTATACTCACCCTGCGCAGTCAGCACATGGGCTGGGGACAGATCGCCCAGAAACTGGGCTACAAGCTCGGACCGGTGATAAGCGGCATGAAAAGTGTCAACCATAGTTTAGGGAACGTAAACACCGCGTCGTCTAAAGGACATAGTGTGACTAGCGCCAGCGGGCAGACAAACGGATCGGATCATGGTATCGTTTCCAGCAGCGGCAAGGGCGCAGGCAGCGGGATTGTGACCGCCTCGGGCAAAGGGAACGGTAACGCTTATGGCCGCGGCAGCAGCGCTATCGTCACTGGTTCAGGCCATAGCGGCGGCTCGGCGGGCGGCGTTGTCTCGGCCGGCAGCAGCAGCGGCGGCGCGACACACGGAAAAGCCCCGGGCAAGTAGAGTAAACGTCGAGGCGTATATGCGAATTGAACCACAAGGAGGTCTAGCTTGAACGTGCAAAGACGATCGTTTCTTAAAGTCTCTTTGTTCGCCACCATGGTTTTGAATGGCGGGTCGGCACTGGCGTTGGATGCCAAACGCTCGGAACGGTTTTCGGCTGAAGAGCGCAGAATCATCGAAGACTACTATCACAAAGCAAAGTCATCGAAGAAAAAAGGGCTGCCGCCCGGCCTCGCCAAACGCGGCGGCAATCTACCTCCCGGATTGCAGAAAAAACTCGACCGCGACGGCAAGCTGCCGCCGGGATTACAGAAACGGTTGGAACCGTTGCCGACGAACTTGGATCGCCGGCTGCCGCGCTTGCCGGAGCATTGGGAAAGAGTGATTCTCGAGCGCGACATCGTTCTAATCGACCGGCGCACCAACCGCATCCTCGACATCATCGAAGATGTCATCGATTTGGTCAGCGGCCGATAATCTTCTCCGCGTCCTCACTCGCCTGTGGGCAAATAGTTTTGCCGTAAATCCACGCAATTCAGCCGTTATCGGTAGACCCGGTCTCGGCTGTTAACCTTTGTTCTCCCCATCCGTCTAAACTCACGTGGTGCGATGCGGATCGCGCCGGCGTGTGCCGCAGATGATGGACGCTCAAGATCGCCGCGATGAAGAGTTGGTCGCTTTGTGTCAGCAGGGCCAGGGGCAGTACTTCGAGTTTTTGGTTCAGCGTTATATGCAGAAAGCCTTTCATATCGCGTTCGGTTTCGCCCGCAATACGGAAACCGCCAAAGATTTGTCCCAGGATGCTTTCTTGCGCGCCTACACGCGGATCAAGCAGTTCGATGGCCGGTCGAGCTTCTACACTTGGTTTTACCGGATTCTCGTCAATATCTGTTTAGACCACGCGCGCCGCAGCGGCCGGGTGGTTTGGGAATCGCTGGATACTCCGATCGATGCGCTCGGCGGACAGCGCCAACTGGTGGATAACTGCTCTCAGCCCGATCAAGAAGCGATCGCCGGCGAGGCCACAAGACGGGCGAGCGAAACCTTGCAAGCAATGCCAAAAAAACAACGCACGGCGTTCGTGCTGCGCCATCATCAAGGCTTGGCCATCGCCGATATCGCCACGGTGATGAAAACCACCGAAGGGACCGTGCGTGTCTATTTGCACCGGGCGGTGGCGACGCTGCGCCAGAGTCTCGTCGAATTTGTTTAGGGAGAGAGCGATGAAAAAACCGGCCGCGCTCAAAAGCGCCTGTAAAGATTTCGAAGAAGATTTGGTTCTCCATTATTACGGCGAAGGCGGCGCGGCCGAGCGCGAGCGCGTCGAGCGCCATGTTTCTGGCTGTGCTTGCTGCCGGCGGTTCGTCGATGATTTGCAACGGCTGTTGCCGCGGATGACCGAGAGCCGGGAGCTGCCGCAAACTTTTTGGGATAATTACTTGCGCGAAACCGTCGCTAAGCTTGCTGAGCAAGAAGAAAAGAAATTTTGCTGGCGTTCGCTTTTGGCGCCAATGCAATCTTGGTGGCTGCCGGCCTTTGGCACGGTGGCGATCGCGCTGCTCGCCTTCGGTTTAGTTCTCGGTAAAGGCAAGCTTACGTTGTTCGCCGATCATTCGGTGGCGAGCCTGCCCCAAGAAGTCTTGGCCGACGGCGAGCAGTTGGAGTTTTTCAAATCCTTGGACATGTTAGAATCGCTGGACCGCCTTGATGGGCGGGAGGGTGGAAGGGTTAAGCCAAAATCTAATCAAACGAGCCTACCCAAAATTGAGTGGGCGGCGGCATAGCGTGCAGCTAATTAAATCTCCATTGAGCTAAACGGCGAATATGAAAATACCAACTATTTCAGCTTGGGCGCTTGGGCTTTTCCTTTTGTTGACTGCTGACTCAGCGTTTGCCGCGGCGGACTGGCGCAATTTAAGTCCGAAGGAAAAAGATCGAATCCAGCGCAACTATCAGCGCTGGGAGAAACTGCCGCCCCAGGACAAAGATCACTTGCGCGACGAGTGGCATCGTTACCAGCGCTTACCCCAGGACGAGCGCGATCGGATTAAACAGCGCTACGACGAAGACCGTCGGCGCCGCCACAACGATTGATCACAATCTCGCTGGCGCCGAACACCACTGCAAGCACACGGCTTCACCGCGGTTACTCCATCCCATAATAAGCTGCGCAGTTATCCCAGAGAATTTTTTTCTTGACGGCGTCGGCCAGCGGCAGCTTCAAAAAGTGATTGACCGCTTCGGGATATTTCGAGTCGCCGTGGGGATAGTCGGTTGAGAAAACCAAGTTCGATGTGCCGATCTGGTCGATAATCTTGGTCGCGATCAGTTCATCGGGTTCAATCGACACAACGCATTGGCGTTTGAAATATTCACTGGGTTTGATCTTCACATCCGGCGCCCAGACATCGCCTTCGAGCTCCCAGGTTTCATCTAAGCGCCACAGTAACCAGGGCAGCCAGCTGCAATTGGCTTCCAAGAATGCCACGCGCAATTTTGGGTGGCGCGCCAACACGCCGCCGGCGCAGAAGCAGCCGAGGGCGGCCATCTGTTCGAAGGGCTGGGCATAAACCCGGCGCAACATGAGATTGGGCTCGAAGCGTTGCCCGAATTGATTTTTGCCCGTCCCGGTCGACTCGTGCAAACCGACGGAGAGATTGAGATCTTCCAGCGCGGACCACAACGGCGTGTAATAGTCGTCCTGCCACTGATGATTCACCAGCGGATTGGCGCGCAGGAAAATCGCCCGAAAGCCCAGCTCCTCGGCGCAGCGCCGGGCTTCACTGACCGCGTCGTTCATATCGTAGGTCGAGATCATTGCCGCGCCGATCAAGCGGCGCGGATTTTGTTTGCAAAAGTCATAGAGCCAATCGTTGTAGGCCCTGGCCATCGCCGCCGCAAACGGCGCGTCCATGTCTTCGACGACCAGCGCTCTGAGACCGCGGGTCGGATACAACACCGCGACATCGATGCCTTCGATGTCCATCGCTTCGAGTTGGACTTCCGAGGTCCAGCCGCGCTCGGCGTCTTTGCTGTAGACGCTTTGGTTCTTTTCAAAATTACGGCCGCTGGCGATATCGCTTTCGCGCACCGATTGGCGCGCCCAGTCTCTGCCATCGGGATAGACCATGCGCAGGTCTCTGACGTTATGACTGGTCACGCCGCGCGGCGCGCGCGCTTGGTATTTCTTATCGATGTAGCGCTCCCAGAGATCGGGCGGCTCCATGATGTGCATGTCGCTGTCGAGAATGTTGTAGCCATTTTTCGCCATCGTTCGCTCCTCCGATGCTCGCCATAATATCGAGCGAGGTTGACGTGTCAATGAGTTGCGCGCCGAGCGAGCAATCGGTAGATTCAAAAATGAATTCTCCGTCCCAGGCCAGCCCGGATTATTCATGCTACGAGGAAACCTGACGACACTGTGTTGATCGAGGTGTGACCCGGTATCCTCGCTGACGCTCGGAATTTCAAATCGCAGATTTCAGATTTCATATCTGGGATTTGAGATTTGCTATTTGCCATCCCGAAGGGCATGCCTTCGTTCCGCAAGGGTTGCACCTCGATCGCAGATTTACCGCGAATAATCCGGGCTAGCATGTCGGGAAGTCAGCGTCTCGCCGCGTGTGAAGATTTCATTCATGCAGTGCGCGGATTATGCGTTGATCCAATTTGAAAGCATCAGCGAAGGGCCGACGTAGCTGCGGTTCGAAGTGACGCCGTAGTTTTATTCACTGATGAATGCGGCCCGAAGTTCATTATCCCAAAGGGAATCTCGGCGCGAAGAATCGCGCCCCCGATCGCCAATAATTTCCCGCCATCCAAATGGAGCATTCATAAACGGCGTGGCGGCCCGATACGAACTTCACGCCGACTAAAAGGTCCAAAACTGTTTGTCTCGCGCTAAGCATCGTCAACTCACAACCGCAATCGTGCGCTTTCCATGATTAATCCCCTAAGAGCACTCTTAAGAGCTTGGTGGCACCTAACAACACCGGTTTCCGAAGCTTCCCGTTAAATTCCGCCGCTTAATCGTGTCCGATCTCCCACGGGTTCATCGGCAAGAAAATTATTCTTTAACGGCATGGTCATTGCTGTTGAATTGTCATTTAGCGCTGAAGTCGAATGACCGGCCCAAGGGTGAGGATCTTACTGGCTCAGCGGTAGAATTTACAAAGACTTCTGTCACCAAACGCGGCGCAGTAAAATCGGCATTGAAGATGAGCGATTTTCCCAAACACGGCTTCAACCTCCCGCCGGAGCAGCAGGCGATTCGGGACAAGTGTTTTCATCGGTCGGGGACGTTCGTCGAGTTTCCCATCGAAGATGTCGAGACGTCGATTCCGGCGCGGTTCGAAAAGATCGTGCGGCTGTATCCGGATCGGCTCGCGGTCAAGATAGGGGATCGAGCGCTTACTTACGGTGAGCTGAATCGATACGCTAATCGCACCGCCTACGCGATTCTGGAAAAGCGCGGTCCAGGCAGTGAACCGATCGCGTTGCTGTTCGAGCATGGCATTGATGCGATCGCGGTGATATTCGGTGTATTGAAGGCAGGAAAATTTTTTGTCGCGCTGAACCCGGCGTTCCCAGAGGAGCGCAATGCACGGGTCTTGGAAGACTCTGGTGCCCCACTCATCGTTACAAGTTCTCGCCATAAGGTTCTCGTCGAAACACTTGGCCGAGGCCTTTCCCCTGCGCTGGAGATCGAAGCCCTGGGCGAGAGCTGTCCACCAGACCCTGTGTTGCACCGGCCGAAGGCAGACATCGCGGTTCTTACTTATACTTCCGGATCGACGGGGCAACCTAAGGGAGTAGTTCAGACGCATCAACATCTGCTTCACTCCTTTCAGATTCAGACCGACGAGATGAGGATCACGATCGACGATCGAGTCAGCCTGCTTCACTCGCTGAGTTTTGCCACGGCCTATAGCAATCTTCTGGCCGCGCTGTTAAATGGCGCCGCGCTATTTCCCCTCGACATGAAGGCGGTGACCCCTGGCGGATTGACGACGTGGATATGCGATCAGAACATTACGGTGCTTCATTTACCGCCGACGTCTTTCCGACAATTCGCCGAATCCATTGGGGCAAATGTCCAGTTGCATCAGTTGAGGCTAATACGGCTTTCCGGAGCTCCCATCACCCAGGGGGATTTTAATCTTTATAAGTCTTGTTTCCCGACCGGCACGTTGTTGAACATCACGATGGGCTCCACGGAAGCCCGAGGCATTTGTTCTGCGATCCTCGATCGGCACTTTGTGTTTCCGTCCGAGGGCGCGCCGGTTGGCTATGGTCGGCCGGGGAAGCAGATTCTGATTGTCGACGATCTCGGACGGGAGGTCGCCAATGGCCGCGTCGGTGAGATTGCGGTCATTAGCAAATACGCAGATGCCGAATACTGGCATCCCAGCATGCGGGACAAGCCACTGACCCAGCGCACAACGAAAACAGATCATGACCGCATCCGTCTAACCGGAGACCTCGGCAAGAAGCTTGATGACGGTTTCGTGATCCACCTGGGGCGAAAAGACTTCATGGTGAAGATCCGGGGTTATCGCGTGGATATCGGTGAAGTGGAGCGAGCGCTGCTGGAACATCCGTTGATAAACGAAGCAGGAGTCGTGGCCTGGGAGCGCGACTCAGGCGAAAAGTATTTGGTAGGCTACGTCGTGCCGCGCCAAGTATCGGTTTTGAATGTCAGTGAGATCAACGAGTTTCTCAGAAAAACACTCCCTGACTACATGATCCCATCGACTTTTACATTTTTGGCGTCGCTGCCGTTGACCAACGGCAAATTAGACCGCGCGGTATTGCCTCGGCCAGATCACAAACGACCGAACTTGGCGCAACCTTACGCGCCGCCGCGCGGAGAAGTTGAAACTAGGCTTGTCCAGCATTGGGAAGAAATATTGAATGTGCGTCCCATTGGTATCCACGACAACTTTTTTGACTTAGGCGGGCAATCGTTGATGGCGGTAAGACTGGTCAGTGACATAGATAGGAAGTTTGGCAGAGGTATTTCAGTCGCCATGTTGATGCAGGCGCCGACGGTGGCGCAACTAGCAAATTTTCTATCGAAGCAGGAGAAATCGGCCTTGTCGCCACTGATCACGATCCAGACGAATGGGTCAAAGCCACCGTTCTTCTGCGCTCATGGCACCGATAGTTATCTTCCGCTCAGCCGCAACCTTGGGCCCGACCAGCCGTTTTACGGTTTAGCGCAGCATCTGGAGGGACGTAAGGTGCGCCATACTGCGATCGAAGATATCGCGGCGCATTATTTAAAAGAGGTTCGCAGGGTCCAGCCCGAAGGACCGTATTATATCGGCGGCCATTCGATCGGAGGCCTTATCGCTTTCGAGATGGCGCAGCAGTTAAAGCAGCAGAAACAAGAGATCGCGCTTCTCGTGCTACTCGACTCCGGTTTGCCGCGGGCTCGCCCCGACGACACAGACGCGACGTTAGGGGATCCTCCGATGCTTGCCCCGTCCGCACTGCGAAAGCAGATATGGGCTTATCGAAATGGTCTAAAGGGAACCTCCCAACGAAAGCTCAAGACGATGGCCTGCGAGGTTTATCATTGTCTCGGCTTGTCACTGCCCACGTCGTTGCAATCCTATTACGTCGATCAAGTGGTTTACGGAAAAATTTACTCAAAGGCGCACCGTAGCTATGCGCCACAGCTCTACGCGGGGCGGGTAGTCTATCTTCAGTCTGAAGATCCGCGCCAGCGAATCTCGGGGTGGGAAAAGCTGATCGCCGACGGATTGGAAGTTCATCCGGTGCCCGGCGATCATCTGAGCATGCTCGCCGAGTTCAACGTGCGAAAATTGGCGGAGACGCTAAAGAACTGTTTAGCCAACGCTCAGGAGAGCTGGGATGGACCCAAAAACATCTCAGCACGATCCTGCCTAAACTTTTCAAACCGTGGACAGAGACATGAGTGATTTACTCAAATACAGCTTCAAACTTCCGCCGGAGCAGCAGGCGATCCGGGACAAGTGTTTTCATCCGTCGGGAATGTTCGTTGAATTTCCCATTGAAGATGTCGAGACATCGATTCCGGCGCGGTTCGAAAAGATCGTGCGGCTGTATCCGGATCGGCTCGCGGTCAAGATGGGCGATCGAGCGCTTACTTACGGTGAGCTGAATCGATACGCTAATCGCATCGCCTACGCGATTTTGGAAAAGCGCGGTCCAGCCAGTGAACCGATCGCGTTGCTGTTCGAGCATGGCATCGAGGTTATCGCTGCGATCTTTGGAGTGTTAAAGGCCGGTAAGTTTTTCGTCGCATTGGATCCGACATTTCCGCTGGAAAGAATCAGTTACATTGTGGAGGACTCTGGAGCAGGTTTAATTGCCACCAGCAGCGGCAATACCGATCTCGCTAGTAAGCTGAAAAACGACGCCCGTGCGGTGTTAAATGTCGACGAAATCCACAACTCCTATTCCTCCGACAACATCGGCCTGTCTGCATCACCGGATGATCTAATGACTATTTGCTATACTTCCGGTTCTACCGGCAAGCCAAAAGGCGTGGTCCAGGCACATCGAAACGTTCTCCATAGCGTCAAACTACTTACCGCAAGTGCGCGCATTTGTGTTGATGACCGATTAACCCTTCTTCACTCGCTTAGTTTCGCATCCGGACATGCTCACCTCCGAATCTCTCTGCTCAACGGTGCTTCTCTGTTTCCTTTCGATATCAAGTCGGAAGGTGTGCGCTGCTTGGCTAAATGGTTGGAGGACGAACAGCTCACTGTCTATCATTCGCCGCCATCATTATTCCGACAGCTTGCAGAATCGTTTTCTGGGCGGGAAAAGTTTGAGAGTCTGCGGTTAATCCGTCTTTCCGGAGCGCCTGTAACTCAACTGGATTTTGATCTTTACAAGAAGAACTTCGGACCCGAAACTCTACTGGAATTCGGAATGGGATCAACCGAAGCCAGAGGAATCGGCTCGGCTATAGTGGATCGGACTTTTACTTTTCCGCAACAGGGCGTTCCTGTCGGCTATCCTCCGCCTGAGAAGAAAATCCTATTGCTTGACGAGAATGGCCAGGGAGTCGAGCTCGGCCATGTGGGTGAGATTGCCGTTACCGGACGCAACCTAAATGTGGGCTACTGGAATCAGCCCGACTTGACCGAGGCAAAATTTCTGGCCGGTCCCACGGGAAGTGATGAGCGTATTTACTTGACAGGTGATCTCGGCCGGATTATGCCCGATGGTTTTTTGATTCATCTAGGGCGAAAAGACTTCATGGTCAAGATCCGAGGTTACAGAGTCGAACTCGGTGAAATCGAGAAAGCATTACTCACGCATCCTGAGGTAAAAGACGCGGGCGTGGTGGCGTGGGACCAAGAGCCCGGGGGAAAGTACCTGGTCGCCTATGTTGTTCCGCGTGGATCCAACGCTCTAGCGGTCAACGAACTGCGCGGTTTTTTGAAAAAGAAGCTACCTGACTACACGATTCCTGCTATTTTTATGTTTTTGGAGTCACTACCGCTGACGAACGGTAAATTGGACCGAACAGCATTGCCCCGGCCAGATCACAAACGACCTAACTTGGAGCAGTCTTACGCTCCGCCTCAGGATGAAGTTGAAACAAGGCTTGTTCAGATTTGGGAAGAAATATTGAATGTGCGTCCCATCGGCACCTACGACAACTTCTTCGATCTCGGCGGACATTCGCTAGCCGCGACACGGGTCATCTCCCGGCTAATCCAAACATTTCAGCTGGATCTGCCAGTTAAGGCGCTCTTCGATGCGCCGACGGTCGCCCAGATGGCGGCTGTCATCACGAAAAATCAAGTCAAGCGGGCGAGCGAAGAAACGCTCAATCGCATGTTGAGCGAGGTGGAGGCGATGACGGAGGAAGAGGCTCAGAAACAGCTTACTGAGGAAAACGCGCGCTGCTGAAGCGAAGATGCACATGAGCGATTCTCTCAAACATGGCTTCAAACTTCCGCCCGAACAGCAGGCGATCCGGGACAAGTGTTTTCATCCGTCGGGGATGTTTGTCGAATTTCCCATTGAAGACGTCGAGACATCGATTCCGGCACGGTTCGAGAAAATAGTGCGGCTGTATCCGCAGCGGACGGCAATCAAGACAGACAACGACGCGTTAACTTACGACCAACTCAACAGCGCTGCCAACCGGCTTGCCATGGAGATCGTCGCTCGACAGAGCCTAGGGAATGAGCCGGTGGCTATTTTCTTAGAGCTTGGCGCGCCGCTTATCGTCGCAATCCTTGGGATTTTGAAGGCGGGCAAGGTCTTCGTCGTCATCGATCCAACCTTCCCGGAAGAAAGAATCAATTACCTACTGGAGGATTCACAAGCCAGCCTGGTGGTTACCAGCAAAACAAATATTTTGCCGGCTAAGTGGCGTCTTCGAGAGGGGACACAGCGGATTGACCTAGACGAATTACAGCGCGACCTTACGAGTGAATATCCCCGGCCGTCTCCATCGCCGCGCGCTCTCGCCGTTCTCGTATACACGTCGGGTTCGACGGGTCGACCGAAGGGTGTCATGCAGAGCCATCGCAATATACTTCACACTATTTTAAGGGATACCAGCGCCGTTCACATTTCTCCGTACGACCGATTGGCCCTGCTCCGATCCAGCAGCACTTCCGGCGCTGTGGCGGATTTGTTCGATGGCTTGCTCAACGGGGCGGCCGTTTATCCCTATAGTTTATTGAAGGATGGATTCGCTCGCCTCGGTCACTGGTTAATTGAAGAGCAGATTACTATTTTCAATTCGGTGTCATCCACTTTCAGGCACTTTGTTAGCACGCTTGGCGGGGAATGCTTTCCGCACCTGCGCTTGATCTATATCGGAGGGGAACCGGTTTTTAAGAAAGACGTGGAGCTTTACCGGAAGCATTTTACCGAAAACTGCATATTGGTGGTCAGGTTGGGGTGTGGGGAAGCCGGCAAAATTTGCCAATACATGATCGACAGCAAGATATCATTTCCTGGAAACGAAGTGCCCGTTGGGTATGCGCACGATGATCTAAAAATCTTGTTGCTCGACGACGCCGGGGAAGAAGTTGGTTTCGGTGATGTCGGTCAAATTGCCGTCAAGAGCTGTTTTCTTTCGCCGGGCTACTGGCGAATGCCTGAGATGACAAAGGCTCGATTTCTGGAAAATCCGAATGGAGGAGACGAAAGAATTTATCTTAGCGGCGATCTAGGCCGCATGACGGCTGCTGGAGGCCTTTTTCATCTGGGACGAAAAGACTCTCAAGTGAAGATCAGGGGATTCCAGGTCGAAGTCGTCGAGATCGAGCAGGTTTTGCTGCAGCACGATGGTGTCAGAGAAGCCGTTGTCGTTTGCCAAGCGGATCATTCCGGCGAGCCACGTTTGTTGGCTTATTGGGCGCCGCACAAATTCCCTGGCCCGACCGTGAGCGAGTTGCGTCGCTGGCTTCGGAAGGAACTTCCCAATTACATGATTCCGCGGGCTTTCGTGATGCTGGAAGCGATGCCGGTGACGCCAACCGGCAAGCTAGATCGGCGCGCGCTGCCGGTTGCGGACCATTCGCGGTCGGAACTGAATACTTTGTACGCCGCGCCGAGAAATCAGATAGAAGAGGCGCTGGCGACAATCTGGGCCGACATACTGGAACTAGACCAGGTCGGTATCCACGACACTTTCTTTGATCTTGGCGGCCATTCCTTGAAGGCCATGCAGGTGATTTCAAGAGTTATGACGACTTTCAAAGTC
>Ga0137461_1000205_pt1 | contig 13875 bp, 15 predicted proteins | sample EasRivERMGT746_2_FD_104650 | JGI IMG/M metagenome (GOLD analysis project Ga0137461, IMG submission 104650) | Soil microbial communities from meander-bound floodplain in the East River, Colorado, USA - East River MetaG ERMGT746_2 | ecosystem: Environmental > Terrestrial > Soil > Floodplain ... | reverse complement strand
GGATTATTCATGCTACGAGGAAACCTGACGACACTGTGTTGATCGAGGTGTGACCCTGGAGGAACGAAGGCACCGACGCGAATGTTTCATTTTGTGCTCGGCGCTCGGCACGATGTTTGACCTTTTCGCAGCTGATCGCATAAGCAACTCGCCGCGCCCGCATCGTCAAGGCACAACTGCATTGCCTTCGTTCCGGAAGGGTTGCACCTCGATCGCAGTTTTACCGCGAATAATCCGGGCTAGTAGCCGATTGCCGGATACATAAGGAGCAAGGACCATGCAAATCATCGACGCCGACGGCCATATCAACGACCACGCTTGCGGCGACGAGATCGCCCGGTACATGCCCAAGGGCAATCAGATGGCGAAACTGTTTCCTGAGTTCGATCATCTGCACTTTCGCTACTTGAAGCAAAATCGCCACGCCACGGGAAATCCATCGGCGGACGAGTGGAACCAGTTTCTCGACAAGACCGGCATCGCCTGGACCGTGCTCTATCCCACGGCAGGACTGGCGGTGGGCAGAATCATGGCGCCCGATTGGGCGGTGATCGCCTGCCGAGCCTATAATACTTGGCTGCACGAAAAATTTCTGCGCAAGAATTCTCGCCTCAAGGGCGTGGCGCTGCTGCCGTTTCAAGATGTCGAGGCGGCGATAGTGGAACTGCGCCGCGCGGTCAAAGAGCTCGGCATGTTGGGCGGCATGCTGCCCTCCAACGGCGAAGCTATCCAAGGTCATCTCGGCAATCAAATCTATTGGCCGCTCTACGAAGAAGCGGAGAAACTCGGCTGCGCCATAGCCGTGCATGTCGGCTGTTTGTCGCGCGTCGGCATGGACTCCTTCAGCACCTACTATCCGGCCCACGCTCTCGGCCATCCATTTAGTCTGATGATTCAAGCCTCAGCCATGCTCGCCCATGGCGTGTTCGAAAGATTTCCCAATCTGCGCGTCGCGTTTCTCGAAGGCGGCGCCACCTGGGTGCCGTTCATGATGGACCGGCTCGACCGTTCTTACCACGACGGCCACGTCCAGTTAGACGTAAATGGAAATCTGCTCGGCGGCCCCAAGCAAGGTGAAAAAGCCAGCGACTATTTCAAGCAACAATTGCGCGATGGGAAAATCTTTGTCGGCTTCGACTGCGACGACGACGGCTTGAATACCGCTGTCGCCAAAGGCGGACGGCAAGCGTTTCTATTCGGCAGCGACTTCCCCCACGAAGTCTTCGACGCGACGAAATGCCGCCACGAGGTCGACGAGCTGCTTGAACGAAGCGATCTCACGCAGGAAGATAAAGAAGCGGTCTTGGGCGGCAACGCGCTACGATTCTACCGGCCGGCGTTGTGAGGAAAATTACGACTCATCGAAACCCTGGCGGTTTTAATTCTATCCGGAGCTCTCAACGAACGCCTCTTCGCGCGTCTTGCTGAAAGCCGGGATCAAGATGGAGCACATTGCCAACGCGGCTAGCCCCAACAGCGTCGCGCTAATGGGGCGTTGGACGAAAACCCACGGATTGCCGCGCGAGAGCAACATAGCGCGGCGCAGATACTCTTCCATCAGCGGGCCGAGAATGAAAGCAAGCAACATCGGCGCCGGCTCGCAACCGAGCTTGGAAAATAGATAGCCGAGCGCGCCAAACAGCGCCATGAAGTAAATATCGAATTCGGTGTTTTTGAGGCTGAAGACACCGATAGTGCAGAAAACCAGAATTCCCGGATACAAGAATTGGTAGGGTATCATAATCATCCGCACCCACATGCCGATGAGCGGATAATTAAGGATGACTAGAAATAAATTGCCGATCCACATCGATACGATCATGCCCCAAAAGAGCGCCGGCTGTTCCGTAATGACTGACGGTCCTGGCTGAATGCCGTGGACAATCATCGCTCCGACCATCAGCGCGCTAACCGGGTTGGACGGAATGCCCAAGGTGAGCAAGGGAATAAACGATGTTTGCGCACCGGCGTTGTTGGCCGCTTCCGGCGCGGCCACGCCCTCGATGGCGCCTTTGCCAAACTGGGCACGATTCTTCGAGACTTTCTTTTCGATGGAGTAGGCGGCGAAGGAACCCAAAATCGAACCGCTGCCGGGAAGAATCCCTAATATCGAACCGATTGCGGTACCGCGAAGTATCGGCGCGACCATGCGTTTGAAGTCTTCTTTAGTCGGCCACAGTCCGGTGATCTTTGTGATCATCACCGATCGCTCTTCTTCGTTTTGCAAGTTGCGTATGATCTCGCCTAAACCGAACATACCCATAGCGACGGTAACAAAGCCGATGCCGTCGGCGAGCTCAAAAATCCCGAAGGTAAAGCGTTGAGTGCCCGAATTTACGTCGGTGCCGATGAGTCCCAATAGCAGCCCGAGGACTACCATGCCTATCGCATGGAGCAACGAGCCCTGCGCGAGCACCACGGACGCCACCAGGCCGAGGATCATCAGCGAGAAAAATTCCGCCGGTCCGAACTCGAGCGCCGCGGCGGCCAAGGGCGGACCAAAAGCGGCGATCAGAAATGTTGCAACCGTGCCAGCAAAGAATGAGCCGATGGCCGACGCCGCAAGCGCTGGGCCTGCCCTGCCCTGCTTTGCCATTTGATAGCCGTCAAGCGTAGTAACGACGGATGCCGCTTCACCGGGTAGGTTGACGAGGATCGAAGTCGTGGAACCACCGTACTGTGACCCATAGTAGATCCCCGCCAGCATGATAAGAGCTGTGACCGGTGGCAAAACAAACGTCACCGGCAATAGCATGGCGATGGTGGCGGTGGGGCCGAGGCCGGGCAAGACACCGATCGCAGTGCCGAGAAATACCCCGACAAGACAATAGAACAAGTTGGTGAAAGTCGCGGCCGTTTGTAACCCGAGAGCGAGATGACTCAGTAATTCCACCAGAATGTCCCTCGTTCACACTTCATTTAGTTCAACCGCCAAGCCAAGGACCGATGATCGGCAACGGGATGCCTAAACCTTTAAGAAACACAAAGACACAGAAAACGGTTAGCCCCGCGGCCATCACGAGCGTCGGACGCCAACGAAATCGCGTGCTGCCATAGGCGCTGACGATAATGAGCAACGGCAACGCAATCGCCAGGCCCAGCCCACGCACGACAAACCCAAAAGCGACCACCGAAACGGTAACCAGGACAAGCCCATTTAGGACGAACGCCCCGATCGGGATGCCCGCGACGATAAAAGATCTAATCACTGAAATAACTCCGATCAATATGAGCAAGCCGCCGAGAATGGTGGGGAAATAAGCCGGCCCCATCTTGATTGCCGTCCCCATAGCATAGTCACGAGCGATGATAATCGCGCTTGAGCCGAAAAAAATATAGATCAGCCCGGTCCAGAAATCTCTTGCATTACGCGTCATAAGTTCATCATGATTAGGATCGATAAAGCGGTGGCGCCACCGGAGTCGACTAGGCGCCCTTGTACACCAACTGGCCTGCAAAAAAAAGGCCGGGCGTTGCCCAGCCTTTGCTGCTATATAGATTCTGCCAAAAACCTTCTCAAGCTTATTTTTCTTTCTTGGGTTTTGGGCGTTCGCGGATAAGCTAGAGTTTGTAACGAGCGTCCACTTTCCACTCCAGGATTTCGCCAGGATCGATGTCGATGGCAGCGGCCGGCGTCAGAGGCAGGTTCTCGTAGCACTGGGAGACGGTTTTTGGCGGCCGAGGGCCTGGATCATGGTTCCCGTGGACACACCCTGTTCCCTTTTTCTCTCAATTCAGCTTGTCGGGAAATTGCACGTACGGCTGTGGCGGAACCTTGTCGGGCGGCACGAACTTCGGTGCAGGCTTACCGGCAGGACCGAGCGAACGTATGTACTTGTAGACCGAGCGCACATCGGCCTCAGACATCGCATTCAGTGAGAAATACGGCATGGGAGGACGTCGCTGTATCTCCTTAGCCACCTGAACCCATTGCGCTTCAGTGATATCCTGAAAGTAGAGCCGCAGGTTAGTCGGATAAGTCGTACCCCACGGTCCTCGCCAACCCGTTACGCCGCCGGTCAGCCAGTCCTTCTCAGGAGTTTTGCCGCCGTTCAGCAGGAAACCCGGCGTGTGGCAATCGTTGCAGCCCGAGATCGCGATGATATAGCGACCGCGCTCGGTCTCCTTATTAGTAGCGGTTTTGGCGCTTGATCTTGACGGTGCATCGGCAGCGATTGATACCGCACAGAATGTGGCCCACGCGAAGACCGCAACGATCCGAAAGATACTTCTTGTTCCCATCTAGATCCTCCGTTATTGGTTATTGGCAACCTCCAAAAACAATAAACATATTAACCACCCATTCAGGCTAACCAACAGTCGCGGCAACGGAATTCCCTATGACGGTGATTTTAACATCCCGCCATTCCATTGTCAGGTAAAATATTCTTAATCGGTCACATGATTCTCGTATCGGCAGCATTTTTAGCACGATCACAAATCAAAATGCGGGGTTTTTCAGTGGACTCTTTAACTATGCAAAACCCGCGATCAGTCGGCATAGGCACCGGCCTTCTTGATGATCGGACTCCACTTATCGATTTCAGCCTTGAGAAAGCTGCGCAGCGCCGCAGGCGTCGCGCGATTTTCGGCGACTGGTTCGGTGCCCAATTCACCGAAGCGCAGCTTCACGTTATCGTCTATTAGCGCCATATGGAGAGCATTGGTCAGCTTGTCGATCACCGGCTTGGGAGTGCCTTTGGGCGCGTAAAGAGCATGCCAGACGGATACTTCGAAGCCCTTCAACCCAGCCTCGTCCATGGTCGGAATATTGGGCAGCGAAGCAACGCGTTTTTTCGTCGTCACGGCGTACACTTTGATTTTTTCAGCTTTGATTTGACTGGTCGTATTCGTAGTCTGGTCACACATAAAGTCAACCTGGCCGCCGAGAAGATCATTCATAGCTGGGGCCGTACCGCTATAAGGAACAGTGGTGACGTCTGTCTCGATCGCGGTCATGAAAAGCATACCGCACAGGTGCGAGGCGGCGCCGAGGCCGGCATTGGCGTAATTGATCTTGTCCTTGTTGACTTTGACATAGGCGATCAGCTCCCTGAGATCCTTGGCGGGGAAGTCCTTCTTCGCCACCAGGGTCATCGGGACCTCGTTGATCAGTCCAATGGGCTCGAAGTCAGTCATTGGGTTATAGGGCAGCTTGCGATATAGCGCCGGCGCAGTAGACATGCCGATATGGTGTATCAAAATCGTGTAGCCGTCAGGCGTCGCCTTAGCCACCCGGTTCGCGGCGATTGTCCCCCCGGCGCCTCCCACATTTTCTACAATAACCTGTTGCTTGAGTGCTTTGGTCATCGGCACGCTGAGCAGACGGGCCACCGTATCCGTCGGTCCACCGGCAGTGAATGGTACGATCATGGTGATCACTTTGCTCGGGTACTCCTGGGCCTGCAACGGGGCGATGCCAAGTAGCGCAACCCCTGCAACGATACTAAATAGCTTCGTTCTCATAGTGTCTCCTCCTTAAGGATTGCCGCGGCTAATCACCTGGCGGCACAACGCTTAGACGAGCTGAAATCCATAATCAGTCAAAACAATTGGAACTTAGCGCAAGCGCCATGCCAGCGCAACGCCGGCGTCAGCGCTGCTGCCACGCCTGGTTTTCTTCGGACCCAGAAAAGCAGTTCGCTGATTTGCGTGAATGCGAAATCACCTCTGCGTCCTGCGCGCCGGCGACCCGCTTCCCTCTCGAATTTGGCCGCCGACACGGATACACTCGCCGGCATGAAAAAGTTTTTGCGAAGTGGCGACGCCGCTAAGCTGCATTGACGACAGCACCCCGTGCGAGCTAGAAACAAAAAGCGCTATCGACGATCTCTACCGCTCAGAGGAACCATGAAAACTAACAGCTCGGACAACGCAAAGTTTGTGGCGCAGATTTTTTTGATATTCGTCCTATTTGTCCCATTCGTCCTATCTCCACTCGCTCACGCCCAAGCGCTAAAAAAAGTTCGCATGGGCTATCCCGCATTCAGTCTGACCTTTCTGACTTTCTTCGTCGCCAAGGACGCCGGGATTTTTAAGAAGCATGTCTTGGACGTCGATCTCGTCCAGCTCGCCGGCGCGGTGCAGACAGCGGCGTTGCTCTCCGGCGAGATTGATTACCTCACCGGCATCACCAGTCCGCTGGTCGGCGCGGCACGTGGCTTGCCGTTCAAAGGCATCATGGTGACGCATGACCGCACGCTGTTTTGGCTGATCGGCAGCCCGGACATTCGTCGCGCCGAAGATCTCGTCGGCAAAACCGTCGCCGTCGATCGCTTGGCCACGCTGCAAGACATCGTCGCCCGCGATCTGATCAAGCGCAAAGGCGTCAATCCCGAGCTGGTCACCTACATGCAGACCGGTTCGGTTTCCAACAGCGTGCAGTCGCTTAGCCAGGGCAGCGTCGCTGCCGCCGTGCTGTCGTTGCCGCACAACGTCGTCATGATCCAGAAAGGCTATCGCGAGATCGCATCAGGACCGGAATTTAATCTGCGCTCGGCCTCCGGCGGCATCGCTACCCACGAAGCCAAGCTCAAGAAAGATCCCGCCGGCGTAAAAGCGGTCCTGCGCGCGACCTTCGAGGCGATGGATTTCAACCGGCGGGAAAAAACCTGGATGGTGAATTACATTTCGAACAAGTGGAAAATCTCCGCCAAGGTCGCCGAGGAGTCATACAAGTCCTGGCTAGACGGTTTCACCACCAACGGGAAAATTCCGCTCAAAGATTTGCAAGATATTTACGATCAGGCTTATGCGTCCAAACTCATACCGACGCCCGTGCCGGCGGCGCAGGTGATGGACTACACATTAATCGACGAAGTGTTAAAGGAACGACGATAGTCAGAGCCGGCGTAGGGGCGGGTTTGAAACCCGTCCTCCGGTTGACGCCGCCAAAGTAACGAACGGGTCGCTTCACCTCGAAGCCGAACCAAAAAGGAGAACCCCATGGCAACTCAAGCGTTTATCGATTCCGTGATCAAAGAGATTATCCAACCTGGAGTCGATCAGTTGATGGCGCTGCCCTACTTCACCGAATTGCGCGCCGGCAAGCTCTCGATCAAGCGGCTTCAAGGCTGGGCGTTGCAGCACTATCTTCACAACGTCGCGCTGCTCAAAGGCTTTGCCCTGTGCATGGTGAAAAACAGCCACGATCCGGACCTGTTCAAATATTTTCTCTACCAGCTGAACGAAGAGCAGTATCATCCCGACCTGGCGAAAAAGTTCGGCCTCGCCATCGGCCTGCAAGAAGAAGACTTCGTCAAAGCCACGCCGATCTTCGAAGCCCTCGCCCATACCAGCAAAACCATCCACGGCATGCTGCTCGGCTCGGCGTCGGAGAATCGCGCCTCCGCGCTGGTCAACGAGACGATGGTGTGCCGCTACTCCGATGAGCATATCACCGCGCTGCGCCAACACTATGGATTGAACGACAAGCAAATCCAGTTTTTCACCGTCCACGCGATTGCCGATCAGGAGCACACCGCCATGGCCGCTGAAGTGATCGCCAAATATGCTAACAGCGAACACCATCAGCAACTCGTGCGCGAAGCGGCCAGCCATATGGTGCGGTTCAAGATCGCCAAATTCGAAGGCATCTACAACGCGTATGCGTAGGAACGTGATCGTGTTCGCATTTCGGGGGAACCCGAGCCACACACACGACCGCAGGCCTAGCCCCGGCGCAATCCGACACCCGCCGGGTCAGGCCTAGCGACCGCAACGAAACAGCGGGCATCTGCTCCGAGTGGGCGAGACCAAACTTCCAAAAACTGCCGAATTGCGCCGCATCTCGAATCTTGGCTGTGATCGAACCCTGCAAAACGATGTAAAGCCAAACGGCTGCGCACGTCATCTCCCGTCAGAATATCCATTTCTATGACATCCCGCCGGCCAGCTTCCGGCATCAATGACCGAAAACTTGGGCATCAACCGGCACCGGACGAAACTGCCAGCGCCGGTTTAGCCTAACATCACGACAATTCAGGACAGACTACGAGATCCGGTAAGTTCTCGCCTCCGGCACGGCTCCTGCTTTTACAAGCATCCACCAGCGCAACGAAAGAGGAAGATAGCTTAGTAGGACGGACCCAAAATCATCATCGGGAGACAGGTATGATACTGGCAAATCTGATTCGAGCAAAGATGATCAAAGAAGGAGCGACGAAAATGAATCAAACAAATTCTGAAATTGGCAAACCGAGCTTTTGGCAATTGGTGTTCTCGCAGAGCAAAGTCAACGGCGCACCCTATTTCGGCGAAAATCTTCCGGGCCGTACTTGGGAGTGGCCCAAGGACACCTACTTGCAGCGCCGTCTGGAACAATCTAAATGGTTCCAACCAAACGGTAACAGTAAGATGAATTAGCTTACCGCGTCCCGCGCTGCCTCCTTCAGCACAGCTCCCACGGGATAGCGGTCGCCACTGAGCCCCCGTCACGTTCAGTGGCACGAGGCCAGACTCGCAAGAGTCTGGCCTTTTTTTTGACTCGGTTCCGTCTTGACCGACGATTGGTGTCAACCTATCTTTGCTGCTAAATTTATACGGCCAGCAGAATGATCGTGACGCCACCGAGTCGATTGAGCGCGGCATGCGCGCGGCGATGGCGGGCGCGTTGCTCCGCTCGCTGATGTTTATTCGCGACAATGTCGATGGCGCCACCGAGATCGCGATCGACCGGGCTGATGAAACTCAAGTGAGTCGAAGAAGTGCGCAAGATCGAAGCAAAACGCGGCCAATAGATTTTGCCGACAGTGAGTTTAATCCGAGGCAATTGCCGGCGGCTATTTTACCTTTGCCTTGCTGTCTTTTTGTGGCGCCGGTGATTTGCTGTCCGGGGTTTTCGCGGCTGCGGCTTTCACTTGCTTCGCCGTGAGTCTTCGCACCGAAGTGGCCACCAGTTTTTTGTCCTTTTCGGAATAAATGACCCGCACGTTGTCTCCCACCGACATTCTTTCCACCGCGTCTTTGGCCGCGTCCTGAGTCACGAACTGTTTTTCACCTGCCTGGCCTTTAACCGAAACCGTGCCGCTGGCCACGTCGATGGCGGAAATGTCGCCGCGGTATTTGAGCGCCTTCGGGGTCTTGGCGGTTTTAGTTTTCTTGGGCTGGCTCTTTTCAATCGGCGCCGTCGACGGCGCTTTCGCCGGGGTTTTTTCCGCGGCGAAGCCGGCGGCACTGAGGCACAGAGCTGACGCGACAATCAAAAACGTTTGAGCGATTCGTCCCATGGCGATCCTTCCTTACGTCGTTAGACGCTAGCGGTAAGCGAACGATTCATCAACCTAACTGAACAACTCTTTGCGCCATTTTTCCATCACCGCCTGTTGGCGCTCGGGACTGATATGCGCCGCCGGCGGAAATTGATCGCGCCATTCATAGGGCCGGCAGGCATCGATGATCATGCGCGAACTGAAACCTTTTCTTTCTCGCGGAATAATCGGATCGAGGGGCCCGCTCCAGCAGCGCCGCAGAATCTCGGTCGCGTCCACCGGATCGGCGCGGCTGCACATCGCCCACAGCACGTCGTCGATATCGCAAACATCGATGTCGTCGTCGACCACGATCACGTAGCGGCCCAAATAGGCCGCGCCCTGGCATTGGCTGGCGATCAGTCCGGCTTGGCGCGAGTGGCCCGGATAGCGTTGGCGGATCGACAACACCGTCATGAAACGGCGAAAATAACTCGCCACCGCGGTCACATCCGGCACACCGGCCTTTTCCACCTGATCGCAAATGTAGGCCGCGCGCAATAATTCGTAGCAATGCTCGGCGCGCGCCGTCGGCCGGTATTCCGGCGACGCGGTGATTATCGGATGGTTGCGGTGATAGAGCCGGTGCACTTTTACCAACGGCTCCATTTTTTCGCCGCTGGCGTAATAACCGGTCCATTCGCTAAACGGTCCTTCCTCTTTGCCTTGATCCGGCAAAAACTCGCCTTCGATGGCGATCTCGGCGTAGGCGGGAATCGGCAGGCCGGTGACCTCTCCTCTAATTACTTCCACCGGCTCGCCTTTGATACCACCGACGGCGTCGAACTCGCTTCGCCCGTAGGGCTCGGGCCGCGTCGCGATCATGTGCAGCAATGGATCGACGCCGAAACAGGCGACCACAGGACAGGGTTTGCCTTGATCGAAATATTTTTGCCGGTGCAAACGGCCATGCTTTCCCGGCGAGATGTTCATGCCCATGGTGTTGCGGTCGTGCACCATGACGCGGTAACAGCCGACGTTGACCCAATCTTCTTCCGGGTCGCGGGTGATGACCACGTGGCCGGTGCCGATGTACCTACCGCCGTCGCGCTCATGCCAGCGCGGCACGGGGAATTTGAATAGATCGATATCGTCACCGGAGAAAACATTTTCCAAGATCGGCCCACAGGAAACCGTCACCGGAGGAATCGACGCCGGCTTGGCCAGTCGCTCGCGCCAAGCTTTGATGAACCCGTCGCGGCTAATATCCAGGGGCAAATTGGTGGTCAGCGCGGAGCGTTTCAAGCTCTCGAAAAAACCGACGAGAATGCGGTAGCCGGGGGGATAGTCTTTGATCCGGTCGAATAGTAAAGCCGGGCTGTTTTCTTTATGCTTCGAGGCAAGCACCGACAGCGCGCCAATTTCTAAATTCCAATCCGCGCCCTCAACGACTTTCAGCTCGCCCAGCTCTTGAACTTGCTGAATCCACTCGCGCACGTCTTTGTAACCCATCGCCAATCCTCCGGCTCAGCCAGAACTAGTAACTTGCCCTATGCTTTGCAACCTTGCGGCGGCATGCCGCGAAACCATCGACGATATAGCACGCTTTGCATCGACTGTGATACATTATCGTTGAATAAACGGTCGGCTAGCCTGAGGGTCCTTCAGCGTGAATATCGAGATGATCCGCGAGCGAATTGGGCGCGGTGCTTACCTGATCAAGCACACGCAGTGCAGCATGCATGAAAGAAGCGAGGTGAAACATGACGACCCAAGCCGCACCTATTTGTAAAGAGCACCAGATACAAAAATCCTGGCGCCCAACCACGTTTGAGTACTCCGAAGACGGCATCGTCGTACGTGTGCCGAACGTTCACGCGTGGGTGTGTACAGCCGATGGCGAAGCGTCATTCACTCCAGAGGTGACCGATGAATTGATCACCACAGTGCGTGAATTGATCGGTTCTGCAAAACACGCGCGTGAACGAAAGTCTGGCCTCACCGAATATTTTGTTTCAGTTCGGTAGGTGACACGACGCCGACCACATCCTACGAATCAAATTTCCTCCGCTAAAGAATCCCAGCCAAGTGCAGCGCATAGCGTGCGCCTTCCTGCGCGCCACCCGGGCGCTCAAAGCCGAACGCACTGGCTTCATTTCATTCGCACAGAGAAAATACGGTTACTCGAAAGAAGTGATGGAAGAAGCCTACAACTATCTCGTCGAAGCCTTGTCGCAAGACGGCTTCGTCGACGACACTTCGCTGCAAGCGGCCATCGACGAAGCGAAAAGTCTAGCCAAAATCACCAAGCCGATCGCTCAGTCGGATATCGTCGACTACAGTTTTCTCCGCGCGGCGGTGAAAAAATAATTTGCCGGTCTTGGCAGGCGTTCTGCTCGAACCGTTTGGTTGGTGACGCAATCAGCCATGCCAGCAAAGATTGCATCGCTGAACCGGTGAGATCAATCCGGCGCAGCCCGAACGCCCTTCACGCCTAGCTGTTCGATAGCTTTGCGCACCACACCGGTTTTTTTCGCCTCTTTGACGATCTCAGCGAGCTTGCTCTGAGCCGCGGATGATTTTCCTTTCGGAAGGGCCACCAGGTACCGATCACTTGTGAACGCCCCCGGAACTATCTTTGCCCCAGGTAGGCTGTTGGCGACCTGTTGAACATTACTAGCGCTCGCTGCCCACACATCCGCCTTGCCGCTGCGTAGCGCCTCGATTCCCCCGACGCCGAGCAAGCGCACAAGCTCAGCGGACTTCAGCGTGCGGCTGAGGAACCGGTCCGATGAGCTGTTCGTCGCAACGCCTATCTTGACTCCGGGCCGGTCAACTTCAGCAGCGCTAGCAAAATCGCGTCCGGGCGCGGCAGCGAACAGATAGTCACTCAACACTACATCTAGGATGTAGTCGGCTTTATCCGCCGCCGCCGGAACTCGCGGTCCGAAGCTAATATCCCATTCGCCCTTGCCGAAGCTCTGCGTGTGTGCCCCAGAATCCGTATATGCGACTACCTCAAAGGAAACTCCGAGCTTCTCGGCGATGAATTTACCTACTTCAACAGCAGCCCCTCCAACGATCTTTCCGTCAGCGGTTCGCGTCAGCAACGCCGGAGTCTGAGAGTTCGCGGCCACCCGCAATTTTCCGGTTGGTGCAATTTCGGAATTGACCGCTGGCTGTGCAAACGATAACCGTGGTACCGCGGTTACCGTCAATAAAATTGCAAACAATGAAATGCGTCGCATAACTCGCCTCCTTGTTAGGTTTCTTTGCCATCACAGTAATGAGTCGCTCGGCTTACCTACTCTCATGCCAACGAAACCGCTTCTAGTATCATTGCAATATCCTGTCAAGCTCTGTTTTGATCCGGTGAGCCGGCAAACACACTCCGGCATTATTTTGCAGGCGGTGAACGAACGTGTCGTGTCTCCGATCAACTCGAAACCCAAAACCCGGAACTCGAAACTCATTTCAGCGCCTCCTGCGCCAGAGAAAAATCGAAAACCCTTTCCAACGGCACCGTCTCTTTGATCCGTAACGCTTCCCTGGCCGTGTCGAGAATTTCCCGCGCGCCGTCGGGATTCAAGATGCCGGTTAGCGAAGCCGCTTCGCGATCCTCGTCATACATGCGGCGCGCCATTTTTGGATCGCTGACCGCGAGTTTTTTCTGAATGTACGGTAACATCACTTCGGGATTTTCCTGGTAGAACTTGAGCGCGCGATTCCAGCCGCGCAAAAAACGCACGATGTTGGCGCGCTTCTGCTTGATCGCCGCGTCGGTGGCCACGACACCGGTTTGCAGATAGCGCAAATAGTCACGGCCCCGCGCCATGGTGCGAAAGCCGCGGTCGACGGCCAAATAAGTTGTCGGCGGCGTCACCATGCCGGCGGCGACTTTACCGCTCAGGAGCGACTGCAAGCGCGCCGGCGAATCCATGCTCAACAGCGTCACGTCTTTTTGCGCGTCCAATCCCTTGGCTTGGAGAATTTTGCGAATGATCACCGCCGCGGTTCCCTCCAAAGAACCGACGGCGATCGCCTTGCCCTTAAGTTCGGCCGGAGAGTTGATCGTCGGCGCAACAATCAGCTCATGCACGGGGCGGTCGTGAGTCACGTTGACTATCTTGATCGGCAAACCGCGCAGCACCGCGGCCAAACCGCTGCCGGCATGGCAAGTGATATCGATCTCGCCGGACATCAAACTGCTCAACCCGATCACGCCACGCACCACGAGAACTTGCAAATCCAACCCCTCTTGGGCAAAGAAGCCGCGCTCTTGGCCGTAATAAAGGTGTGCGTAGCTCAGCGTCGGCCCCGGTATGCTGATGAAGAACTTGTCAGCGGCAACGCCATCGCCGTTCCACCACAAGGTAAGCAGCAATATCGCCGCTAAAATCCGTATTCGTTTCCGCGCCATCGTGCCTCCCATAAAACACCGGACGGGCAACCACGGGGGGTTGCCCCTACAAGTGCAATTCTTTTTTGCGCCTTTTGCGCCGCCGTTCGCCCTGAGCTTTGTCGAAGGGTGCGGCCAACATTCCGAATCCGAATCTGCCTTCTATGTGACCTATGTACTACTATACTTTAGAATTTGCGCGGCATGCGCAAATTTTCTCAGCCCAGAGCGCCCCGGATTCGGATATTCCTCGCGCCAAGGACGCCAAGGTCGCAAAGATGGAAATTT
>Ga0137461_1000204_pt1 | contig 13901 bp, 8 predicted proteins | sample EasRivERMGT746_2_FD_104650 | JGI IMG/M metagenome (GOLD analysis project Ga0137461, IMG submission 104650) | Soil microbial communities from meander-bound floodplain in the East River, Colorado, USA - East River MetaG ERMGT746_2 | ecosystem: Environmental > Terrestrial > Soil > Floodplain ... | reverse complement strand
TTTTTTGATGTTATGAATGCCGGTACCTACACTGGTCCAAATTATCGTGCAGCATGCCCAATGCCTTTTAATCCTCAAACAAGATATTTAAAGGGATGGATAGGTTTAGAACCTATCACCGTAAATCGTAGTTTTCAATCTGACTATAATTTAAGGGACCCAGAAGTCTTCAAAATTACAGCAAGCAACTATCCAAATTATTATTGGCTCATTGAAACAAGAAGATTTGATCAAACAATGATAATTGGTTCAACTACCTGTAACGACTATAATTATTATCTTTTCAGGAATTTCTTCGCTAATCCTTTAACTCAAGGAGTGTTTGTTTGGAAAATTCAAAGCAACAATTATGGAACACTCTTACACGCAGATGGTAAAACTTGGTCGGGATATCCGCAAATTACACAAGGCGTTCCTTATCCAGGCACTGGTAAAGTTAAAGTGTTATCTCCATGGTCTGATACAAGAACATCACCCGCTTGGGTTCCAAATACAAAACCTTCATTAAACGTTGGGATGGAAATAACAAATCAGAGCACGGGTTGGTATATGATTGACTTTTTTGTAGCAACTCCGGAAAATGCTTCCCCATCGAAGCCACAAAATCTTACTGTTACTGTAAGTGCAAACTTCCATCCGTATTTATCCTGGACTGTTAATACAGAACCGGATTTGAATAGTTACATTGTTGATAAATATGTCACATCCCCTCCAGGATGGCAATATTTGACAACTAGGAGTTCAAGTCAAAATTATTATGAAGATCCAAATGAAACAATTTGTGTTCCGCCACCAGGTCAGCAATGTGAATCCGGACATTGGATTCGTTATAGGGTGAAGGCTGTGGATAATACTCAGAAAGTTTCTGTTCCATCAGATTCTGTTATGCAAATGGTTTCTGGTGGTGCTCCAGATAAAATTAGTGTGGATCCGCCAAGCAGTGAAAAGCCAACAGAATATTCATTGATGCAGAATTATCCCAATCCGTTCAACCCAACTACAACAATATCTTACTCTGTTCCAAAGAACGGATTGGTTACATTAAAAGTATATGACATTTTAGGAACAGAGGTTGCAGATTTAGTAAACGAAGTAAAAGAAGAGGGTATTTACTATGTTACATTTAACGCTTCTGAATTGCCAAGCGGAATTTATTTCTACACTCTTACTTCAGGAAACTTTATGGCAACGAAGAAATTAATTCTGCTGAAGTAGAATTACTCATTCATTAAGCCCCGATAAGTTCGGGGCTTTTTTATTAGTTCTAATAATTTCTATTTAACTCCAGGTGAAATTCTTAATAATTTATTCCCCGTATTTTTAATCGTCTCCTCAGCTGTTTTAATTTTCATGTATTTCCCGGTCAGCCACATCTCCGTCATATCACTGTAATGGTCGCTGAGTACATTCCCGGATTGACCGCTTGTAAGAATTAAATAAAATTCATCCGGATTATTAAAATCATAAATGAACCGCATTGATGGACCAAGTTCATTTTCAAACGGTTCATGTTTGAAGAGAGAAAATTTATCTATGCTTTCCGAGAAGCTGTATTCTGTGTTAAAAATTGTAGTGCCGTCTCCACCCATTTCATAAGGACCGATATTTATAAGATGATCAAGCAGATCTGCATTTCCGCTGAACGGATGTTTAAATTTAACTTTGTGAAGCGTTCCCCATTGCCAGTTTTTAATATCCTTTCCATATTTTTTTTCAAGCTCATTTAAAGCATCGGCAAGACTTTTCCTGATTATCTCATCTCTTGTTTCTACACCGTTCGTTTTTACATTATCAAACCAACTTGAGTCTTGATCAGAAGAAAGAAGTTGAAGTATATTTCTGTACGGAATGTTTGCAAGAAAAACATACTGGTTGTAAAGGTCGTTACCCATTTCATCGAGGTATGTGTTTTTCAGAAGCTTATCAAAAAAGGTTAGGAATATTGAAGGCACCTGGCTGGATTTATGCATTTCAAAATTCCATTTTTCTAAAAGTAGAATCGACTGTTTTAAATTATAATCCGTGATTTGAATTCCTTGAAATGCATTTAGAAGATAAGGAACTACCAGCTTTGCATATGGTGAGATGATATCCATCTGGTATTTCATAAAGTCTGTTGAAGAATGTTTTACTGTTGAATCAAGAAGTTCGGAAATTCTTTCTATTCTTGACGGTGGTTCCCATAAATTCGAAATATGATATTTAAAATCTTTAATCACTTTATTGTTGGCAGTTGCGATATATTTTTTATCCGGGTTGAATAACGAAGGCAATTCATCTTTGTCAACAAAACCTTTCCAATCGTATTTTGAAGTTGAGCCATCAAATACAAATGTTGTAGAAAAGGTTTCTCTGAGCGGTAAAGCTCCTCCGAACACATAACCAATATTGCCATCAATATCACCATAAACAAAATTTTGCCCGGGCACATTAAACTTCTGCACAGATGATTTAAACTCATTCCAGTTTTTTGCTTTATTAATTCCGATAAATGCATCCATCTCATCACTGAATTCGTTTCCAATCCATTTAAAGCTGATGGGCGGAAAAGTGCTGTCAGCCTCGTTATAAATAAATGTGTAAGGATGAATAGAAGAAATTATCGGTCCGCGATGTGTGATTTTAATTTGATAAGGAACTCCTCCGCCGCCCTTGACTGCAATTGTGTCATCAATAATTTTAAGATCCGCCCAATCATCATCCAGCAAATATTTTGTGCGAGATGAATCCAGGGTTTCATAGTAAAAATCTGCATCATCGCTCATTAAGTTGGTTAACGTCCATGAAATATTCTCGTTTTTGCCAATCACGATTCCCGGCACTCCTGGTAGAGTGACACCGGCTGCATTCCATTGAGGACTTTTTATTACAACAGCATACCACTTCCCCGGTGCACTGAATGCAAGATGAGGATCGTTGGCGATTATTGGTTTGCCTGATAATGATTTTTCCAGGCTCACAACCCAATTGTTTGAACCGAGATGAGTTCCGCTAATTCCCATAAATTTTCTGAAAGCTTTATCTGTTTCAATAAATGATCTGCTGATCGCTGCGAATTTTTTTATTTCAGGAGGAATGATTGTCGGTGCATTTTCCGGATATCCCGGAAGTATTTCCTTCACTTTTTCTTCACCGAGTTTTTGTACTAATTCAGTAAATGCAAGATCGGTCCACCAGCTTAAGTTTAACTCCCACGCCATCATCCTGATTATAATTATACTGTGAACGGGTTTCCACTCTTCGGGCTGATAATTTAAAACATCAAACTCGAATGTGAAGCGGTTCTTTGCTTCTTTGATGTAAAGATTAACTCCGCGCGAATATGCTTCCAAAATTTTTAAAGATCGGGGATTCATTTTTATTTCGATCATCTCTGCAGTTCTCTTAATTCCAATTGTTCTGAACATCATATCAAACGGAACGGTTTCTTCACCGAGAATTTCGCTTAGTCTTCCTTCACCTGCTCTTCTGATTAAATCCATCACAAACATTCTTTCCTGTGCGTGGACTAATCCAAGAGCAAAAGCTGCATCTTCATCATTCTGTGCGATGATATACGGCACAGCCATGCTGTCACGGTAAATTTTTATTTCATTGATAATGCCATCTGCTTTAATCTCACCTTCATAAACAGGTAAGGATGTATTTAGCATTCTGTACATCACATAACCGCCGATAATGATAATCACAAGAAGTGAAATAAAAATTGATAAGGTTATTTTAAGCCAGGTACGCATACGAATTAATTAATTTGTTTATACAAATATAACCAAACAGCCAGAGGGAATAAATTAGGAGTTTAATGACATTCAAGTTCGGATGAAGTTTGACTTTCTGTAAAAAGTTTTGGACTGAGAAAAGGAATTCCAAGATTCATTCCTCTCAGTATAAAAATAACTCCTAGAATAATTGCGAGAACAGGAACCGCTTTTCTAAGTTTAGCTCTGATTCCAATGTTGATGAACTTACCAAACACAGAAGCAGCAAACATTGCGGGAACTGTTCCGAGTCCAAACAAGATCATAACCGCTGCACCAGAGATTACATCACCGCTGGCAATAGCTCCAGCTAATGCAACATAAACAAGTCCGCAGGGAAGAAAACCGTTAAGTATCCCGATAAGAAACATTGCTGAGAAAGTTCCTTTTTTAAAAAGTACACCAATGTTTGCTTTTAACGGCTGGGCAAGTTTTTGAGTTAATGTGTGTTGTGCAAAGTGATTTTTATACTTTTGTGGAAGAAGTACAGCAATAATAATCACGACTCCTAAAACAATTGAAACAGCCTGCTGCGCACCTGCAAGTGCAATTTTATTTCCGAGCAGACCAAGCGCAGCGCCAAGAAAAGAATATGTGGCAACTCTTCCGAGGTTGTATAAAATTCTTCCGGTAAAAAATGAAAGATTACCAGAGTTTGGAACAGGCAAAGCAATTGCTATCGGTCCGCACATGCCGATGCAATGCAAACTTCCGAATAAACCAACTACAAATGCTGTTAATATTTCTGGTGACATAATGAGAAAATGGAACACGGATTTAACGGATCAAACTGATTTACACTGATCTGAATCCGTATAGATCCGTCGAATCTGTTTCATCCGTGTTCTATTGTTTTCAGTTAACAGTTATTGCTCTTTCATTGTAATATTCAATTCCATCCGAAGTCCAGCTTAGTTTAATCCTCCAGAAACCTTTATCAATTCTAGTAACCGGAATGATTTGTCTGGCTTCGGAATTCAAAGTTAACGGAATAGTAAAATCTTTTTTTCCGTCAGAAGGACGATAAAAATAAACTTCACCTGATATTTTATCTACCTCAAAGGATGCTGGAAAAATCAGTTCGACATTCAACCCATCAAACTTTATTTCAACTTTTTCTTCAAGCGCAACGGTTCTGTTCAGCTTATCAATCTGATTCTGATATTTTAAATCTTTTTCATAGTAATTGTCGGTAACAAGCTGAACATCCTGGTTCATTAAATAAACACCTGTAAGAACTGTGATGCTCATAAAAATAATAATTGTAATCAGTATTCCTGTACCCCAATTTATCCGGCTTTTCTTTGACGGACTAATTTTCATCATCAATATTTTCCTTCTTTTTCATAGGTGCTAAAAATGATGTCGAAACTTTTGTAATCAGTTTATCTTTATTATAAATACCAATATCAATTGGTGTATTCATTTTTGAAAGATCGTTTTTTGAAAGCAGAACTAAAAATTTTGCGTCGATAATTTCCTGCGGTTTCATAATTATTTCTTTACCAACAAGTTTTATCTCACCCTGAACATTTTCAAGTTTAAGATCAACAGCTATTTCATTGAAAGTTTTATTGACAATATTTAAATCATAAATGTTGCTAACCATATCATTCGGCTGTTCCTGGAAAAGCAAACCCGGAGTCCGCAAAATATTAATGCTGAAATCAGACCTGGTTAATAAAAGAAAACTTAACACACCAAGCAGAACAGTCAGGAGTAAGCTGTAACTAATTGCACGCGGAGTGAATTTCCATTTTGCTTTTTTCTCGATTGAATTCTGTGAAGCGTATCTTATCAATCCCCTGGGACGGTTAACCTTATCCATTATAGCATCGCAGGCATCAATGCAGGCAGTGCAGTTAACACACTCAAGCTGAATTCCGTTGCGGATATCAATACCTGTCGGGCAAACGACCACACATTGGTAGCAATCAATACAATCGCCTAAATGTTTTTGATCCTCATCTTTTTTAATTTTTCCCCGCGGCTCACCACGGATGTTATCATAAGCAATTACGATTGAATCCTTATCAAGTAAAACTCCCTGCAGTCTTCCATACGGACACACAATCGTGCAAACCTGTTCTCTGAATGAAGAAAAAATAAAATAGAAAACCCCGGAGAAGATTGTAATTACAATTAAACCTTGAGTGTGTTCGGACGGAGGATCGGTTATGATTTTAATCAGGTCATCAATGCCAATTATATAAGCAAGGAAAATATTCGAAATAGAAAATGCTATCCCAAAAAAGACAGAATGCTTGACTAATTTTTTGAAAAACTTATTTGCATTCATCGGCTGGCTGTTAAGTTTCAATTGATCCCGGGCATCACCTTCAATCCAGTATTCTATTTTTCTGAAGACCATTTCCATAAAGATTGTTTGAGGACAAGCCCATCCGCAAAACACTCTTCCGAACACAGCGGTAAATAAAATGATGAATACAATTGTTGCAATCATCGCGATAACAAACAGGTGAAAATCATGCGGACCGAAATATATTCCGAAGAGAATAAATTTTCTGCTCAGAAAGTCCAAAAGTATAAACGGGTGACCGTTTACCTTTATAAAAGGCGTTACAACAAGAATCAGCAGCAGGAAAGCTGAGATAATATTACGGGCATTATAAAATCTGCCGGAAGGTTTCTTCGGATAAATCCATTTACGTTTTCCCTCTTTTGTAACAGTAGCTAATTCGTTTCGAAAAGTTTGGTTTTCTTCATCAATAATAATCTCATCAGTTTTATCCGAGTGCATAAATAACCAGAAACGTAATTCTTAATTCATAAATTATAATTCTTTATCAGCTTGCTCTTCCCATTTTTCTCCTTCAGGAGCTTTTGGTGCTGCGGGTGTTTTTCCATGGAGCGATATGATAAAACTAGAAACTTCCTGAATCTGGTTTGAATTTAATTGTGTCTGCCAGCTTATCATTCCTTTTTCAGGAACACCGTACTTGACTACTTTAAAAATATTTTTAATTCCCCCGCCATGAATCCAATAGTTATCAGTTAAATTCGGACCGACTAAACCTCCGCCATCGGCAGAATGGCAGGCAATACAATTATTATTATAAATTGTTTTTCCTGATTCCAAAGCTGCTGCTTCTGTTAACTCAATAACATTGTCTTCATTCAACAGAGCACCGGATTTTTTTAATCTTTCCATTTCAAGTGATGCGAGATTCATTTCCTCACTATATTCTTCGTGCATAAGTTTTCCCGTTTCAAGAACGTGATAATCCAGCATATAATAAACAGCAAAAATTATCGTAATATAAAACAGCCAGCTGAACCATGGCGGAACTTTGTTATCGAGTTCCCTTATGCCGTCAATCTCGTGCTCAAACATTATTTCATGTTCCTTCTCAATCGGAGCCGACCTGGTAATGAACTGTCTGAATTTAGCAATGATCGATTCTCTTTTTGCTAAAGGTTTTTCTCTGCCTTCAAAATAGATAATGCTGAGCAAAGCGATGAAGACAAATATTAATAATACTATTGCCACAGTTTCGTAATAAGCAGAGGAAAAATCACTTTCCCCTGCAGCAAAAACCTGCTGTGTTAAAGTGAATCCTGATATTATTATCAACGATAATTTGTTAAATGCTTTTGTGAAATATTTTTTTATCATTTACTCCACCAGTTAATTTTTTTTATCAGGATTTTTATAATGAACTTCCCCGAAATTCATACTTGAATCTTTTTCAAGAGGCAGCTCTCTCATTTTTTTGATGTATTGTTTATCCACTTTAAAGAGCCAGATGATAATCCCGATGAAAAATGTTATGAAAATAATCATCGAGATTATAGCGTAAACTTCAACTCCTTCGATAGACTGTAAATAATCTTTAAACATTTCTTTTAACTATTTATTTGTTGAATAATTTTTTGCTTTAATATCTTTACCGAGTCTTTGCAGATATGCTATCAATGCAATAATTTCTTTATCAGATTCTGCAGGTGCACCGCTTTTCTGAAGATCAAGTGTGATTTCTTCCGCTTGCGCATGGAGATCCTGTAATGCAATTTCTTCATATCCATCAGGATAAGGAACACCGATACTTCTCATCACTTTTATTTTCTTTTCTGTGTTAGAAACATCCAGATCATTTGTAAGCAGCCATGGATATGATGGCATTATTGAACCCGGAGACATACTCGACGGATTTTCCATATGCAGATAGTGCCAGAAATTCGGATACTTTCCGCCAACACGATGGAGATCAGGACCTGTTCTTTTCGATCCCCACAGGAAAGGATGATCATAAACATATTCTCCGGCTTTTGAATATTCACCATACCGCTCGGTCTCACTTCTGAATGGTCTGACTAATTGTGAGTGACAGCTGTTGCAGGCTTCGCGAATGTAAATATCTCTTCCCTGCAGCTCCAATGGTGTATAAGGTTTTACTGAAGCAATTGTCGGGATATTTGATTTTATTAAAAAAGTTGGAACAAATTCTATAATTCCGCCAATCAAAATTGCAACGAGTGCAAGAAACAAAAAGTAAATTGGTTTACCTTCGAGCCAGCGGTGTCTTAATCCTTTCTTAAATGGATCTTCAAATTTTACTAAAGGTGGTGCTTCAGCAGCTTCATCTTTTTGGAAAGCTCCCTGTCTTGTTGTTTTTATTAAGTTATATGCCATAACTATTACTCCGACAAAATAGAGAGAGCCTCCGATCATTCTAATAATATACATTGGAACAATCTGAAGAACTGTTTCTAAAAAATTCGGATATTGGAGCGTTCCTAAAGGAGTGAATTGTTTCCACATTAATGATTGTGTGATGCCTGACCAGTACATTGAGGATGCATAAAAAACTATTCCCAAAGTCCCGATCCAGAAATGAAAGTTCGCAAGTTTTTTAGAGTAAAGTTCTGTCTTCCAAAGTTTTGGAATCAGCCAGTATAAAATTCCAAATGTTAGAAATCCATTCCAGCCCAATGCACCAATGTGAACGTGAGAAATTATCCAATCAGTAAAGTGAGCAATTGCATTTACATTTTTTAATGAGAGCATAGGTCCTTCGAATGTTGCCATACCGTAAGCAGTTATTGCAACAACCATAAATTTCAGAATCGGATTTTCGCGAACCCGGTCCCAGGCACCTCTGAGAGTTAGTAATCCATTGATCATTCCTCCCCACGAAGGAGCAATCAGCATAATTGAAAAAACTGTTCCAAGAGATTGTGCCCAGTCAGGTAAAGCAGAATAAAGAAGATGGTGAGGTCCAGCCCAGATGTAAATAAAAATTAATGTCCAGAAATGAACGATAGAAAGTTTGTATGAGTACACCGGTCTGTTAGCTGCTTTGGGAAGATAATAATACATCAATCCAAGAAAAGGTGTAGTGAGGAAGAATGCTACTGCGTTGTGTCCATACCACCATTGAACTAAAGCATCCTGAACTCCGGCGTAAATCGGATAACTTTTCAAAAAACTAACAGGAATTTCAATCGAGTTTACTACGTGCAAAACAGTAACTGTAACCCACGTTGCAATGTAAAACCAGATTGCAACGTACATATGTTTTTCTCTTCTCTTAAGAATTGTGCCGAACATATTGATACCGAAGGCAATCCAGACTAAAGCGATTGCAATATCAATTGGCCATTCGAGTTCAGCATACTCCTTACTTGTCGTAAATCCTAGCGGAAGAGTGATTGCAGCTGAAACAATTATTAATTGCCAACCCCAGAAATGAATGCTGCTGAATAAATCGCTGAACATTCTTGCTTTGCACAAGCGCTGAAGCGAATAATATATTCCCATAAAAATTGCATTACCCACAAAAGCAAAAATCACTGCGTTGGTATGCAGCGGTCTTATTCTTCCGAAGGTTAGAAAGGGGATATTAAAATTTAAAGCGGGCGCGAATAACTGAGTTGCAATCAGAATTCCGACAAGCATTCCAACCAGACCCCAAAGAACTGTTGCGAATGCAAACTTTCTTACAATCCCGTTATCATAACTGAATTTTTCTAACTCCATTAAGCTCTCCTGTAGTTGAAGATTAGATTATTTTTTGATATTGATTTTAGAACTATCACTTTGCTGAGTATCTTCATCAAACAGAACTCTGACCGAAGGTGTATACGTATCCTTATACTGTCCGCTTTTAACTGCCCAGAGAAAGGCGATTAAAAAACTGCCGGCAATAAGCAAACTTATAAAAATTAAAATCACTATTACTTCTATAGTAAGTTTCTCCTCTTTGCAAGAAAGTTTGTTGTTAATGTTGCAAATGACACAACGGTAATTGAACTAAGCGGCATCAGGACGGCTGCAATCAGCGGGGAAAGCAACCCCTGGACTGCGAAACTCAATCCAATCACATTATAGAAAAACGATATTCCAAAGTTAATATAAATTACATTAACACTATCCCGTGCAAATTTTAAAAAGACGGGAAGTTTATTTAAAATTTCTGCATCCGCTATTGCATCACTCGCAGGAGTAAAATTGCTGATGTCATCGGTTACCGAAATTCCAACATCACTTTGATTTAAAGCACCGGCGTCATTCAGTCCATCACCAATCATCATAACTTTTTCTTTTTTCGATTGAAGATGTTTTATAAAGTTGAGTTTATCTTCGGGCGACTGGTTGAAGAGCAGATCACTTTCATGATTAAAATATTTTTTAAGATAATCCTTTTCAGCAGGATTGTCTCCTGACAGCAAAGAAACCTTGTAATTATTTTCAATCTGCTTTATCATCTCTCCCATTCCTAACCTATAAGAATTGGAAAGAGTGAAGCAGCCCAATACTTCGAAATTAGCAGAAACATAAATTTCTGTTCTGAGAAAATTATCTGCACTATCTTTTTTTAATTCACCAATAAATTCTGCTGATCCTACTTTTATATGACTGCCGAATACAATTCCTTCGATTCCTTTGCCTGTAACTTCATTATAAGCTGTAACGGGAAAAAATTCTTCTGCTTCGAGAGAATCAAATATTTTTTTGCTTAAAGGATGAGTTGAATTCCTTACAAGCGATTTAATTGATTTCTGCTGCTGGGGAGTAAGGACTTTACCGTGATAAATCAAATCAGATTTTCCTGGTTGAGTTATTGTGCCTGTTTTATCGAAGACGATAAAATTTATTTTTGAAAGTTTCTCTACTATCGCAGAATTTTTTAAATAAAAACTATTCTTCCCAAAAATTCTCATTGCATTTCCGAGGGTGAAAGGAGTGGAAAGGGCAAGAGCACAGGGACAAGCTACAATTAACACAGCAGTAAAAACATTCAGAGCTGTTCCTGAATCATATTGAAGCCAAAATAATGCTGAAGCTGCGGCTATGAACAAAACCGTCGTTGTAAAATACTTGCTGACTGCATTTGAAAAATTTGTGAAGGTACTTTCCGAAATTTTGCTGAGTGAATCATGGTTCCATAATTGAGTGAGATAACTTTGCGAAACTTCTTTTATCACTTCAAGCTCTATAGCACCGCTCAACTGTCTGCCTCCAGCATAAATCATTTCTCCGCTAGCCTTTCCTACAGGTTTTGCTTCTCCGGTAACGAAGCTGTAATCAATTCTGCCATCACCTTTAAAAAGAATTGAATCTGCTGGAATTAGTTCATTCTTTCTTACAACAATCCTGTTTCCTACCATCAGTTTTGAAACCGGGATGGATTTTTCTTTTCCATCGACAATAATTGTAACCGCAAGCGGGAAATATGATTTATAATTTCTCTCGAAGTTTAGTGTATCGTAGGTTTTTTCCTGGAGATATTTTCCGATAAGCAAAAAGAAAACCAGTCCGGTTAATGAATCGAAGTACCCAGGACCACTAAAAGTTAAAACCTCAAATGAAGAACGAAGAAAAAGAGCCAGGACTCCCAATGAAATTGGAACGTCGAGGTTGATGAGTTTTTTTCTTAACCCCTGGTAAGCAGAAATAAAATAACCAGAAGCTGAATAGAAAAAAACAGGCAGAGCAAGAAAAAGATTCAAGTAACCGAAAAGTTTTCTGAAATAAGTTTCTGTTATATCGATTGACAGATATTCCGGAAAGCTTAACAGCATTACATTCCCAAAGCAAAATCCGGCTATCCCTATTTTATAAAATAATTTTTTGTTGAGATGTTTTTCTTCTTTCTGATCAACACTTTCAAGAAGAATCTGCGGTTCGTATCCAATTGAAGTCAATAACTGAACAAGCTGCTTTATGCTAATTTCATTATGATTGAACTGGATGCTGAGTTTTTTCTTTAGAAAATCAACACGGGAATTCTTAATTGATTTATTAAGTTTAAATAAATTTTCCAGCAGCCAGATGCACGAACTGCAATGCATCTGAGGAATGTTGAAAGTAACTTTGCTGATTTTTTCATCCCGGTAGTCAAGCAGCTTATGAACAGTTAAAGGATCATCCAGGTAATCAAACCGTTTTCCGAAATTCAGATTTGGTGAGAGTCCGGGGGAGTTTTCAAGTTTATAATAATTGCAGAGATTATTTTGCTCGAAGATTTCATAAACGGTTTTGCATCCATTGCAGCAGAAAAATTTTTCGTCGATCCTAATTGAATTATTACTGCATTCATCACCGCAGTGGTAACAGGTGAAAGTAGTTTCTATTTTTGAATCAGCATTCAACTAATAAATAAAAAACATTGACATGGAAAATTTTGGGAGAAAATATAGTGATAAAATATAATTGGATGAAGGAAGGATAATTGAGATGAAATTATTTGGAAAGGTTTAAAATAAAAATTGGCGACTACCTACTCTCCCACACACCTGCGCATGCAGTACCATCGGCGTACAGGGGCTTAACTTCTCTGTTCGGAATGGGAAGAGGTGTAACACCCTGGCTATAGTCACCAAAATCTTAAAAAAAAAATAAATGAAAGATGAAAGAGCTGAACCTGAAAAAAGAGACAACAAACCTGTGTACAAAAATTTAATGGTTAAGTCTCACGACTTATTAGTACTGCTCGGCTGAATATATTACTACACTTACACCTGCAGCCTATCAACCTCGTCATCTACGAGGAGTCTTTAGTCCCGATAAATCGGGAGGGATACCAAATCTTGAAGCGTGCTTCGTGCTTAGATGCTTTCAGCGCTTATCACAACCGTACATAGCTACCCAACGATGCCACTGGCGTGACAATTGGTACACTAGAGGTACGTTCGTTTCGGTCCTCTCGTACTAGAAACGACCCTTCTCAAGTATCCTGCGCCCGCATAGGATAGGGACCGAACTGTCTCACGACGTTCTGAACCCAGCTCACGTACCGCTTTAATTGGCGAACAGCCAAACCCTTGGGACCTTCTTCAGCCCCAGGATGCGATGAGCCGACATCGAGGTGCCAAACCTTACCGTCGATATGAACTCTTGGGTAAGATCAGCCTGTTATCCCCGGCGTACCTTTTATCCTTTGAGCGACGGCACTTCCACTCGCAGCCGTCGGATCACTAAGTCCTGCTTTCGCACCTGCTCGACCTGTATGTCTCGCAGTCAAGCTCCCTTTTGCCTTTACACTCACCGCATGATTACCAACCATGCTGAGGGAACCTTTGAGAGCCTCCGTTACAATTTGGGAGGCGACCGCCCCAGTCAAACTACCCGCCTAACACTGTTCCTAACCCTGATTCAAGGGTTGAGGTTAGAATCCAAATAAAACAAGGGTGGTATTTCACCGTAGACTCCACCGAATCTAGCGACCCGGCTTCAAAGTCTCCCACCTATGCTACACATGCTTTATCCGAACCCAATGTTAGGGTGCAGTAAAGGTGCACGGGGTCTTTCCGTCCATATGCGGGTAACCGGCGTCTTCACCGGTACCACAATTTCACCGAGCCCGTGGTTGAGACAGTGCCCAGATCGTTACACCATTCGTGCAGGTCGGAACTTACCCGACAAGGAATTTCGCTACCTTAGGACCGTTATAGTTACGGCCGCCGTTTACTGGGGCTTCGATTCAGAGCTTTGCCTTGCGGCTAACCCCTCCTCTTAACCTTCCAGCACCGGGCAGGTGTCAGTCCCTATACATCGTCTTGATTGACTTCGCAGAGACATGTGTTTTTGTTAAACAGTCGCCTGGGCCTTTTCACTGCGACCCCGTTGGGCTAAGTTCGCGGGAACTTCACCTACTAGGGGCGCTCCTTTTCCCGAAG
>Ga0137461_1000203_pt1 | contig 13906 bp, 12 predicted proteins | sample EasRivERMGT746_2_FD_104650 | JGI IMG/M metagenome (GOLD analysis project Ga0137461, IMG submission 104650) | Soil microbial communities from meander-bound floodplain in the East River, Colorado, USA - East River MetaG ERMGT746_2 | ecosystem: Environmental > Terrestrial > Soil > Floodplain ... | reverse complement strand
CGCCCGTGCTCATCGAGGGCGAGAGCGGAACGGGCAAAGAGCTGGTGGCCGCGGCCATCCACCGGCTCTCTACGCGCGCCAAGCGGCCGTTTATTCCGGTCAATTGCAGCGCCATCCCGGGCGATCTGCTCGAGTCGGAGTTCTTCGGTCACGTGCGTGGCGCGTTCACCGGGGCGCACGCCGATGCGCTCGGCCTCTTTCGCTGCGCTCACGAAGGCACGCTGTTCCTCGACGAGATCGAGGAGCTGCCGCCGAGCCTGCAGGTGAAGCTGTTGCGCGTGCTGCAGGAGATGCAGGTGCGGCCGGTCGGGTCGACGAAAGCCTATACCGTCGACGTGCGGGTCATCGCGGCCACCAACCGCAATCTCGAGCAGGCCATGACCGCAGGGACGTTCCGGCAGGACCTCTTCTACCGGCTCAACGTCGTCCGCATCCAGCTGCCGACGCTGCGCGAGCGACGTGACGACATTCCCGCACTCGTCAACCAGTTCGTGCGTCGTTTCAACCGGCGGTTCCGGCGCGACGTGCGCGGAATCACGCCGGACGCGCTCGCGGCCCTCGCCACGTACGACTTCCCTGGGAACGTCCGCGAGCTCGAGAATCTCGTCGAGCGGGCGTTCGCCATGGGGGCTCGCGAGCAGATCTCGCTGAACGACCTGCCGAGCCTGTCGCGTGGCGCCGTGGCGCCGATGACGCCGGCCGAGGCTCCGGGGCCCCTGCCCACGCTCGCCATGGTCGAGAAGGAGCTCATCCTCAAGGCGCTTGCCGCGTTCCAGAACGACAAGGAGGCGGTCGCCCGAGCGCTGGGGCTCTCTCGTCGCACGATCTACCGTCGCCTGAAGGAGTACGGCGTCCTCTAAGCCCTGTCCACCAGTGTCAGTCCGTGCCGAACTGCCTGCCCACCAGCGTCCAGCGTGCATCCGGCCCCCCTTCGAAGTGCCTTCCACTCTTCGACTTGCGGCGAGTCACCTTTGGCACCACTGGTGCACTGTTGGTGGTCATGCTTCAGGAACTGTCGCCTTCGCGCCAGATGGGGTCTGTCCTCCGGATAGGTGTGGGGGTCCAAGAAGGATCCGACGCGCTGGAGGCAGCGCTTGCCGCGACTGCCAGTGCTCGCGCCGATCTGGACGGCGCTGCCGCGCACCTCGCGATCGTCGTGACGACGGCGTCGCCCGGCGGCGATCTCGCGCGAGCGATTCGCGGTGTCGTCGGGCCGGTCGGGATCACCGGCGGCGTGACCTCCGGGTTGCTGACCGAACACGGCCTCATCGTCGAAGGCGCGCTCGTCATCCTGGTGAGGAACGGCGAAGGTGCGGTGAGCGGCGTTGCCGCGACGAGCGGTCGCAAGCTCAGCGACGCGGCGCAGGCCGCCGCCCGCCTGGTGCTGGCCGGGTGGCCGTTCCGCGGTCGCTATCCGCGCGGGATCTCGCTCGCGTTCACGGCGCACGGCAGCGGGGCGGCCGCGGGCGGCTTCCTCACGCCGTGGCGCGAGCTCATGGGCCCGAAGATGCGCACGGTGTGCGGCGTCATGAGCTCGCCCATCGTGTTCGGCGCGTCATCGACGCCGGCCGTCACCAGCGTGGGCTGTCTCGAGGGAGCGTATCCCATGGGTCTTGGTCTCGCGGAGGCCATGCAGCCCGAGCACGACGCCGACGTGGCGATCCACGGCAGCGTCGAAGCCGCGCGCTCCGCGCTGAAGTGGCTCGAGGAGCGCCCGGCGCGGCTCGTGCTGGCGCTCGAAAGCTCGGCGCGCTACCGTGCGCTCGGTGCCTCAGCCGAACGCGAATGGACAGCGATCCGTGAGCAGGTACGGCAACACGACGGCCGGACCGGCGCGCCCTGCGTCGGTTGGCTGTGTGACGAGGTTGCGGCGTACGGCCGCGGCGTGCATCCGGTCGACGTGCCCGGTGCGCTGGTCGTCGCGGCTCTGGGCGATGCCACGCGCGATCACGACCGGCTCGGCTAACTAACTCACTAGCCGCGCGTGACGGTGGCGATGGCGTCGCCCAGCGCGCCGATCGCTTCGTCGACCTGCTCGCGCGTGATCACGAGCGGCGGGCCCAGCATCAGCAGGTCGCCGTCGCCGTCCATCTGACCACCCGACGCGTAAACGATGACGCCACGTCGCAGCGCTTCGGCCTGGATGCGCTGCGCCATCCGCTCGCTGCGCGGGTAGGGCGCGCGCGAGCCGCGGTCGGCGACGATCTCCACCGCGGCCATGAGCCCGAGCCCGCGCGTCTCGCCGACCGCCGGCAGATCGCCGAGCCCGCGCAGACGCCGCTGCATGTACTCACCGGTTTCCGCGGCGCGACGGATCAGATCGTGGCGCTCGAGATACCGGATCACCGCGAGCCCGGCCGCCGCCACGACGGGATGATGGCTGTAGGTGAAGCCGTGATGGAATCCGCCTGCGGCGTCCACGACATCCGCCACGGCGCCGCTCACCAGGACCGCGCCCCCCGGCACGTACCCGCTCGTCACGCCCTTGCCCGTGGTGAGGATGTCGGGCTGCACGCCGGGCCAGTGCTCCATGCCGAACCACTTGCCGGTGCGCCCCATGCCGGTCATCACCTCGTCCGCGATGAAGAGCACGCCGTGGCGATCGCAGATCTCGCGCACCATCGCGTAGTAGTCGGGCGGCGGCACGACGGCGCCGGCGGAGGCGCCGATGACCGGCTCGGCGATGAAGGCGGCGACCGTGCCGGGTTCCTCCGCGCCCAGCGTCGCGTCGAGCTGGCGCGCGCACTCGAGGCTGCAGACGCTGCCGCAGCCGGAGAGCGCGCACCGGTAGGGGTACGGCGCGCCGATGTGCGGCATCGGGGCGAGGAGCGGCTCGAAGTCGCGCCGCAGCGTCGGACGGCCGGAGACGGCGAGCGCGCCGAGCGACGCGCCGTGATACGACGGCCAGCGCGAGACGATCTTGTAGCGTCCGGTGTCGCCGCGCGCGACGTGATACTGGCGCGCGAGCTTGATCGCGGTCTCGGTCGCTTCGGACCCGCCCGACACGAGGAAGAGTCGCGCGTCCTCGACGGGCGCCCGCTTGGCCATCTCGATGGCGAGTGTCTCGACCGGCTCGGACGTGAGCTCGCTGCCGTGTACGTATGCGAGTCGGCGCGCCTGATTCGCGATTGCGTCCGCGATCTCGACGACGCCGTGCCCGACACTGACGACGATGGCGCCGCCCGCCGCGTCGAGCATGCGACGACCCTGGTCGTCCCAGAGGTACGCGCCTTCGCCGCGAACGGCGGTGGGGAAATCCCATCCGGGGCGCTGCCGGCGGAAGACGGACATGGGCCGCTACGCTAGCACGGCTACTGAACCTTGACGGCACACGCGCCGTCAAATGTGTCGCGCTCACGCGGCGGACGTGCGCGCGTGAAGACGACGAGGGCGAGCACGTTGAGGCTCGCGCAGAGGGTCCACGTCACGGTGTACCCGCCCGTCGCGTCGTAGAGCGCGCCGGCCAGCCACGGCCCGATGCCGCCCGTCGAGCCCGCGATCGCGAAGAGAGCGCCGACGATCGATCCCGCATGCGCGCGCCCGAAGAAGTCGCCGACCAGTGGGGGAAAGAGCGTCGACACGGACGCGTAGCCGTAGCCGAAGAGCGCGGACGCGCCGAGCAGCAGGAGGAGTCCGCCCCCCGCGGTGAGCAACCCAAGGCACGCCACCGTCTGCAGCGCGAGGGCGACGCGCAGCGTGCGGCGCCGACCGAAGCGGTCCGACACCGCGCCCATCACCAGCCGCCCGAGGACGGCGCCGGCGCCGAGGCTCGACACCACCCACGCGGCCGTCATCGGTGAGTAGCCGAGGTCGCGCGCGAACGGCACCAGGTGCACGAGCGGGATGAAGACCGGCACCCACGTGGCGCCGAACGTCGCCGCCAGCGCCCAGAACGCTCGGCTCTGGATCGCGCGTGAGAGCGGCCACGAGCCTGGGTCCGAGCGCGTGGCGTGAAGCGGACGCGCGCCGCCGTCGGGCGCGAGCCCGAGGCTCTCGGGATCGCGATGCATGAGCGGTGCGACGAGGATCAGCGTGGCGGCGATGCCCACGCCGAAGACGACGTACGCCACGCGCCACCCGACCGATGCGACGAGGAGCTGGGCGACGAGCGGCATGACGAACGTGCCGGCGCTCGCGCCACTCATCGCGAGGCCGACCGCCAGCCCGCGCCGCGCGACGAACCATCGCACCACGGTGGCGTTGCAGGGGACGTACGCCGCGCTCATGCCGATGCCGGCGACGACGCCGTACAGCAGATACGGCTGCCAGAGCTGGGTCACGAGCGACATCGCCGCGAGCGCGGCTCCGAGCAGCACGCCGCCTCCGCTGATGACGACGCGCGGTCCCCAGCGATCGGTCAGGTGCCCGGCCACCGAGCCGACGGCCGGGTACATGACGGCGTAGATCGAGAAGACGCCGGCGAGGCTGGCGCGGCTCCAGTGGAACTCGTCGAGCAGCGCCGACAGGAAGACGCCGAACGAATAGTGCGCGCCGTAGGCGACGAAGAGCACGACGAACGCGCCCGAGACGACGAACCAGCCGCGGTACAGGCGGCGGCCGGCGATCACGAGCGCGACGGCGTGTTCAGCCGCAGGCGATCGCGTAGACGTCGTCGACCGGGATCTGGGACTCGCGCCAGGTCTTGCCGCCGTCCTGCGTGCCGAACACCTGGCCGCAGCGCGACGCGCCGTAGACCTGGTTCGGATCGCGCGGATGGAGCGCGAGCCCCATCATCGTGGCGCGCGCCTTGACGCCGTGGTCGATGCGCGACCACGTCTTGCCGAGATCGGCGCTCCGGTAGAGCGAGCCGTCCTCGCTGCGCGCGGCCGGGCTCAACGCGGCATAGAGCGTCTTCGCGTCGTGCGGCGAGACGCGGATGTCGCGGCCGTACGTGAGCGGGGAGAAGCGCCCGACCTCCAGGTCGTCCCACTTCATGCCGCGGTCGTCGCTACGGAAGAGCCCCATGCGGACGGCGAGGAAGACGGCGCCGGGCGCCGCGTCGCTCACCGCGAGCGCGTGCGCGTCGAGCATGCCCTCGGCTTCGCTGTCGCTCTGGATCTTGCTCTTGAGATGCGGCCGCGACGACAGGCTGACGAGCTCGTCCGCGCAGTCGTCCCAGTGCTCGCCGCCGTCGAGGCTGCGCATCACGCCGCCGACTTCGAGGGCCGCGAAGATCTGGTCCTTGGCGCCGGGCACGACGGCGACGCGCATCGTGCGGCACGCGAACGACATCGTGATGCGATCGGGCTGCTTCACGTTGGGGAGCTCGCGCCACGTGGTGCCGCCGTCGTCGCTCCGGTACACGCCGACGGGCGACGTGCCCGCGAACACCGTCTGTGGATTCTTCGGGTGCACGGTGATCGACCACACCTGCAGGCCGGACGGGAAGTCGGCCGCGCGCTCCCAGCTGGCGCCGCTGTCGGAGCTCCGGTACGGCCCGTCCTGCGTGCCGACGTAGATCACGCCGGCTTCCGTCGGGTGGAACGTGATGGCCTGGACCGACATCGGATCGGGCAGCCCCTTCGTGACGGTCTCCCAGTGACCGTTTCCGGCAGCCTGACGGAAGAGCCCGCCCTGTTTCTTCTGTGACGTCCACGTCCCGGCGCCGACGAAAACCTGTCCCGTGCTCTGGCTCATGGTTCTTCCTCCTGGGGGCCGTACTCTAGCTCATCCCGCCGATGGGCGCGCTCATCTACTTCCCGTGGAAGAGGTTGAGCGCCGAGCCCTTGCGGAACCACTCGAGCTGCGCTCCGGTGTACGAGTGGCGGAGGAGCAAGGTTTCCTTCGTTCCGTCGGCGTGCGCCACGCGGCACTCGACGGGCTTGCCCGCCGCCATCTGCGCGAGCCCGACGAGGCTGATGCGATCGTCCTCGCGAATCTTGTCGTAATCCGCGGGATCGCTGAGCGTCAGCGCGAGCAGGCCCTGCTTCTTCAGATTGGACTCGTGGATGCGGGCGAAGGCGCGCGTGATGACGGCCGCCCCGCCGAGCAGCCGCGGGGAGAGCGCCGCGTGCTCGCGGCTCGATCCTTCGCCGTAGTTGTGGTCGCCGACGACCACCCACTTCACGCCGCGCGCCTTGTAGTCGCGCGCCACTTTCGAGACCATCTCGCCGCGCGCGCCCGTCAGCACGTTCTTCGTCGTGCCGGGCGCGCCGGTGTACGCGTTGATGGCGGTGAGAAACATGTTGTCGCTGAACTTGTCGAGGTGGCCGCGGAACCGCAGCCACGAGCCGGCGGGCGAGATGTGATCCGTCGTGGTCTTGCCCTTCGTCTTCAGGAGCACCGGCATGTCGAGAAAGTCCCTGCCGTCCCACGCGGGCCACGGCTCCATCATCTGCAGCCGCTCGCTCGTCGGGCTCACGGAGAGCTCGATCGTGCTCCCGTCGGCGGGCGGCGCGACGTAGACGTTCGCGCCGCGTTCGAAGTTCTTCGCCGGCACCTCCGGCGCCGTCTTCGGCGCCGCGAGCTTGAACGCTTTGCCGTCGGCGCCCACGAGCGTGTCGGTGAGCGGGTTGAACGAGAGCCGGCCGGCGAGCGAGAGCGCGGTGACGATCTCGGGGCTGGCGATGAAGTTCATCGTCGTCGCCGTGCCGTCGTTGCGCGCCGGGAAATTGCGGTTGTACGAGGTCACGATCGTGTTGGGCGCCGCCGTCGCTTCCGCGGCGCGGCGCCACTGGCCGATGCAGGGGCCGCACGCGTTCGCCAGCACGGTCCCGTTGATGTCGCGCAGTGACTGCATCTGCCCGTCGCGCTCGATGGTGGCCCGCACCTGCTCGGAGCCCGGCGTGACCATCAGCGGCGTCGCCGCCTTGAGCCCGTGCGCCTTCGCCTGCTCGGCGACGTCCGCCGCGCGGCTCATGTCCTCGTACGAAGAGTTGGTGCAGCTGCCGATCAGGGCGCTCGAGATCGTGTCGGGGAAGCCGTTGGCGGCGTCCGCCACCTCGGCGGCGAGCTTGCCGATCGGCCGCGCACGGTCGGGCGTGTGGGGCCCGACCACGTGCGGCTCGAGCTTCGACAGGTCGAGCTCGACCACGACGTCGTAGTACTTCTCGGGATGCGCCTCGACGTCCGCGTCCGGCGCCAGCATCTCCTTGCTGCGCTCGGCGAGCGGGACGAGGTTTCCGCGTCCCGTCGCGCGCAGGTACGCGGCCATCTTGTCGTCGTAGGCGAACATCGACGTGGTGGCGCCGAGCTCGGCGCCCATGTTCGTGATCGTCGCTTTGCCCGTGGCGCTGATCGTGCGCGCGCCGGGCCCGATGTACTCCACGATCGCGTTGGTGCCGCCGGAGACCGTGAGCTTGCCGGCGACGTAGAGGATGACGTCTTTCGGCGCCGTCCATCCGCTGAGCTTGCCGGTGAGCACGACGGCGATGTGGCGCGGGTAGAGCACCTCCCACGGCAGCCCCGCCATGACTTCGACGGCATCCGCGCCGCCGACGCCGACCGAGCACGCGCCGAGCCCGCCGGCGTTCGGCGTATGCGAGTCCGTGCCGATGATCAGCTCGCCGGGGAACGCGTAGTTCTCGAGGACGACCTGGTGGATGATGCCCGCGCCCGGTCCCCAGAATCCGGCGCCGTACTTCGCCGCGGCCGCCTTCAGGAAGCTGTAGACCTCCCCGTTTTCCGCGAGCGACTCACGCAGGTCCTGCCCGCCTTCGTTGCGCGCCTGGATGAGGTGGTCGCAGTGAATCGACGTCGGCACCGCCACCGCGGTCCGGAGCGTCTGACGGAACTGCAGCATCGCGGTCTGGCCCAGCACGTCCTGCAGCACGACGCGATCCGGACGCAGGAAGAGGTAGCTGCGGCCGGGCTCCATGTCCTGGCGCTCGGGATCGTCGAGATGTCCCAGCAAGACCTTGTCCGCGAGCGTCAGCGCCCGGCCGAGCCGCCTGCGGACGACGGCGAGGTTGCGCTCCATCATCTGGTACATCTTGGCGGCCATGTCGGGCGTGGATTCGATCGTCACCATGCTCTGCATCTCCTCATGCTGCGCTCGCGCGGTACGCGCCCGGAGAGTGTAGCGCGGACGGTGCCGCATCGACTACGCCTCCTTCCGCAGATCGATGAAGTAGAGGAAGTCGAGCCAGCCCGGCGAGTGGCCGAGCTGCGTCAGCAACACCGCCGCCTCGCTCCGATGCTGGGTGGCGTGATTGACCTGGTGGATCATCTGTTGCCACAGCGGATACGTCCAACGCTCGCCTTGAACGTTCGTGTACTCGACGACGACGGCGAGCCGTGCGTCGTCGAGGGTCGCGACGAACGCGTGCGTGTCGCGCTCGATCTCGTCCCAGCGCGTGCGGATCGACGCCATGTCGGAGAACGCGGCCGCTTCGGGCATCGCCGCCGGCGAGCGTCCCTGCCAGCGCTCGAGCCAAAGCCACTGTGCGGCCATCGTGTGCACGAGGGTGTCGCGCACGGAGTCGAAGCTGGCGCCGCCCGGTGCGACGAGCTGCGCCGGCGTGAGCGCCGCCGCCGTGCCGAGGATCCGCGTGTTGGCCCACACGTTGTACTCATGGAGGTCTCGGATCACGTCGCGCAGCATCAGCGCAGGTATGACGCGACGAACGTTCCGCTCGTTCGAGCGGACGCGAAGCGGTCGAGCCGGAACGGCGTCACGCTGACGGGCGGCGTGGCATTCGTGATCAGCGCCGCCATCATCTCGCCGACGGCCGGGGACAGCTTGAAGCCGTGGCCGCTCATGCCGGCGGCCGTGAAGAATCCCGCAGGGCCGGTCGCATCGAGGATCGGCATCCAGTCCGGCGTGATGTCGAACGCGCCGGCATACCCGCGGCGGTAACGCGCGTCCGCCAAGCTCGGCATCGCGCGGCCCGCTCGCTCGAGCACCGTGCTCGCCTCGGTGAAGCCGGCCTCGGCGCCGAGCGATTCGGGATCCATCGGATGCTCGGTCTCGTCGTCAGTCAGGGAACCCGTCAAGGTGAGCCCGCCGGTCTCCGGCCGCGCGTAGCTGCCACCGGCGAGATCGAGGTACACGCGGTGCGCTGCCGCCGCCGGCCCACGCTCGACGATGAAGACGGGATGACGCCCGATGACGATCGGGAGCTCGATGCCGACCAGGCGCGCGACCATCGGCGACCACAGGCCGGCCGCGTTGACCACGACCGGCGCGTCGATGTGCTCGCCGGCCGCCGTGTCGACACCGCGCACCCGGTGGCCGTCGACGCGCACCGTCGTGACTTCCGCCCCCTGCTCGATCGTTACACCGCGTCGCCGCGCCGCATCGGCGTAGGCGTGCGTCACGCTTGTCGGATCTCCGTAGCCCGATCCCGGCTCCCACAGCACGGCGCCGAGGCCCGACGGATCGATCGCCGGCTCGACGCGCGCGACGTCGTCCGGCTCGAGAATCTCGGCGCGAATGCCGAGGCCGCGCTGCATGGCGAGGTTCGTCTCGAGCTTCGCGCGCATGGCGAGGGAGACGCCGATGAGGACTCCGCACGCGACGTACCCGGCGTCGCCGCCCACGGCGTCACCGAAATGCTGGAACACGGCGAGCGAGCGCTTCACCATCGCGCTCGTTTCGGGTGTCGGATAGAGCTGGCGCACGATGCCGACGCTGCGGCCCGTCCCTCCGGCGGCGAGGAAGCGCCGCTCGAGCACGACGACGCGGCGGACGCCGAGCTCCGCGAGGTGGAAGGCGATCGACACGCCGATGACACCGCCGCCGATGACGACGACGTCGGCGGTGCGTGTCATTTGCAATAGGGGGGCTCCGGGCGCCCCCCAAGCCCCCCATCGCGCTGCGCTCCGTTGCGCCGGTAGAGCACGTGGCGAACGCCCTTCGTCGTGAACGTCGTCATGCCGCGACGATCGTCAGCGCGCCACGCCGAACGCCGCCGCCTTCCACTTCGGATCGTCGGAGGCATCGAGGCGATCGCGCACCCGGCGCAGGAGCTGGCCGGCGGCCGTCTCGCCCCAGAACCACCGCGCGATCTCGTCGCCGCCGGCATCGGGCGTGGTGGCGAGATAGCCTTCGAAGTAGAGCGTCTTGAGGTCGTCCGCGCACCAACGGATGAACGCGGGGAGCGGAATCTCGCTCGGGCGCTCGCTCATGTCGGCATCCCCCCCCGCCGCGAAGCGCTCGAAAAAGCGCGCGACGTCGTCGAAGCGGGCGGCGGGGACGCGGCTCAGGCCGAAGGCCGTCCGCCCACCGCTCTTCCCGAGCCACTGCTCGTGCCGCGCGCGCATGGCGCCCGCTTCGGCCGCGATGTCCGTCGGCAGGTTCGCGGACGGTGTGATCGAGGACGCCTGCCGCGGCGCCGGCGGCTGATCACCGCGTTCCGCGTCGTCCGGAAAATCGCGCAGCACGGGCCCGGTCGGCGCGTCGAGCAGGCCGAGCGCGGCAGCCAGCACGCGATGCTGGAGCGCGGCGTCGTCCGGCCGGCCGAACGCGTGGCCGAACGGGAAGGGGACGAAGAGCGCGCGGGGCGGCTTGATCCTCTCCGTGTGCTCGCGAACGAGGCTGATCGAGGTGGTCGCGATGCCATTCGCTTCGAGCGCTCGCGCCAGCACACCGCTGGCGTTGGTGCAGAAGGGTCACGTGGGTGTGATGAGCGCGACGTGGGTGCCTTCGCCGGTCAGTCGCCGCGCGATCTCCGGGCCCGTCTCGTTCTCGAGTCGCGCCGTGTCGCGCAGCGCGCCCATGACCGAATAGTTGCTCGTGGCGAGCGCCAGCGCGCCCGTCGCCGACCGCTCGCGCAGGCGATCGATCGGGAAGGTGATGTTGAGGTCGCGCATGATCGCCACGCGGTCGAAGCCGATGCTCGTATGGCTCTGCACGATGTCGGCGGCCGGCGTATCGGCCGGAATCGCGCGATAGCCTTGCTCGCCCGGCCGAAAGAGCTCGTCGCCGCGACGATGCAGGCCCGCCGTCGTCACGATGGCGACGCGGCACGCCGACAGCGGCCGGGCGAGCCCGACGAACGGCGCCGTCTCGTTCACCTGAGTCGGCAGGTTCAGGAGAGCCTTGCGCATCGATTCGGGCAAGCGTTCGAGTCGGGGCACTGATAGCCGGACCTCCATGGGGAGCGTAGCATGCGCCTCGTCACGATCTTGGACACACCGGCGAGCCGCGCCGGTTCAGGGGCGGCGGAAGCGGCCCAGCTCGGGGAATTTCTTCGTCAGCTCGGCGCCGTCGACGAACAGCGTGTCGCCCGAGATCCAGCTCGCCTCGTCGGAGGCCAGGAAGAGCGCCGCGCTCGCAATGTCCCGTGGCGTGCCCACCCTGCGCAGCGGAATGTTCTCGAGGAACGCCTCACGCACGTGCGGCCGGTCTTGCTGGAACGTCGTCAGTGGCGTGTCGACCAGGCCCGGCCCGATCCCGACCACACGGATGCCGCTCCCGCCCAGCTCCATGGCCGCCACCCGCGTGATCATCTCGACGCCGGCCTTCGCGGCACAGTAGGCCGACAGCCCCTCACCGGGCTGCCGCGCGTTGATCGAGGCGATGTTGATGATCACGCCACCGCGCGCGCCGGCGATCATCTGCCGGGCTTCGTGCTTCATGGAGAGGAAGACGCCTTTGAGGCACACGTCGACGACGAGGTCCCACTGTTGCTCCGTCTGCTCGGTGAGCGGCGCCGAGAGCCCCAGTCCTGCGCAGTTGACGCCGATGTCGAGCCGGCCGAAGCGCGAGACGGCGAGCGCGACGGCGCGCTCGAGATCGGCTTCCCGCGTCACGTCCATCTCGATCGTGGCGCCGGTAGAGCCCAGCTCTTTCACCACGTCGGCGAGCAATGCGGCGTTGCGGTCGCCGATGACGACGCGCGCGCCATCCTCGACGTAGCAACGGGCGATCTCACGCCCGATGCCCGACGCGCCGCCGGTGACGAGGGCTACTTTGTCGGTCAGTCTGTTCGCCATCGCGATCGGAGCATAATACGGCGCATGAAACCTCGTGAGGAGACGATCTCCGTCGGCGGCGTCAGCGTTCACGCGTGGGTCGGTGGGCAAGGGGATCCGCTGGTGGTGCTCCACGGCGCCGGCGGCAACCGCGGCTTCACGCGGTGGATGCACGAAGTCGCGCGGCACTACACGGTGTGGGCGCCGACGCATCCCGGCTTCGGCCGCTCGGGTGACGCCGAGTGGATGGAGGGCATCGACGACCTCGCGCGCTTTCACCTCTGGTTCATCGACACCGCGAAGCTCGGCCGGCCGCACGTGCTCGGCCATTCGATCGGCGGATGGACGGCGGCGACGATGGCGACGATGAGCCCGGGCGCGATCGATCGCCTGATCCTCGTCGCGCCCGTCGGCCTCAAGCCTGAGAAGGGTGAGATCCTCGACGTCTTCTATCACTCGCCCGCGGAGCTCCGCGACTTGACCATTCACGATCCGAAGATGATCCCGGAGTGGGACGAGCTCTACGGCACGCCGCCGACGCCGGCGGAGCTCGAGATCGCCGAGCGGAACCGCGAGATGACGGCGCGGCTCACGTGGAAGCCGTACATGCACGATCCGACGCTCGAGCGCTTCCTGCCGCGCGTGACGAATCGCACGCTGGTCGTGTGGGGCCGCGAGGACCGCATCGTTCCGGTCGTGTGCGGCGAGCAGTATCGCCGGGCGCTCCCGAACGCGTCGTTGACCGTGCTGGAGAAATGCGGTCACCTGCCGCCGATCGAGCAACCCGATCAATTCGCGCACCTCGTGCTCGACTTCCTCGGAGGCGCGGCATGAAGCTCTACTACTTCAGCGAGATGCCGCACCACGAGTACCCCGACGCCGAAGGTGACAAGTACCCGTCGCTCCGGCTCGGGTTCCCGAACCGCTTCTTCGATCGTGAGAAAGCGGCGGCGAACTACCAGCGCTACCTGACGGAATACGAGCTCGCCGACCGCGTCGGCTTCGACGGGCTCATGATCAACGAGCACCACTCGACTCCATCCTGCGTCAACGTGGGCGCCAACATGACGGCGGCGGTGCTCGCGCGCACGACGAAGCGCGCGAAGCTCCTGATCCTCGGCAACATCCTGCCGATCGAGGACAACCCGGTGCGGATGGCCGAGCAGATCGCGATGGCGGACCTGATCTCGGGCGGCCGCGTGCTCTCCGGCTTCGTGCGCGGCGTCGGTGTCGAGACGTGGTGGGCCAACGCGAATCCCGTGCACAACCGCGAGCGCTTCGAGGAGTGTCACGATCTGATCCTGAAGTGCTGGACGGAGCCGGGGCCGTTCCGCTGGGAGAGCCGCCACTACCACTTCCGCCACGTGAACCCGTGGTGCCTGCCGCTGCAGAAGCCGCATCCGCCGATCTGGGTGCCCGGCACCGCGAGCCCGGAGACCGCCGTGTGGGCGGGGCAGCGCGGCTACACCTATGTGCCGTTTCTCGTCCCGTTCGACGTCGCGCGCGAGCTGTTCGACTACTACCGTCAGGGCGCGGCGGAGGCCGGCCGTACGGTCACACCCGACAACCTCGGCTTTTTGATCTGCGCCGTCACCGCCGACACGAAGGCGAAGGCGCTCGAGGCGGGCCGGCATTTCGTCTGGCGCATGGGCCCGACGCTGCGCGGCCCCGTCGACTGGTTCCAGCCCGTCGGCATGCGCTCGCGCGGCGCCAGGCAGTTCGCGATGAAGGCCCGCCCGCGCTCGCTCGCGCAGATGAGCTACGACGAGCTCTGCGCCGAGAACTTCATCATCGCCGGCACCGCCGACGAGGTCGCCGAGCGCTTCGCGCTCGTGCGGCGCGAGCTCGGCATCGGCCACCTCCTGCTCGAAGCGCAGGAGTCGCGCATGGATCATCCGACGACGATGCGCTCGATCGAGCTCATGGGCGCGTCCGTCATTCCGGCGGTGGCGAAGCTGTAGCGTCGTTGCGGGAGGGTGCGGTCGAGGGCGGCGCGGTGGGTCCGGGGCGCCCCGCCGCCAGCCGCATTGCCGGCACGGGCAGCTTGAGG
>Ga0137461_1000202_pt1 | contig 13923 bp, 12 predicted proteins | sample EasRivERMGT746_2_FD_104650 | JGI IMG/M metagenome (GOLD analysis project Ga0137461, IMG submission 104650) | Soil microbial communities from meander-bound floodplain in the East River, Colorado, USA - East River MetaG ERMGT746_2 | ecosystem: Environmental > Terrestrial > Soil > Floodplain ... | reverse complement strand
GGGCGACGATCCCGCACCGCTCGGCGGTGAAGAACTAGAGCGCGTGATCAAAGAGCTACCGCGCGACAAAGAAGTCATCCAGCTCTATCAAAAATTGGCCGGCGCAGATCCTTTCCCGGCGCGATGAAACGGATAGAGAAAAAACGGGGATTAACTCCCGCAAAGCATGCCCTGACCCATTCGACCAGGCTCAGGGTCATGCTGAGGGAAATCGAAGCATGAGCAGCGTCGAAGGGGCGCAAAGGCGCCAAGTTCCGGAATTCTAATTTTCTTATCTTTGCGCCTTTGCGCCTTTGCGACTTGGCGGGAGATAATCCGATGTCCTTTGCGGAAAAAATCGTTTGCGCGCGCTGCCAAAATCGCTTCGGCCTATCGGAGTTGCTGAACCTCTGCCCTTGCGGTTCGCCTCTACTGGTTCGCTACGATATCGCAAAAGCCAAAAAGGCTTTCGCCAAATCTTTCCTCGCCGGTCGCGTGGCTTCGCTGTGGCGCTACCGCGAGCTTTTGCCGCTGCAAGACGACGCCAATCTGATCGCCCTGGGTGAAGGCTACACGCCGCTTTTGGCGGCGAAGAAACTCGGCGGCGAGCTTGGTTTACGGCGGCTTTGGATCAAGGACGAAGGGCAAAATCCGACCGGCTCGTTCAAGGACCGGGGTCTTTCACTGGCGATCTCCAGAGCGAAAGAGCTGGGCGTAAAAAAAGCCGCGATCCCATCGGCCGGCAACGCCGGCGGCTCCTTTGCCGCTTACGCGGCGCGCGCCGGCATCGAAGCCCATGTGTTCATGCCGCGCGACACCCCGATCGCCAATCAAATCGAAGTAGAGCAGTACGGCGCGAAACTAAATTTGATAGATGGTCTGATCAATGATTGCGGCCGGATCGTCGCCGAGAAGAAAACTAGCGAAGGCTGGTTCGATGTCTCCACGCTGAAAGAGCCCTATCGCGTCGAAGGCAAAAAAACCATGGGCTACGAGATCGCCGAACAATTAAACTGGCATCTTCCTGATGTCATCGTCTATCCCACCGGCGGCGGCACGGGACTCATCGGCATGTGGAAAGCATTTGGCGAGCTTGAGGAATTGGGCTGGATCGGCGCCGAGCGTCCCCGCATGGTAGCGGTGCAAGCAAACGGCTGCGCGCCCATTGTCAAAGCGTATGACGAAGACAAGGCAAGCGCGGAGCCCTGGCAAAATGCCAAAACCGTCGCCTCCGGTTTGCGCGTGCCCCAGGCGGTTGGGGATTTTTTAATGTTGCAGGCAATCTACGAGAGCGGTGGGACGGCATTGAGCGTCAGCGATGACGAGATGCTGGCGGAAATTAAAATTGTCGGCAAAGCCGAAGGTATTTTTTTCTGCCCCGAAGGCGCGGCTTGCGTGGCGGCGCTGCGCCGGCTAGTTGAGAATAGCTGGATCAAACCGGACGATGAGGTGGTGATTTTTAACACCGCCTCCGGGCTCAAGTACCTGGACGTTATTCAGAGACACCTCGAGCTCAGGCCCTGACGGTCAGCGAAAAAAATTGCACGTACACGCCGTCCGTTTCGGGCTGGGTTTGGGGTTTACAATCATTACAATCTTTTTCCCACGCCGAAAATCCCGCGGCGCAAGAATATCCCAGCCGAGCACCTTTTCATCGGGCCTCATCTTCCGCGCCAGACTCTTCGCCGCGCCTATGCAAGATTGTTGATCGTGTTCGTCGGCGCTTCTTGAATAGCACAGGGTCTGGCACATCAAGTTTCACAATCTTTGATTCCGTGTTAACCCGCCTCAAGAAGCGGAAGCATGTTTCGGCGGCTCGTGTGTCATGCGAACTGGTCGTAAACCGGAGAGTTGCGAGCTGAGAATCGAGTATCCGTACGCAGCGGTGTTTGGGCGTTCGTTCCATAAGGCTTGGAAATGGACGGCAGAGTCGGAAAAGAAGGAGGTTGCCATGAGGCGCGACGAACCAGCATTTTCCAGGGCGTTTCGGTGATAGAAGCGGCGGAGCAACCTTGTTTCGGTTATGATATATTAGGGGTGGAGGAATAGAGAGGTTGGTAATCTCCCTTAGTGGGGAGAAAGGATATCGTATGAGCGGTACTTCATCGGTCGCTCCTCGCGACCTCACCATCGCTAAAGAGTTTGTCCGAAGATTGGCTGGGCGGATCGACTCGGGACGCTTTCAGGTCACCGTATTCGGCTCTCGGGCCAGAGGTGATGCCGATGAGGAGTCCGATCTCGACCTGTTCGTTCGCCTTAAAGAAAACGATGCCGAAGGTAAAGTCAAAGCGGTGGCCTCTCATATTGCCTGTGATCTGACGCTGGAGCATGGGATTCTTGTCGCTGTGTTCATAGCCGACGAAAAATTTCTCAATCAGCACGAGAAATTTTCCTTCTTGGAAACTGTAGAAGAAGAAGGGGTGCCGCTGTGAACTTGCAGGAGTTACAGTCGCTTGTGGACCGTGCCCGCCGGAGCTTGAAGAGTGCCCGCAATCTTCTCGATGACGGCGATCATGACTTCGCTATGTCAAGGGCTTACTACGCGATGTTTTACGCCGCGACCGCGGCATTGCTTTCGCTGGAGATCAAGCGCTCGAAACATTCGGGGGTCATTGCTGCTTTTGGTCAGCGCTTGGTTAAATCGGGGAAGTTCACTGTAGAGCACCAAAGAATTTTACAGGATGCTTTTATGGACCGCACAGCGGGAGACTATGCCGGCGTATTCCCGGCTCGCCAAGAAGTAGAGCGCCGTCTTGTAGAAGCCGACAATTTCGTCCAGTCGGTCGTAGATTTTCTCAAAGATCAAGGCGTGCAAGTCTGATCAGCTGCCTCGTGCGCTTGTAATCCAAATCGCCATTCCGCTTCAAATCAATCCACCCAATGTTCCTCCGAGCAATCCAGGCAGGTAACTCTTGCTCAGAGTTCGGTGTCTGATGGGTTCACTGCATATTGCGGCGGTTGAGAGGCATGAGTCTAGCTCCACGCCTAATTCTCGAACAAAGCCTGAACGAAGCGGCTGGCGTCGAACGGTTGAAGATCCTCGACGTCTTCGCCGACGCCGATGTATTTTACCGCCACGCCGAGCTCTTCTTGAATGCCGATGATCACGCCGCCTTTGGCGGTGCCGTCGAGCTTGGTCAGGACGATGCCAGTAACGTCGGTGGCTTCCTTGAAGACGCGGGCTTGCTGCAAACCGTTTTGTCCCGTGGTTGCGTCCAAAACTAAAAGCGTTTCGTGGGGCGCGTCGGGCTGTTCGCGAGCGATGATCCGGCGAATTTTTTTAAGCTCTTCGATCAAGTGCACTTTGGTGTGCAGCCGGCCCGCGGTATCGATCAGCACTACGTCTACGCCGCGGCTCTTGGCCGCTTGAATGCCGTCGAAGACGACTGCGGACGGGTCCGAGCCGGCCTTATGTTTGATGACATCGACGCCGGCCCGCTGTCCCCAAATATCGAGTTGTTCGACGGCGGCGGCGCGAAAGGTGTCGCCGGCGACGAGCAGAACTTTTTTACCCGCCGCGCGATATTGCGCGGCGAGTTTGCCGATGGTGGTGGTCTTGCCGACGCCATTGACGCCGAGAAACAGAATCACCCAAGGTTTGACCGAGAGCGGCGCGAGCTTCGGCGCGGTCGCCGAGCCTTGAAGCATGTCGATCATCGCCGCTTGCAAACGCGCCGCCATTTCCTGCGCCAATTCTTCCGATCCGTTGGGCGATTGGCGGCGCAGCGCGTCCATCAATTTTTGCGTCGCCTTAACGCCGACATCGGCGCTGAGCAAACTTTCTTCCATGGCGTCGAGAGAGCTTTCGTCCCACTGACGAATTTGCAAGATCGCGCCAATTTTTTGCACCCAGGTCTCGCGGCTTTTGCTGAGACCTTGCTTGAGCCTTTGAAAAAAAGAACCTTCTGCCATGCCGTGATACTGTTAGAAGCTTGGCCGAGTGTCAAACGGGCCGGTGCGGAAATTGCGCAGCCGATGAATGGATGGCGATTTCAAAGTTGCTTTCAAAGATGGTTGATATCTATCGCCTGCGAGCGAAATGAAATTCCGTCATGCCCGTGAAGACGGGCATCCAGGTGACGGACGACGTCCGTCATACCGTTGGAAAACGGTGTCCAGGTTACGGGGATGGGGATAGACCCCGGTTTTCACCGGGGTGACGACAAAGCCTGGATTCCCGCTCCACGCTTTCGCGGGGTCAGGCTCCGCGCGGAAATGACGAGAAGCGGAAAATCGACTTCAGGCCGACGGATTCAAAAATCTTTGGCTTGAAGACATCTGCGAAACAATTCGTGGTAGGAATATATCATTGCATTCTGACCGACACTACTTTGGAAACCCCAGGCTCCGCCATGGTGATGCCGTAGAGCATCTCGGCGGCCTGCATGGATTTCTTGTTGTGCGTGACCATGATGAACTGCGAGTTCTCGCTCATTTCTTTGACGATGTCGTTGAAGCGGTCGATGTTGGCGTCGTCGAGCGGCGCGTCGACTTCGTCGAGGAAACAGAAGGGACTCGGCTTGGTCAAAAAGATCGCAAACAGCAGGCTCACGGCGGTCAACGCCTTTTCGCCGCCGGAAAGTAACGTGATCGATTGGAGTTTCTTGCCCGGCGGTTGAACCACGATGTCGACGCCGGTTTCGAGATAATCGTTTTCGTCGGTGAGCACCAGTTTAGCTTTGCCGCCGCGAAACAGGCGCGGAAAGATCGCTTCGAATTTCTCGTTGATCTCCTCGAAGCTCTCCTTGAAACGGAGCCGGCAGATGCGATTGAGCTTGACGATGGTCTGCTGCAAGTCGGCCATGGATTTTTCCAGGTCGTCTTTTTGTTGGCTCATGAACTGGAAGCGGGTGGTCAACTCTTCGTATTCACCGATGGCGGCCAAATTAACTTCGCCCATGCGCTCCAGGCGGCCGCGCAGATCGTCGATCTCGCTTACCAATTCGCTTTTCGCCGGAGGTTGTGCGCCGAATTCGATCAGCAACGTCGCCAGCTCGCTGTCGTATTTGTCGCGCAAATTGTCGGCGAGATGCTGCAAGTGCAGCCGCTGTTCGCTCAGCGCCAACTGCAGCCGGTTCTTTTCTTCTTGGCGGGCTTCGCCCAGTGGGCGCAGCTCTTTGATCGCTTCGCCGATCTCGGCCAAGCGCATGGAAATGGCGCGGTACTCCTGGCGATCGCTTTGCAGCCGCTCTTCGATATTTTTGAGATCGTTGCGGCTTTGTTCGAGAGCGCTCTCGGTTTGCCCGAGCCCTTGAGCGATGTCGCCGCATTGGCGCTGGCCGTCGGCGAGACGCCCCTGAAGCGTGGCGATCTCGGCGGTGGTTTGCTGCTGTAACTTTACTCGATTGGCTAGATTGACATGGGTGTTGTCGCGCTTTTCACCCAACGCTGCGTTGCGGATGCGCGATTGGGTCACCGCCGCTTCGGCGGCTTCCAAGGCCTGGCGCGCGGCGCTGCACTCGGTTTGTTTTTGCTGGAGCGCCTGCTCCCGCTGCTGCTTTTCTTCGGCGCGCGCCTCGGTCATGCTGTGGCAACGCTGGATCTCGTCTTCGAGCAGTTGGATCGCGCCGCTAAGTTCGTTCCGCTCTTGGGTCAAGGCGCGCACCGTCTGGGTCAATCGTTCAAACTCTTGGTTCGCGCCGCGGTTTTCAACTTCGAGCCGCACCCGTTCGAGTTCGAGCCGATGGATCTCGCCGCCGAGCAGAGTTTTCTTGGTCTCGGCTTGCTCAAGTTCCTGTTTGACCTTTTCGGTCTCGCGCTCTTCGAAGGGCAGGCGAGCTTCGAGTTCGGTAAGAACATTGCCGAGCTCGCGCATGCGCCGGCGCTGCGCTAAGAAGCTTCGTTCCAATGGCGCGCCGCTGCCGCCGGTGACGATGCCCATGGGATCGATGACTTCGCCATCGGGCGTGACCAGCGTGCTGTAATAACCGTTGCGGTTCCACAGCGCGATGCCGGCTTGCAGATCGCGCACGATCATGACATCGGACAGTAAATACTCGGCGACGTCGCGGTAACCGTCCTTGATTGAAATCATCTCCAGCAGCGGCGCGATCACTTCGGCTTCGCCCAGGGGCAGCTCCTTGTGCTGTTTGCGGGTCATTTCGCGCGGGATAAAACTGCTGCGGCCGCGGGCTTCGTTTTTCAAATACTCGATCGCTTCGATGCCTTCTTGCTGGCCTTTAACGATGACGTATTGCAAGCGGTCGCCCAACACCGCGGTGAGCGCCTTTTCGTAGCTTTCCGGCGCTTCGATCACTTCGGCGACCAGGCCGTAGACGCCCTGGGGCTCGGTCTCTTGCTGTTTCTTCAGCATGATCGCGCGCACGCCTTCTTGATAGCCTTCGTAGTTACGCTGCAAATCTTCCAAGGAAACCAGTCGCGAGTGATTTTCTTGGACCTGGGCCTTGAGCGCGGTAATTTTTTTATCTTGCGCGTCCTTGGCTTGACTCAGCGACTGGATCGCCGCGTTGACCTGGGCGCCGTCCAAGGTGCGCTCGCGCAGGGCGTCGAGGCAAACCGCCAACGCGCCGGCGCTCTCGCCGCGCCGCGCCTCACAGGCGCCGAGCGAGGTGGTCGCTTGGGAATAGTCCGCCTCGCAGCGCGACAATTGGCGGCTGATTTCGCCGTGGCGTTTTTCCTTGGCCAACGCATCGTTTTTGAGATAGGCGATTTGGTTGGCGCAGTCGATCAAACTCTCTTTTTCGCGCTCGATCTCGCTTTGCAAACCGTGCAGGTCCCCCTGAAGTTTGCCCAGCTCGCTTTCCTTGTCGCGCAGAAAGGTTTCTTCAAACAGCGATAGCTGAATAAAGCTTTCTTGCGCCTTGCCGAGCTCGGCTATTTCTTGCGCCAACGTCTTGGTGCGTTCGTCGAGGGTCGATAAGGCCGCGCGGGTTTCGCTTTCGGTCTGTTCGAGTTGCGCCAGATCCTTGCGGTAAAAGTCGCATTTCTGCTCGTCGGTTTGGATCTGCGTGCGGCGCTGATAGACGCCTTCTTGCTGGAGGCCGATCGCCTTGTCCGCCTCCAACAGCGCCAGCCGTACCGATTCGTTTTCGGCTTCCTTGCCGTGCAGCGCCGCGAGGTGCCCGGCGAGCTGATTTTCCACGGTCGTGAGTTGCGCTTCTTGTCGGGCGATGTCGTGGAGAAACGCGTCGCGCTGCAACACGGTGTAGGCGAGATCCTTGTCTTTGAGTTCCGAGCGCAGCGCGCGATAGCGCTCGGCCTTTTTGGCTTGCAGCTCCATGGAGCGAATTTGCCGCTCGATTTCGCGAACGATGTCGGTGACGCGCAGGAGATTTTGCTGGGTGCGCTCGAGTTTCTTCTCGGCCACGAGCTTGCGGCTCTTGTACTTGCTGGTGCCGGCGGCCTCTTCGATCAAAGCGCGCCGCTCCTCCGGTTTGGCATTGACCAGTTCGTCAACTTTGCCTTGCTCGACGATCGAATATGCCTTGCTGCCGACGCCAGTGCCCAAGAACAGCTCGACCACGTCTTTCAATCGGCAGTCGATTTTGTTGATGGCGTATTCCGATTCGCCGGAGCGAAACAGCCGGCGCGTGACCATGATCTCGCTGAAATTGGCGTACTCGGCCGGGCCGCGGCTATCTTCATTGTCGAAGATGATCGAGACCTCGGCCATGCCGGTTGGGGGTAGGCTATCGCTGCCGGCGAAAACGACATCTTCCATCAGGTGGCCGCGCAGGTGGCGCGCGCTCTGCTCGCCCATGGCCCAACGCAGGGCATCGACGATGTTCGACTTGCCGCAACCGTTGGGTCCGACCACCGCCGTGATGCCCGGATTGAGTTCCACCACGGTCTTTTGGGCAAAGGATTTAAAACCAATCATTTCAAGACGTTTTAAGCGCATAAGCAATTCGATAGTGGGAGCGTTGGGGTAGTTTCTATAGGTGTAATTTAAGGGCAATATTTCACAGTGACGAAAGGGTGTCAAGATTAAATCACAAGATACAGGGGGAGCCGTGGATAACTCACCACTATATATGGAATATGGCAGCGCTTAGAACGGTGAACGAATCGCCAATTTTGAAGAAATCCCGGACCAGGGTAGGGGGCGGGGAACCGTCGGCGTTATGCGCCGGCTTGGCTAGCTTTCCAGCAGTTCGGTGTTCCAATAGGAGACGTCGATGGTATTGAGAAATGGCATCCATTCCTTGTAGCGCGACATGCTAAAGGTTTCCTGCATGAATGGAGTCCATTGGGGCTTAAACGGCTTGCGTACGAGCGGCATGCTGGCCTGATGCGGTGTCCGGCCGCCTTTGCGATGGTTGCACTCGTGGCAAGAGCAAACGACATTTTCCCAAATCGATGTCCCGCCCTGGGAGCGCGGCACGACGTGGTCGAGATTGAGATCCTGGCGCGGCAAGCGCTGGCCGCAGTATTGGCAGGTGCATTTATCGCGGGCGTAAATATTATAGCGGCTGAAACGGACTTGGCGCTTGGGCACGCGATCGTAGGTGACCAGCAAGATGACCCTGGGAACGCGAATCACTCGGTTGACCAGCCCGACCGTTTCATCGTGCGCGGCAATCGACAGATCGCTCCAGCGCTCAAAATCGAAAGTTTGGTACTGTTCGTTTACGGCTTTGGCGATGCCTTGATAAAGCAGCACGAAGGCGCGCCGCACCGACGTGACATGGATCGGCAAATATGAACGATTGAGAATGAGAACCTTGGTATTGAGAACGGTGAATGTGGGCGCGTTCGCCGGAAAACTCATAATCAGCTTTCTCGCTAACGGTTGAAGCCTATATGATCCGTCGGTATTCTCACCAAAGTATCCGTCGGTGCCGTCAATGTCAATTCGGCGCTGGCCGCTTTGAAAAATCCTCCCTTGCGGTCGCCGTTTTTTTACTTTATAACCTCACTAGCTGCATTAGTGCTCCCTTGGAGACCGTCGCTGTGGTTTAAGCGATCCGCGTCAAATTATCCCTCCAACGTTCACTGAGTTAGTTTTATTCTTAGCGCCATATGAAACAGGAAATTTTTATCAATTCCACGCCGCAGGAGAGCCGCATCGCGATCGTCGAAGACGGTCTTCTCGCCGAATTCCTCATCGAACGAAAAGAGGAAATGGGCGTCGCCGGCAATATTTACAAAGGCAAAGTCGCGCGCGTGCTGCCCGGCATGCAGGCCGCCTTCATCGAGATCGGCATGGAGAAAGCCGGCTTTCTTCATGCCTCGGACTTCTCCTCGGAACCGCAAGATGTGCATCTAGGCGGTGAGGATGTCGAGTTCGAAGAAGCGCCGCCCAAGCGGACTTCGTCGCGCCACTTGCCGCTGGAAAAACAGCTTTCACGCGGCGAGGAACTGTTGGTTCAAGTCGCCAAGGATCCGCTCGGCACCAAGGGCGCGCGGGTGACCTGCCATGTTTCGCTCCCCGGCCGCTACATGGTCTTCATGCCCGGCACCCGGCACATCGGGATTTCGCGGCGCATTGAGAGCGATGAAGAGCGTAAGCGGTTGAAGGAGATCGCCCAATCGTTGGGAACCGAGAAGGGCGGATTCATTCTGCGCACCGCCTGCGAGGGTTTGAGCAAACGTGAGATTCAGCACGACCTGCTCTTTCTCACCAAGCTCTGGGCTGGCATTCAACAAATGGCCGAAAGCGCCGCGGCGCCGGCGCTGATCCACCAGGATCTCGACCTGATCGCGCGCACGATCCGCGATTTTTTCACCGCCGACACCGACAAGGTGGTCATCGATTCGCCCAAAGACTATCGGCGCGTGGTCGAATTCGTGGGCCACTTCATGCCGCGGCTCAAGTCGAAGATCGTTCCTTACAACGACAAGGAGCCGCTGTTCGAACAGCAGGCGATCGAAGAAAAAGTCGTCAAGGCCTTGGACCGGCGCGTCTGGCTGCGCTCCGGCGGTTATCTCATCATCGAGCGCACCGAGGCGCTCACCGCCGTGGATGTGAATACCGGCCGCTTCGTCGGCAAGCGCAGCCAGGAAGAGACGATCTTCAAAACCAACTTAGAAGCGGTGCAGGAGGTTGTCCGCCAACTGCGCCTGCGCAACTTGGGCGGCATTATCATCATCGACTTCATCGACATGGAGAAAGACGGCAACCGCAAAAGAGTTTATGACGCGCTTCGAGAAGCCCTCAAGAAAGACAAAGCGCGGACCAATATTTTAAAGATCTCCGAGCTCGGCCTGGTGGAAATGACCCGCCAGCGCACGCGCGAAAGTTTGGAAAATCAGCTGCTGCGCTCCTGTCCTCACTGCGAAGGGCGCGGCCGGATCAAATCCGCCCCGACCATCGCCTACGATGTGCTCAGAGCGATCAAGCGGCGTCATCCGAGCGTCGACGGCGGCAAGAACATCGTCGTGCGTTTGCACCCCGACATCGCCAACTTTCTCTACGACGAGAAGAACAACAGCTTGGAAAACCTCGAACGGGAAATCAATCACCGCATCATCATCAAGGCGAGCCAAGAACTGCATCACGAGAAATACGAAATCTCCGAAGCTTAAGAATTCGGAGATTTAGCCGCACCCTTCGACAAGCTCAGGGCGATCGGAACGCAAAAAAAAATTCCGAATTGTAGGGGCGACCGGCTGGTCGCCCGTCTTTGCCGCACGCAGCACGAAAACTTGCGCACACAGCGAGAACTTTGAACTATAGTAGCACGAAGTTCGAATTCTAAGGGAGCGCGAACATTGTCGTCCGCGTAATTTTCTTGCGGGTTAGAAAACCCGCGCTCCGGTGAACAACGGTTGCCGCGCGATCCATGAGAACACGTTCTGATCCCGCTCTGACCGATTCGCTTTGCCAACCGCGTGGGCATAGGAGGAAGGATAAACTTTTAGATGCAAATAAAATGATTTGAACTTGCGGCTTACTTGACGCTCTATAGTCATTGCGATAACCTTTGGTTGCAGAAAGGAGATCGCCATGCCTGTCCAAGCAGAACGTCAACCGCTGGCGCCGCGCCCTCGCCACCTCAGCATCTTGACTGAGACCATCGATGATCAAGGCCGTTACGATGCCGTTAAAATAGCAAAATTCCTAGACTGGAGCGGCCAGGAGATTGCGCAGTACCTAGACAAGGACCCGTCGGCGATTTCGCGGAACGGCGCCTCGCTCCATTACCAGCAGCCCCCGAGCCAACTGGCGGCGACCATTTCGCGCCTGCTTGAGGTGATGGATAACGATCTCAAAACCGCGCGGGCCTGGCTACGCACGCCGATCAAAGTGCTCGACGGAAAGTCGCCGAAAGAGAAGATTTTGCGCCATGATTTGAACGCCGTCGATAATCTTTTGTCCGAGTTTGCAGGCGGTTTTTCCGTATAACCAAGGCGGCGGGCAGTTGGCGTGTTGAAAGGAGCACAACTCGATGCCACGATCCGAACGCTTGTCTCACGTCCGCTCAGAAATCTTTTCACGGGAAATATCTGCGATTCGCGACCTGCCTGCTAATGGGAGACCCATCTCCCGGACGAGTCATCGGGTCGGCGGAGATTGCGAAATGTCAAAATCAAAGACCCTAATTCCTCTGTTCGCTATGATCGACGGGCCATAACGAGTCCGAATCCCACACCATCTTGGCGGCCGGGGACTCGGATGATATCATTGCAATCATCGGATTCCATCGGAGGGAATATGGCAAACCTAATTGTCCGAAACGTTAACGAAGGTATTATCAAAGCGCTCAAGACGAGAGCCGGGCGGCACGGCACCAACGCCGAGGCGGAACATCGCAAGATCCTCGCGCAAGCATTGCTAAAACCGAGGAAACGATCATTCGCTCAAGCGATTGCCGCTATGCCGAACGTGGGTAAAGACTCCGACTTTAAGCGCGTGCAAGATAAAAACAGTTCTAATGTACTTGATTGATACCAACGTCGTTAGCGAAGCCCGCAAGCGCGCCAAAGCCAATCCCGGCGTCATTCGTTTCTTCGAACAGTCTCAAGTGAATGGCGACTCGCTCTACGTCAGCGTGATTACTGTAGGCGAAATATGCCGCGGTATCGAGCTGATTCGACACCGAGGAGATACGCGGCAAGCAAGACAATTGGAATCATGGCTTGCACTCCTGCTGAGAGAGTTCGAAGATCATATTCTCGATTTCGCTCACGATGAAGCGCAGGTGTGGGGTCAACTGCGCGTACCGCATCCGGAAAATGCTATCGACAAACAGATCGCCGCCACCGCATTGACCCATGACCTAACAATGGTAACGCGGAACCTCGATCATTTTGAAGGAAACGCCTATCGGCTTGACTCCTAAGACCACAATGGCTAGACTAGCGAATCATGCCGCGGCCCGACTTCCCGAAGTCAGTCATGGAGTTCCAGCGCCGCTTCGCTACGGACGAGGCGTGCATGAAGTATCTCATCGAGTCGCGTTGGCCGGAGGGCTTTGCGTGCCCGCGTTGCGGCCAGAAGGAGCACTATTGGAAATCCCCGCGCCGTCTTTTCGAGTGCAAGGGGTGTGGGCGGCAAACTTCTGTGACGGCGGGGACGGTGATGCACCGCTCAAAGCAGCCGCTCCACCTGTGGTTCTGGGGCGCGTACCTCGTGACGACACACACGCCGGGTATGTCGGCGTTGCAGTTCGCGCGCCAGACCGGCATCTCCACCTACGAGACGGCCTTCATGATGCTCCATAAGCTACGGGCGGCGATGGTCCGGGAGGGACGCGACAGGCTGCACGGTCTCGTGGAAGCCGACGAGTCCTATGTCGGCGGGCGCGAGGCAGGGCCGGGTGGTCGTGGGGCGCGCGGCAAGGCTATTGTTGCGGCGGCGGTCGAGGTCCGCAAGGACGACAGCGGGCGCGCGTTTGCCGGGCGGCTGCGCCTTCGCCTGATCCCGAACGTCCTGGGCGAGACGCTCGTGAAGTTCGTCTCAGAGACGGCGGAGCCGGGGACGGTCGTGCGGACGGACGGGTGGGCGGGCTACAACGGGATCAAGGCGCTCGGCTACAGGCACGAGCCCGTGGTCGAGGGCACGCCAGAGAATGCCCCGAAGCTGCTGCCGCACGTCCATCGCGTGTTCTCAAACCTCAAGTCGTGGCTGATCGGGACGCACCATGGCGTCTCGAAGCAGCATCTACAGGCGTATCTGAACGAGTATGTATTCCGCTTCAACCGGCGCCGCACGCCGATGGCCGCGTTCCAGACGGTGCTTGGGCTCATCGCGGAGCGCGTCGGGCCGACCTACGACGGTCTCTATGGCGTGGCGAAAGGTCGGAAGGCGTGGAGGCACCCGGCGGTGTGACCACTATGGATGGTGGTTCTAGGAGTCAACCCGATAAGCATTTTGAAGGATTAGGGCTTCGACTGCTCAATCCAATTGCGTAACTCGAAAAGTGAGGACATAAGGCTCAGTCTGAGCCATTCCTTTCCTCACTATTCCGCACCAAAAAAGCAATACGAACGCCTAACACCAAACCCGTGACACTCCTCTTTACCGACGAGGCTAGCTTACGCCAAGACTCGACCCTTCACGCGACCTGGTCGCGGATCGGCTGCCAGCCGCAAGTCCCGGTGACAGGACAACGAAAGAGCATCAAGATCTTTGGAGCGGTCGAGGTCTATACGGCGCGTTTTCTGTACAAACGTGACACTGTGTTCAACGCGGACACCTACGGGGAATTTCTTGAAGATATTGCGCGGCGATTCCGAAGCAAGGGCGCGCTTGTTGTGCAAGACAACGCGTCCTACCACAAAGACAAGGACATATGGTCATGGTTCAAAGCGAATCGACATTGGCTGGAAGTCTACCAGATGCCGCCATACTCGCCGGAATTTAACGCGACGGAGCGGATGTGGCAGCACACACGTAGGAACGCAACCCACAATCGATACTTCATCACCGAGGACGAACTGGTCGGCACCCTCACACGCGTCTTCGCGACAATGCAAGATCGACCGGAAAGCATCCGCGGCTACCTCCGTCCATTTTGCTAGCCATTATGTCCCTTTAAT
>Ga0137461_1000201_pt1 | contig 14008 bp, 12 predicted proteins | sample EasRivERMGT746_2_FD_104650 | JGI IMG/M metagenome (GOLD analysis project Ga0137461, IMG submission 104650) | Soil microbial communities from meander-bound floodplain in the East River, Colorado, USA - East River MetaG ERMGT746_2 | ecosystem: Environmental > Terrestrial > Soil > Floodplain ... | reverse complement strand
GCCGAGACTTTTAGTAAAGATCGCTTGGAGGTCATCTTCTGGCTCTGCTGCCAGGTCATGAATGTGAAGGGTTCGACGGTCAATCACGGTTCGGCCGACTATAGAGCGACGGTCCATTGAGAGTAGACCCCGCAGCTGTCCGGGCAGCGGTCCGTAATTAGCTACTGTTCGAAGCTTGTCGCCATCAATGCGATGAATTACGGCATCGTTTGCGTCACACAGCCGCGCGGCATTTTCTGCAACCACGTCCAGCACCGGCTGAATATCTGTCGGCGAGCTGGCGATCACTCGGAGAATTTCGCTCGTCGCCGTCTGCTGCTCCAGCGCCTCGGTGAGATCGCGGTTGCGCGCTTCGAGTTCCTTGAACAGCCGCACGTTCTCGATCGCGATCACGGCTTGGTCGGCGAAGGTCTCTAGGAGTTTGATCTGCGCCGGGGTGAAGGGGCGCACCTCGATGCGACGTGCGTTCAGTAATCCAACGAGTTCCCCCTGCTGACGAAGGGGAGCGGACAAGCGGGTGCGCACACCGGTGACGGAACCCAACATTGGGAAATCGTCCTGCGCGCGGACGTCGGGAATGTGGAGCGCGCCGTGCTCGCGTATCCAGCGATACTGTGGAGCATCAATACTGTTTTCGCGGCCGATGGGTATGGGACCAAAATGAGCCCGCGGAACCATAGTGTCGCCCTCGCGGAATCGCAGCACCACGTCATCGATCCCGCAAACCCGGGCGGCGCTTTCGACGATGGCATCGAGCACCGGCTGCACGTCCGTCGGCGAGCGGCTGATAATGCCGAGCACTTCGGCGGTTGCTGTCTGATGCTCCAGGGCCTCGCGCAATTCCGCGTTGCGCTCGCCGAGTTCCTGGAAGAGCCGGACGTTCTCGATGGCGATGACCGCCTGATCGGCGAAGGTTTTGAGCAGCGCGATCTGCTTGTCAGTGAAGGGACGGCATTCCGGTCGGCGGACATGAATCGCTCCGATCGCAAGCCCTTCGCGAAGCAGTGGCGTGACCAGTAGAGTTCGGACGCCGCCTGACCGAATGGCTTCAGGAAATTCTGCTAGAGAGTCCGGGCTCAAAAGGTCATGGACGTGCACGGTTTCTCTATCGATCATTGCCCGGCCGGTCGGTCTAGAGCGAGTCAGTGGTCTACTTTCCTCGGACCGGGGCACCGGAATCGAACCATGCGACGCGACGAGCCAAGACTTTTCGCCGTCAGTACGCCAAAGTGCCGCATCGCTAGCTTCACACAGGCGCGCCGCATTCTCCGCAACCACATCCAGCACGGGCTGGATATCCGTCGGTGAGCTGGCGATGACGCCCAAGATTTCACTCGTCGCGGTTTGCTGTTCCAGCGATTCCTTGAGTTCTTGGAATAGCCGCACATTTTCAATCGCGATCACCGCTTGGTCGGCGAAGGTTCTGAGGAGTGCAATCCGCTTTTCCGAAAACGGGCGGACCTCCGTGCGGCGAATGTTGATAACGCCGATGGCAATACCTTCACGAAGCAGAGGGGTGGCAAGGACTGTTCGACTTCCAGTTCGTTGCTGAAGAACTCTAGCATCCGAGAATTCAGACTCGATCTCAGCCAAGATGTCATCGACATGAATGGTTTGCCGGTCGACAATGGCCCGCCCCATTGGGACGCCACGACTGATGGGTCGCCTACCTTCCGCGACTGGCACAGGACCAAAATGGGCTACCCGCTGCATGTAATCACCATCGGCACGATGGATAACCGCATCGTAGGATTCACACAATCGCGCGGCGCTTTCTGCCACCGCATCCAACACCGGCTGAATATCCGTCGGCGAGCTAGCGATCACGCGCAGGATTTCGCTCGTCGCAGTCTGCTGCTCCAGCGCCTCGGTGAGATCGTAATTCCGTTGCTGCGATTCTTGGAACAAGCGAGTATTCTCGATGGCGATTACCGCCTGGTCGGCGAAGGTTTCGAGTAGCTTGATTTGTCTTTCTGAAAACGGGCGAACTTCTCGTCTCCGAATGTGAATAGCGCCGATGGCTACACCTTCGCGAAGCAATGGCGTCGAGAGCACCGTGCGAAGCCCCAATGCGATGCCAAGCGTCTTGGCTCCGGGGAATTCAGCTTCGGCTGCACGCAGGTCAGGGACATGGATCGTCTGTCGATCGATGATTGCGCGGCCAGGGGGTGTGCCACGATCAAAGACGCGGCCCTCGCCCACGGCAGATGCCATGGGAACGGGTCCGAAGTGCGCAGCGACTCGTGTAAGGTTGCCATCGACGCGAAAGATGGCAGCATCTTCCGCCTCACAGAGTCTCGCCGCGCGCTCGGCAATCGCATTGAGCACAGCCTGTAGGTCGGACGGCGAGTTCGCGATCATCCGCAGGATGTCGCTAGTGGCGGCCTGCTGCTCCGCGCCCTGGTGAATTTCTTGCGCCTGCGCCGCGATAGTTTTTTTCAGCTTGGCAACGGACGTCGAAGCGGACGAGGCGCGCGGCTTCGCCTTCGAATTCTTCCTGGCTTTTTTGGAAGTGGTCTTCACGATTGATGAGGTCCGGTTAGCACTCGCGACTAACGGCTTGTAAAATACAATCGAACAACGTGCGACCGGCTGGCGTCCGACTCTCGCCGCCGACATTCAGCATCTGGGTTTATATCGCGCGTGAACGTATGGCGTCAAGGTTCGATGCGTTTGATGACATGGTGGAGAGAGAATGTTATAAACGTTCACATATGGAGGAATGCCGATGGCAAAATTTGCTACAGTAAGAGACCTAAAGACCCAAACCGCTTCTCTCGTGCGTGAAGTGGAAAAGGGAAAAGCGGTGATCGTCACCCGCCGCGGCAAACCTGTCGCTACGCTTAAAGCATTCGAGCAGCGGGATCTTAAGGCTGATGAACGTTACCCTACCACAGCCTATGACTCATTGAAGAAGAAAATATTGGCCAAACACCCTCGACTGGCGAAAGAAAGCCCAGAACAAGCGCGCAAACGATTCGAAAAGATCAGTGAAAAGATAAGACGGTCCCTCCCATTTAAGACCTGGCAAGAAATGGACAGGTTTGCTAAAGGGGACCGCTATGGTCTTACTCGATAGCAACATCTTCATCGTTGACCGATTCTTTCCGCGCGACTCGCTGTATCCGCAGAACAAGGAGTTTGTCGGGCAACTCGCTTCTATCGATGCGGCGGTTTCTGCTTTCACTCTGCTAGAGATTTGTGGTGCTGCATCCTTTAGGCTTTCTGCTGACGAGCTGAATGACTGGCTCTTCCGCTTTGGCGCCGTTTATCCAGCTTACATCCTCGATGTTTACGGTTTAAAGGGTAACGAAGGCGAAGCTTGGTGGCGCACTTTCGTCGAGCAGGTCGCAGCCAATATCGCCAAGAAGATGACCTTCGGCGACGCCTTACTCACGCGTGAGGCCGAATGCTACCAGGTCGAGGCAATCGTTACTTGGAATACGAAAGACTTTATCGGTCGCACTCACTTGAGCGTTCTCACCCCTACTGGCTTCTTGCGGCAACATGGGAGCTAGGGTAACAAACAACTAGGCGCTCCACTCGGTATCGTCAAGGCCGTCCATGCCTTTCGATATTCGTGCTTCGGATTTTTTCTTTGGCAGTCTACGATGTTCACCGGTAAAACAAAGCCCGGCGAGTTGGCGCTCGACCGGGCTTCGTCATTGTTAATGAACTGAATTAATTCCAGTCGGCGAGCACGCCCATGTCTTGGCCGCCGCCGTGTTGGAAGACAACACGCTTGCCGGTCTTCGCGTCGATTTCATTTCTCTGTCCGCCGGCTTTGGCGACGTCTTCGGCCGTCGCTTTGTGGCTGTTGCCGAGCAGAATCATCGGCTCGTCGAATGGATTCGATCCTTCGTAAAATTCGTGGGCCGGGATGCTGATGATCTGCCCCTGGGAGACTTCGTGGGTTTCGTTGCGTCCCTTGATGATGCCTTTGCCGGTCAAAACAAAGTAGCTCCGGTCCGACGGATGGTTGTGCATTATTTGCACGTCGCCCGGCGGGAAACAAAGAATCCAGGTTTCTAAATTCTCGCGCCGGAAAAGATCGATGCGGCGCTGGCCTTTCTTGCGGCCCTTGGACATTTCCAAAACATCTAAGACTTTCATGGGAACCTCCTTTGGGGTTACTGTTAGCGATTGGTCGAATCTAGTACCGTTGTTGCGATGCTGTCAAGGCGAAGTTTGTTTGCCGGCGCCAACCGTAATATAGAGGTCTTCAGGCTTTACGTGTGTCGTTCAGATGGTTTTGTTTACCACGAAGGACACCAAGTGTTCGGAAAATAAAACTCCGAACTTCGTGATCTTCGTGTCCTCCTTCGAAAATACTTATGAGGGGATGAGAACGAAGAAGCCGCCTGGGTCCGTCATACCCGCGAAAGCGGGTATCCAGGCTAATTCAGCGCAACAAACCTGGATTCCCGCGTGCGCGGGAATGACGAATCGAGGAGAGCACTCTGTGGAGGGAAATCCCTCCATTTTCATGTTCAGTGGACGAGCGTAAGCTCATGGCACACTTCGTGGTGAAAACATCTTCACACTAAACCCGGAATCATCACAAAGGAGAAAAGGTCATGAGTCTAACCAAGCTCAGTTGCATGTACGGACACCTCGAAGGGATCGATGGCAAATTCGCCCGCGACATCACCGGCTATCTGTCCATCGACGCCGGTATCTACGCGAAACATGGTCTGGAAGTTTCTTGGAATCACGTGCAAGGAACCGAGGAGCGTTACCGCAGATTGGAAAACGGCGAAGCGCAGATTTCTTTCGTCGTGGGCCGCGCCTCGCTGCAACACTTTCTCGACACCAAGTCGACGCGTGTGCTCGGTTGCGCGATGAATACTTGTCCGTATCTCTTGGTTGCCGACGGCGCGATCAAAGAAATCAAAGATCTCAAAAACCAGATCCTTGTCTGCCGCGCCGGCCCGTCGCGCGGTGTGCCGTTTCGCAGGCTGTTTCAGCAATCGGGCGGCATCACCATAGGCCATGATTTCCAAATCAAGTTCGTCGCGAGCGACCAGGAGGCGTTTCACAGCTTGCTCGACAAGAAAGCCGCGGCGGCGATTGTGCCGCGCCCCTATGGCTTTGTCGCTGAAGACAAAGGCTTTCACCGCATGCGCGATTGGAACGACATGGTCGACGATCCGTTGCCGATTACGATTGAAACGACGCAGAAACTATTCAGCGAGCGGGAGAAAGATTTCACCGCCTTCCTGGCTGCGCACCGCGAAGGGATTGTTCACGCCAAAGCTAGCCGCGAGAAAGTCGTGCAACTGCTCGTCGACAAGTTCGGCCACTATCGCTCGCTCGCCGAGAGGACGTTTGACGATTATCTCTGCTACATGGATGAGACGCTGACGGTCGACGTGACGCAGCTGAGCAAGTTGCTGGCGCAAGTTGCGCTCAATTCGACTTCAAGTGCGCGGCAGGTGGCGGCGGAGTGGTTAATTCCCGGTGCACTAAGAGAGTAAGGAAGCCGGCGCGGGCCCGGAGCGTTGTCATGGGCCGCTTGACCGGTGGTGGTAGCGCAACGAAGCTGTTTTTTGCTATACCAGGGACCGAGAGCGATTCAGCGCGCGCGTGGACGCGCTTCGAGCAAAACGGAGATGGCTTAAGAAGGAGGATTTTTATGCCAGGCATAATCGATGCGGATACGCATATATCGGAAGGCGAGGCGATGTGGGCGATGATGGACAAGGAGATGTACGCGCGACGTCCCGTGTTGCTCAAGAGTCCGGAAGATACGCTCTACGGACCGCGCAATGCGTTTTGGCTGATCGACGGCAATATTTTTCCCAAGCCCAACGGCAAAGGCAGCTTTCGCTTGATCACGCCGTCGGCATCGAAACTGGAAACCTCCCGGGGCGATATTCATCTCGCGTACCGAGAGATGACGGACATTCCCGGCCGGCTGGGCGATATGGACAAGTTCGGCGTCGATACCCAGGTGGTCTTCCCGACACTATTTCTTATTTATCTCACCGATGACGCCGCTCTCGATGTCGCCATGGCGCGCGCCTATAATCGCTTCATCGCGCAGGCCTGCGCGAAATCCGGCGGGCGCATGCGCTGGGTGGTGGTGCCGCCGCTGCATTCGGTGGAAGAATCGGTGAAAGAAATCAAATGGGGCAAAGATAACGGCGCGGTGGGGGTTTTCTTCCGCGGCATCGAGGGCCAACGCACGCTGGACAATCCGTATTTCAATCCAATTTACCAGGCGGCGAGCGATACCGGTCTACCGATTCTCATCCACACCGGCGCGGGCTGTCCGCTGTTCATAAATCTGTTCGACGTCGAGCGCAATCACACCTTCGGCCACAGCCGGGTGCAGCCGTTGTTTGCCTTCCGTGATCTGATCGCCAACAAAATTCCCGAGCAGTTTCCCAAACTCAAGTTCGGCTTCATCGAAGCTTCGGCCGGCTGGGTGCCGTTCATGATGCACATCATCAAGCGGCTGTTCAAAGAGAAGTGGAAGTTTTCATCGGATGTCGACATGTTTCGCGAATATCGTATCTTCGTGGCTTGCGAAGCGGATGAAGATGTCAGTTACATCGCACGCTACACCGGCGAAGATCATCTAATCATCGGTTCGGACTACGGCCATCAGGATCCGTCCGAAGAGCGGCAGTTGGTTGCGGCCATGCGCGCGCGCGAAGATATCGCGCCGGCGCTGACCAATAAAATGTTTTTCGACAATCCTAAACTGCTCTATCCGCTGAACTAGTCCGAACTTTAAAAATCGCTACACGCGATTAATCCTTTGCGCGCGGCACCCCAACTCTAACTCTCACCCGTCGAGGGGGAGAGAATCGGAATCAGGAGAAAACAGGGAATGGCAAAAATATTAACAGCGACCGACCGGGAAATTCGGATCGCAGCGATATTGGTAATCCTATGGATCGCCTGCTTGGCCGTTCTGAACGCGAAGGTTGCCGAAGCCCAATCGCTTCAGAGCGTCAACATGGCGATCCCATCGCGCAGCTTTCAGATGGTGATCTATCCGATCGCGCAGCAAAAAGGCTACATGAAAGAAGAAGGCATCGACCAGCGGGTCATCTTCGTCGCGCCGACCACCAGCATCCAGGCGATGCTCGGCGGCGACGTTCATTTCACCGGCGCGGGCTCCAGCGCGCTGGTGAGTATCGCGCGCGGCAATACGCCGCTCAAAGTCGTGGTCGCGACCAACGATCGCGTGCTGCAATGGTTGGTTACCAAGCCGGAGATTGCCACTGCGAAAGAACTCAAGGGCAAGCGCATCGCGACCACCGGAGTCGCCGCCATCGCAACCTTTATGGCGCGACAGGTTCTGACTAAGCATGGCCTTGACGGCAACAAAGATGTGACTTACTTCGATGTCGGGCAGGGCAATCAACTCGCGGCGCTGCTTGGTGGCGGCTTCGACGCGGCGATTCTCAGCGTCGAGCAGCGCTATGTCGCGCTGGACAAAGGCATGCGCGAGATGTTTTTTTTCGGCAACGAAGTAAAAAACTCCTGGGGCACGTTGGCGACCACCGATAAACTGATCAAGGAAAATCCCAAGATGATCGGCGGCTTCATCCGGGCGACGTTGAAAACGATGCGCTACATCCGCCAGGACAAGGAAGGGACGATTGCAGCGATGATAAAATTCGCCAATGTCTCGCGCCAGCAGGCGACGCGGGTCTACGACGACATCATCGGCACTTTCACGCGCAACGGCGTGGTCGATGAGGAAACCCAAAGAAACGATCTCACCATCATCCGCCAAGTGATCAACAGCAACGAAACCATGGCCAACGCCAAAGGCTACGACTTCAGCTTCGCCGCCGATGCGGAACAGCAGTTGAACAAGAGCGGCTGGAAGCCGTGAGCAGTGAACTAGTGAGTAGGGTGCGCTTGCGCACCCCACGGAACCGTAGCGAAAAGAGAAATCCATGATTCAAACGATCGGCATGATCAGCGGCATCGTCATGCCGTTTTTCAATATTCCGCTGATCATTCGAATTGTCCGGCGCCGTTCGTCGGAGGACATCAGTCTGGTTTGGGTGGTCGGCGCCTGGATTTGTGTGATGGGGATGGTGCCGCAGAGCTTGCAGTCACCCGACCCGGTTTTGTTGACCTTCGGCATCGTCAACGGTCTGTTCTTCACGGGAGTCTTCGTGAGCGTGCTTTTTTTCATCCCGCCATCAGGAAAAAATTCCGGCGCGGTGATTGACGGAAGCCCCGCGTTTCTCCAATCGAGTAGGGTGCGCAGCGCACCCTACGGTCTCAGCCAGCCCGAAGAAGTGCGGCAAAACATTCCCGACGGCAATGTGCGCTGGTTGTTTGGAATTTAATTCCCCAATCCGGGCATTATCGTAGGGGGCGGACCGGAGTCTGTCCTGAGTCAATCGAAGGATGTCCGCCCTCGCCTGGATTCCCGTTTTCACGGGAAAGACGGAGAGGATCACGGTCTCTGAGCAAGTTCGGTCTTGGCCAATTCTTCAACAAACTTCACCAGTCCGGAGTGATCGAGATCGCCATTCCCCATCCCTTTCATCGCCGTCATCATCTGGCCGACGACGCCGGGGTGGGAATTTGGGGCCTGGCCTTTCTTTCTAAACAAATTGAGTCTGATGGAATGTATCGACGCCGGACCCCGGTTGGCTTCTTTGAACTAGCAAAGATGCAGCAGGCGCGAGTGAGTTATTGATTGCTAAATGCTCATTTCGTCGCTGGCAATTCTTGTTTCGCCAACTCTTCGACAAATTTCACCAACCCGGAGTGATCGAGATCGCCGTTGCCCATGGCTTTCATCGCGGTCATCATCTGGCCGACGACGCCGGTGACCATCAGCGGCACGCCGTATTCCGAGCCGGTGGCCAAGGCGATCTTCATATCTTTCTCGTGCAGCCGGATGCGGAAGCCGGGTTTGAAGTTGCGGTCCAGCATCTTTTGGCCGTGGGCTTCGAGAATTTTCGATTGGGCGAAACCGCCCAGCAGCGCTTGTCTAACTTTCGCCGGATCGACTCCGGCTTTCGCCGCAAGCACGAGGGCTTCGCCGACAATCGCAATTGTCGTTCCTACAACCATCTGATTCGCGGCTTTGGTCACCTGCCCCGCGCCGGCGTCGCCAACGTGAACGATGTTTTTGCCGAGCGTCTGAAAAATCGGCATCGCTTTCTCGACCGCCGAAACTTTGCCGCCGATCATGATCGACAGACTCGCGCCGATCGCGCCGGCTTCGCCGCCGCTCACCGGCGCGTCGAGCATGTCGCAGTCGCGCTTCTCGGCTTGCGCGGCGAGCTTGCGCGCGACCACCGGCGAGATGCTCGACATGTCGATCAGCAACGTTCCCGATTTTACACCGGAGAAAATTCCTTGGTCGCCGGCGTAGACGAGTTCGACATCGGGCGAGTCCGGCAGCATGGTGATGATGACTTCGCTGCGAGCCGCGACTTCCTGCGAATTCATCGCAACCTGCGCGCCTTCTTTGCTTAGTTCATCCACGGTCGCGCGGCTACGGTTATGAATGATTAAGGAGTAACCCGCTTTGATAAGATGGCGCGCCATGGGTTTACCCATGATGCCGAGACCGATGAAACCGACTGTTGGATTGTTCATTTGCTTCTCCAGATTAGATTTTGGATCGGACTGAATATTACAAATGGGTATGGAAACGCAAGTTGACCGTCCCTCGCGGAGTGATTACGGCAGTGGGAAGCAACTCAAAAACTGTTTTGTCATGAGCGTCGATTTGCTGTAGAGTCCGCCACGATGGAAACAAAAATATTTTTCTGGCTGGGCAGAGAGTTTGTCGAGATTTGTGGCGAGGCGCGAGCTGGGGTGTCGGTGCAAAGCGCGACGGCGGAGTTATTTCAGAAACTTGCCGACACGCTCAGTCCGCTCGGGCTGTCGCTCGACAATACGGCGCGCATCCGAGTGTTCGGTCGGGACCGACAGGCGCGCACCGATGCCACGGCGGCACGCTCAATGATTCTCAACGGCAGTCGCCGCGCCGCGAGCTCCAGTTTCATCTCGCAAGAATGGTTCGATTCCGCCGGCGCCGGTGGCTTGGAGCTGCTCGCCATGCGGCCGCTGAATTCGGCGCCCGCGCGCAAGCCTGTGGATTTCGAGCCGCCGCGCAATTATCTCCGCTATCTGGAATACGATTCCGTGCTGTTCTTTTCCGGATTCACGTCCGAAGCGGCGACGCTTGAGCAACAAGTTGGCGAAGTACTGACGACGCTCGATGGCGCTTTCGCCAAGGCGAAGACCGATTGGAGCAAGGTCGTGAAGTTGTCGCTGCTGTTGCAGCGCGGCGCCAATTTAGATTCGGTGAAACGGATTCTCGCGCAGAAAAACCGGCTGAGCGCGGCGGAGATCGAGTTTACTTTTGTCGGTGGCTTCGCCGGGGAAAAGTATTTGGTGGAGATCGAAGCCACCGCGCTACTGTCCTGAACGGCAAGTCCGCAAACAAGTCGGCGTTCTTCTCTGCGTCATTCCCGCGCACGCGGGAATCCAGACCTCCTCTCCGCCTGGATTCCGGGTCGTCCTCGGCCTTCGCCGGGGTTGCCCGCAATGACGGATGACTCAATTAATGACCTTGAAAGCCAGACAAGTACCGCTGGACTACTTTTTCCAGAACAGATCCCTGAATTCCTTTTCGTACTCGGTAACTTTGCGGAACATGTCGGCGGGCACGTAATGGATTTTTAGCGCCGATTGATCGAGTTTCGCTATGGTTGGCTTGACGCCGGGACGGAGCGGCACTCGTGAGACGTTCTTGATAATTGTCTGGCCTTCTTCAGAGAGGACGTAATTGATTAAGAGCTTGCCGGCATTGGAATGGGGCGCTTTGGTCGACAGCGCGATGACGTTGATCGAGGTGACGATCGGGTCGGAGGTGGCCGACCAGTCGACGCGGGCGCCTTTTTGTTTGAGCTGTTCGATCTCGAAGGGAAAAACCAGGGCGGCGTGAAACTCGCCGGCGGCGAGCAACTGGGCGAGCAGACTATGGCCGCGGCGCAGTTGCGGTTGTTGCGCCGCCAGGGCGCGGATGAATTTGCCGGCTTTCTCGCGGCCCCAATAATCGACCAGCGTGCCGTACCATTCGAATTCCTCCTCGTCCATGGCGAACTTGCCCTTCCAAAATGGCGTGAGCAGATCGGCCCAGTCTTTGGGACGATCCTTTTCCGCGAGCATCGATGTGTTGTAGCCGATCACGAAGTTGCGCGCGTAGATCGCGGTAAAAGCTTTCCCCCGGTCTTTGGCGCCGGTTGGATATTTCTCCGCTTCCGGAGCGTCGTACGGCTGGAGCAGGTTGCGCGATTTGATCAAACCCATCTCCATGCTGCTGACGCTCAACACGTCGGAGAAAAATTGGCCGCCTTGAGTTTCCGCCAAGACGCGCTGGCGCAGTTTTTCCCCGGTGCTGCGCAGCACTTGGACTTTGAGAAAAGGATATTTCTTGGTGAAGCCGGCGACGATCGCTTGGTTGTCGCCGGCCGAGGTCGTGGTGTACCAGACAACTTCTTTGTCGGTCTTCGCGCCGGCGATGAGCGCGGACAGATCGGCTTGCGCCTGAGCTTCAATGCTCAACAGCAGCGCGAAGGTTAGCAGCGCGATAATTTTCAGCATAAAATTCTCTTAAGCGTACTCGCGATAAAGGCCGTCGAATTTGCCGAGCTTGATGCGCACCATGTACTGCGCGCTTTCACGCACCAGCCGCTCTTCGCGCGGGGTTTTCAGTAGGCGCGCGATCAAGTCCGCCGATTGCTGCGTATGTTCGATATCCGCGACCATGTGAGTGGTGAAGAAAATCAGGTCGTGGTCGCTAAGGCCATAGTGCTTACGCCCAGCGTTCAAAAATTCCTCAGAATAACGGCAGACCATGCTTTCGCTGGTCATCGCCGAGGCGCGGTTCTGTGGCGGGATGCCCATGAGAGTGTTATAGACGGTGCGCGCGGAGTGAATCTGGCATTCAAATATCTGCGTCGCTTCGCTGAAGTCTTCGTCCTTGAGTCCAAGTGCGATGCCGAAGCGTTTGGCCAAATCGGGATGCGACTGTTCTTCGTTAAATTGATAGGTGAAGTAGTCGAACATGGTCGGGTCATGAGCGTTCTTCACCATGCCCAGGGCGAAGGATTTCAGGATCGCCTTGTTGTGCAGGTAGTGCTGGATCGCCCAACCCTGCATGCGTTTGGCCGACAGTTTGCCCGCGCGTAGCTCTCTGAAAAACGGCGTGTCCAGTAAACGCTGCACGCCGGGTTCGATGACTTCCTTTCTCAGCGCATCGACAACTGCTTTTCCATCCACCATAAATTTCTCCTTGTCAGTAAGACTGTTTCGGGTTAACCCGAAACCCGAAACTTCAAACTCGAAAGTTATTTCCCGGCTAACACTTGATCGAGCAGCGTGTAATCGGTCACTGCGGCGACGTTGACCGGCGCGGGGATCTGTTTCTGCGCGTAGGCGAGGTCGAAATACTCCTGCATGTCTTTGATCGCGATCTTGCCGTCCGCTGTCAGCGTCGACAGCCATTGCTCATAAACCGTCTCGGCGATTTTTTGCTCGATGCGCCAGCGCTCGCGGATATAATTGACGACCCAGTTGCGCTCTTTGTGGCTGAACGTATTGGCGTCGAGCATGACGCGCATGACGCTCTTGATGCGCGTGGCGTCGCTTTTGAGCTTGGCGTCGTTGACCACTAAGCCGCTGGTGGGAAACTGCATGGGCAATTCATCGGCCGAGGCGATCTGGCGAAAACCTTTTTGCGTCATGATCACGTTATGCGGGCCGGAGAGTACCGCCGCCGACACCGCGCCCTGGCCGAGACTGGTGACGGTGTTCGATACCGATCCGGTTTGCGTGAAACTAACTTTTTCCGGATCGGTCCCCTTGGCTTTGAGCAACAAACGTACGACCAAATGCTGCAAGCTGCCGATGCGGTCGACGCCAATGCGCTTACCGGCGAGATTGCTTACTGATAAAACGCTCGGTTCGGCGACGAGAAAGAACGGCGGTTTGCGCAGCCCGATCATGATGCCCTTGAGCGGCGCGCCTTGGCCGGTGGCGACGATTCCTGTCGTATAGCCGGTCAAGAAATCGATTTCACCGGCGGCCAGCGCGGCGACCGGCAGCGGACCGGCCATCTGAATCAGTTCAGGTTCGAGGCCGTGCTTTTTAAACAAGCCCGCGTCGCGGGCGATGAAGAGATTTAAGAAAGACACGCTGAAAGCGGAGTAGGCCATGCGCACGCGCTTGCTTTCTTGCGCTGAGGTCTGGGAATGAAATTGCAGCAACAAGATCAGTGCGCCAACCAGAACGATGCGCCAGCGCGCAGTCGCGCGTGTTGTCGGATCGATGGTCGGCTGGCTTATCACGCTTTGGACTATATCCAGCGCGCCGAAAGCTTGTCAACGTACCGGTGGTGAGGTTGTTATCGCCATGACTGCTCGTGGCGGTTGAACCAGGATTGTGCAGTTGAAATTGGAGTCGCTGAGCGAGGCGCAATCCTTCCGTTGTGAAGACAATGGGCCTTTGCCCCTAAGTAGGCAATGATCAGTAGCGCTTCGCGATTTTTCCGTAGTTGAAACTCACCGGGGTGCCAAAGGCGGAAAAAGACTTTGCAACTGTACGCTTGGGTGTCTTCACAACTCCAGGGTTGCACCTCGCTCAGCCGGCGCCGCAGCGTCAATTGCGGTATCCGGTTGAGATAATATTCCGAAACGTAACAAGGCCCAGCGCTGCGACCGGCTCGGCCTTGTGAAGTGAAACTAAATTAGGTGTTGTGGGTAACTAGATCTTCGGGATCACCAGCGTCGTGCCGACCCTGACCATATGGGCTTGGCGAATACCGTTTGCTTGCAGGATATTTTGCACCGTGGCGCCGTAGCGCTTGGCGATCTGCAAGAGCGTTTCGCCGCGCTTCACTCGGTGATGGACAACCTGGATGGAAGCACGAGTCGGCGCCGACACCGACTTCGCCTTCGGCTGGCTGGTTGGCGGCGCGACTTGGGGTGCTTGGGGCGCTTGCGCCACG
>Ga0137461_1000199_pt1 | contig 14040 bp, 14 predicted proteins | sample EasRivERMGT746_2_FD_104650 | JGI IMG/M metagenome (GOLD analysis project Ga0137461, IMG submission 104650) | Soil microbial communities from meander-bound floodplain in the East River, Colorado, USA - East River MetaG ERMGT746_2 | ecosystem: Environmental > Terrestrial > Soil > Floodplain ... | reverse complement strand
CCGGTGATTTGGCCGGCGGTGTCCAACCAATCCAACTCCATCGTTACACCCAGGAAAAAGCGCCGCACCGTGTCGTCGACTAGTCGGCGCGCGTCTTTGCCGCGCGACGCGTCAATGATCTCCAGCGCTCTTTGGTACGATTCGATATCGAGGGGATCGTCGCCGCGCCGGTCAAATTCACTCACCAAGCGGTCGAGCGCCTTGTCGAGGATTTCCATGCCGCCGCGGTTGCGCACGTAGCCGCAGGCGGCGACAAAGCCCAACAGAAACGGATCGCCGTTCATGACGATGCAGCGCTGACTGGCGTTGGACTCGTAGGCTTCGGCGAGCTTGGGGTGGACTTCGTTGCTGATACGCTTCAAGGTTCGGACGATGTCGGTGATGTCGCCGATGTTATCCAAGTAAGGCTGGTTCTCGTCGAGAAAGCGCTCGGTTTCCACCGCAGTGGTGACATGGGCGTTGTGGGTGATGAACGCTTGGGTCGCCATGACGATATCCGAGGCGAGAAATCTATCTTTCGGCCGCTGCTCGCCCGGCATCCGGCCGAGGTCTTCCCAAATCGGAATGCCTTCGCTTTTCAAATGCTCGATGAGCGGCCGTTTCATGATCTCCAACTGGACGCGCAGGCTCATGCGCCGCTGGCTCGAATTGAAAGTCACCATGTAGTGGAGCAGGCCGGCGAGGCCGATGCCGTAGAAAATCTCGTAGCGAATCACGCGCTGTAGCAAGGCTTCCGTGGCCGCTTGCGGATCGCCCAATTTATTTACCGAGTCGGCGACGAAGCGCCAGCCCTCCTCGGGAACGATGCCCTCTTGCACGAGTTGTTCGCGGCGCAAGACGAGCAGGATGGCGATCAGAAAGCAATAGAGCCGTTGCAGCCCGTCGATGATCGAATAGCGAATGTTGGCGTCGGTGAGCGAGCGCACGCCGCCGGCCCAGCCGATGGCGGCGATCTTACTTTCCGGCATCGCCGCGCCTTCGATGAAGTCGCGGATCAGCCGGCGATAGATCGGATCGGTCATGTGATCGAAGGGCGGGCGCTGAAAAAAGTTGTCCTTGACCGACAAGCGTTGAATGTAGGTGCCGAGGGGCTCCAGCACGTGGCCGATCTTGCCGTCGGTTTTGCAGTCTTCGACCTCCGGTCCGATGATCGTCACCGGACCTGGCCGCGCGAGCACGGCGGTGAATTCACCGCTCTTGAGCTCCTGGACCAAAGCCGTCAGCGCGTCGTGCAGCTTGCGCGCGCGCTCTAGCTTGGTCGGCTTTTTCGCTTGGCGCGCTTTGCCGCGGCTTTGCAATGTCTTGAGATCTTGCTTGATCGAGCGCACCGATGAGCCGACATCCGCCGTGTCCGGCCCGCGCGCGACAAAATCGCTTGTGCCGTCGGCACCGAAATAGTTGTTCGCCATTTGAGACTCCTTTCTAAACTTGTAGCCAAATACATTAATCGCGAGATTGCTGCGAATTTCCTGCGCACAGTTGGGAAAAAGCGGCCTGAGCGGGTTGATAGTTCGATGCTGATTGAAACAACGATGGCAACGGAAGAGCGCAAAACTCTTCGATGTCCGAGTGTGCTGCTTGGCGTAGATGAGCACTACCCTATTCATCGCGTGGTTGGATTAACCTCCGCCGAAAAATACGCGAACAATCAAGGTGCTGGGTGGATCGTGAAATCTGTTGGGGTGCTTCAGTGGGTGAAGCCATTGTAGGTCTAGCGCGATCGGTTGTGTCGATCCACCTATGACACCACTATATACAGAAAAAAGCTTGCGTGGACAACAAAAAAAATCAATTGCGCCGGCTGTTCCCTGATTCTTGCGTCAGGTTTTGTCCTACGGCGCGCAGCAAAGCCGACACGCAGGTCGGCCCCTACGTCAATGGCCGATTGCCATCCGGGACTTGGACGTCGAAGGCGTTGAGCGTCATGGCGACCATGGAGTAGAAGCCCACGGCGCTGACCAGTTCGACCATGCGCTGTTCATCGAACAGTTTCATGCCGCGCTCGAATGTCGCCGCCGACAACGTCTGCGTGGTGTTCAACTCCAGCGTGATATCGTATACCGCGCGCTCGTCTTCGCGGCCGAAATTGGGCGTGCGCCGCTCGCGGATGGCGTCGACGATCTCTTGGGCGATGCCATGTTGCAAGGCGTGGGGCTCGTGGATGAACCAGGCATACTGGGCGTTGGCGAAGCGCGCCGCGACCAAGATCATCAGCTGCACCAGACGCCGTTCGAGTTTGACCCGCGCGGCAAACATATCCTGCAGCTTGAGCGTGCCCGCGCCAAGCTCGGCGTTGCGCAGCCAGACGGCGAACGGCCCGCGCACCTGGCCGCGCAGGCTTTTGATCTCGTCATAAATTTTTCGCTGCTCGGCAGAGAGCGTGTTTTCATCCAGTTCGGGCAGGCGTCCCATGAAGATGTCCTTTGGTTGGCGTAATTAACCGGCTCGAATTGGAGTACTGGAGTGTTGGAGTATTGCGTTTCGATCCTATCACTCCACTACTCCAACACTCCAATCTGCTTGCCCGCCTCGACTGCGAGTCATCCGCGCCGACGCCCGTCTTCTCCTGCTAGCTTCGTCCGCTAAGCTTCCGTCCCTGGTCGAGGACGCCGAAGGAGCGCGGCGAGGACGGCATCAAGAAGCGATAGCCGCTGGCGACCAACCGCTCGATGTTTTTGCCGTCGGGATGCGGATGGCCGCAGGGGACGTTGTGCTCCTTGCAGATTCGAAGAATGTTGTTGATGGCGTCGGCGACCACCGGATGATCGTAGTCACGCGGATGGCCCAACTCTTGGCTCAAATCGCCTTCGCCGATCAGGACCACGCCGATGCCCGGCACTTCTTTTAAAATCTTCGGCAGGTGTTCGATGGCGCGCATCTCTTCGCATTGGATGACCACCAAGATTTCACCGTCCGGCGCGAGAGGCCAAACATCGGCGCGCTTGTAATACTCCTGCTGCGTGAGGCCCCAATAACGCGCGGCGCGGGCCGGCGCGTCGCCGCGTATGCCCGGCGGATTAAAACGCGGCGCGGATGCGAGACGCGGATAGCGGCAGGCGCCGACGGCGTTGGTCGCTTCCTCGACGGTGCTCACATGCGGAAAGATGATGCCGAACACGCCGATGTCGAGTACCTGCTTGGCGATCCAACTGTTCATTTCAATGCCGTTGGGCGGGATGCGCACCATCGGCGTCACCGCCGGCGCGAGGCTGGCGCGTTCGACGATCTGCTGGCGGTCGAGCATGAATTGCAGGGCGTTACGCAGCCCAGGAAAATCCAGCGGCGCGTGCTCCATTTCAAAGGCGACGCCGTCGAGCTTGCTGCTCGCCATCGCCACGGCATTTTCAATATCCACCGGAGTGAACGCGACGAAGGCGGTTTGGTTTTGTTCGAGGGCTTTGATTACGCCGTTTAGCCGGGGTATGTCTGACATAATGTTAACTCCTTAAAGTCGTTCAAATCGTTCAAACGGTTCAAGCCGTTCAAAACGTTAAACACCGGGATGGCCTGGCAGCGAAGTTTTGATCTCTCTGTGAAAGATTGGTATAGCAAAGTGGTTCGAAGCTGACAATCCGTGCGATTGAAGTCTTGTATCTAAAAGTTCACTAGGAAAGACCCGATCCGTCAGCTCCGTCCCGCTCCGCAACGTTTTGAACGGAGCGCAGCGGTTGAACGACTTGAACGTTTTGAACCTTTCGGAGGTTTCGATGATCATCGACGCACACACCCACTACACCACGGCGCCGGCGCAGTTGCAGGCCTACCGCGGCCAGCAGATTTCGAACCTTGCCAAACCGATTCGCGCCAAGCTGCAAATCAGCGACGAGGAATTGACGCGCTCGATGGCCGGACAGTTCAAGCGCATGCAAGAGACCGGCATCGACCGGCTGCTGTTTTCGCCCCAGGCCTCGGCGATGGGGCATCATTTTGGCTCGCCGCTGGTGAGCCGCTACTGGACCGAAGCGTGCAACGATCTGATCGCGCGGGTGGCGAAACTGTTCCCGGATAAAATTTCGCCGGTTTGCCAACTGCCGCAGTCGCCTGGCGTGAGCCCCAAGGAATGGGCCGATGAGCTCGACCGCTGCGTCAAAGATTTGGGCTTCGTCAGTTGCAACGTCAATCCCGATGTCGCCGGCGGGCGCGAGCCGTTGACGCCGTCCATGGGCAGCGAGTGGTGGTATCCGTTGTGGGAAAAAATGGTCGAGCTCGACGTGCCGTGCACGGTGCACGCCAGCGGCTCGCAAAATCCGGCGATGCACACCACCAACGCCTACTACATCGCGCACCACAATTCGGCGGCGGTCGAGATTCTCAAGTCGCGGGTGTTCAAGGATTTTCCCAAACTGAAAATCGTCATCCCGCACGGCGGCGGCGCGATTCCTTTTCAATGGAACCGCCAGCGCGGTCTGCACGTGAAAGAAGGGCTGGAGCCGTTCGAAGAAGCCGCACGCAGAGTCTACTGGGATATGGCGATCTACGACAAGGAATCGATGGAATTATTGATCAAGCGCGTCGGCGCGGATAAAGTTTTGTTCGCCACCGAAATGTTCGGCGCGGTCAACGCTATCGATCCCCAGACCGGCCGCAATTTCGAAGATCTCGTGCCGATCTTCCAGTCCATCGACTGGTTGAGCGACGACGAGCGCTACAACATCACCGAAGGCAACGCGCGCAAAGTTTACTCGCGGATGTTTGCCGACAAAAAATAATTTCGAGTAGGCGTTCTGCTCGATGGTAGTTTTCCCGAGGGAGTCTCGAAATTAGCGGTGCAGCGTTGGTGTCATCCTGAGGCGCAGCCGAAGGATCTCGACTTATCTGCCACTAACGAAGACGAGATTCTTCGCCTTCGGCTCAGAATGACAACGATTTTGTAGCGAGCACTTCGGTTATGACCACGCAATCAAAGCCACTTCTCGCGCTGATATTATCGGCGGCAATACCAGGCCTGGGGCAGGTCTATAATCAAGAGCAGAAAAAAGGCTGGGTCATTTTCGGTTGCTGCGCGGTTCTTGGCATCGCAACTTACTGGCTCTCAGGCTTCAACGCCATGACCGCCGCGCTTGCGCTGCTACTCCTCTGGTTGAGCGCGATCATCGACGCCTACAAAGGCGCCAAGTCCTCGGGTCAAACGGCGGAATTTTACTACGTCAAAAGCTATGTAGTCGCCATGCTGCTGCTGGTCGGACCGCTGGCCTTGCCGCTGCTTTGGCAGAGTCCGAACTTTTCAAGCACAACACGTTGGCTGTGGACGGTGATCGTGGTTGGGGCCGCACTGTTGTTTGTTGCAACTCCCTATCTGCTGAAGTTGGTAATCGGTTAAATCATCGCGGATCGTTCAAAAGAGTCCGTGCCTCAATGCGGCCAGCCGTGTTGCGATAAGTCAATCGGATTGCCGTCGGGGTCGAGGACTCGGTATTCGGCTTCGCGGTTGGGCGGGCGCTTGTCGACGCCGGTGGCGGCGTTGAGATTCTTGCACGCTTCGCGGACCGCGGTGACATTTTCGACTTCGAAACCGAAGTGGTTGATGCCCGTCCGCAATTGCGGCCCTTCGATTTCCCGTTCCGGCCCGATCGGGATGATCGCTAAGTTGATATGACCGTCCGTGAGATACGTCGCCGTGCCGACGCCGTGAACGATTTTTAGACCGAAGCCTTCTGTGTAGAACTTCACGAGCTTGTCCACGTCTTCAGTTAATATCGCGAGGTGACGGATACGTGCCATGGGTATTCTCCTTTCGGGCGGGTGATCACAAAAGAAGTTGCTGAAAAATCCTATCGGAGTCCTTCGACGGTGCTCAGGACGAACGGGGAAATTATTTCTATTTTTGATTTTCCGTTCGTGCTGAGGTTCTCGAAGCACGAGTTTGTTTAATCACCAGCCTGTTAGAACTTCAACCCTTCGGCAAATTTTTCCTGCTTCAAACGCTCAATGATCGAGCCGTCGGCGAATTCCTTGGGATCGCGTTTCGGGGCGTCGGGGTATTCTTTGCCGAAATTTTCCAGGATGACTTTGATGCCATCGAACGTTGGCGCGATGTAGTCGGGCATTAACGATGAGACGAAGTCGAACTCGGTGGCGATCAGCTTGGGCTCGGTGATCTTCATGTACTTGGCGATGATGCGTTCGCTGTCGGTGCGGTTGCGTTTCAGCGTGACGATCGCTTCGGTGGCGCATTTCAGGTAGCGGTAGGCGAGCTCGCGGTTCTTCACCAGCCAGCTTTCTTCGACCACCACTGAGGTCCACGGGAAAGGTATCGCCATTTGCTGGGCGGACGACAAGACGCGGAAGCCCAGGGCGCGGGCGTTGTCGGTGGCGGCGGCGCCGAGGAATGTGTATTGGATGGTGCCGGTCTTCAAGGCGGCGACGCGGCTGGTATCGCCGCCCATCTGCAGCATTTTTAAATCGCGGTCGACGTTCAAGCCATTTTTACGGAACAAATAGCGGAAGCCCTGGTCGGTGGAGGAGCCGAAGCGCGAGATGCCGGCGAATTTACCAGCCATGTCGGGGATGGATTTGATGTCAGGATGGACGATCAGGTTCGAGGCTAACCATGGCAGCGGGTTGCCTAAGATCGTCAGTTTTATGCCGCGTAGCCGCGCTTCGATCGATACCGGCCCGCCGCCGGCGATCTGGACACTACCGCCAAGCAGCGCGGCGATGTTCATCGTGCCGCTGTTGATGTAAAGCAGCTCGCCTTCGAGGCCGTGCTTGGCGAAGATGCCGCGATCTTGGGCGACCCAGAGAAAGGCTTGGGTGGCGTTGACCGCCGAGTAGGAAATGCGCAGTTTGTCGGCGGCAGCGGCGTAGGAGGCCAGGCCAAAGAGGGCGATCAATGCCAATAGGCCGAAGTGAAGTTTGCGATTCATCATGACCGATTGGATACAGCGCATAGGGCGGCAAGGTCAAGGGATTGTATTGGGGCATGATGCTGATTTATAAACCAGTAGGAGGACGTTTCATGGCAACCCGTTGGTTATTCAAAACCGAACCGAGTGTTTACTCTTACCAGCAACTGGTGAAAGACAAATCGACCATGTGGGACGGCGTGGGCAATAATCTCGCGCTGATGCATTTGAAGGACATCAAAAAGGGCGAGCAGATTTTCATCTATCACACCGGCGACGAGCGCCAGGCGGTGGGGATCGCCCGCGCGTTGGGCGGCGCTTATGCCGATCCGAGCAAGGATAATCCGCGCATGCTGGTGGTCGACATCGAGCCGGTCAAAGCGTTGGCCAAGCCGGTGACGTTGGCGGAAGTCAAAGCGGACAAGAAATTGGCCAATTTCGATCTGGTGCGCAATTCGCGCCTGTCGATCATGAAGGTGACCGATGAGCAGTGGGACGCGATGTTGGAAATGTCGAAGAAAAAGTAAAAATTAAACGGAGCCAGAGTTCGGAAGTTGCACCGCGGAGGCGCGGAGGACGCGGAGTAAAGAGTTTTTGATTAACAAATACTCCGAACTCGGCGAACTCTGTGCCTCTGTGGTGAATACTTCTACACAGGAAACCCGAAAGAACCAATTTAAAAAGGCAAAAGTAAAAAGAGGGATACTAAGGTGGCGGACGAACATAAACATGAACACAAGGGCGAGCATTCGCACGATCACGGTCATGAGCATGAGCAGCATGACGATAAGCATGGCGACTCTCACGGGCACGACGCGCATGGCCACGAACACGAACACGAACACGATCACAGCCACGAGCATAAGACTCGTTTCCACGATCCGGCGCATGCGAGGGAGTTCGATCAGCGCGGTTTGTCGGATATGCGAAGCAGCTTGACGACTAAATTGATCGAAGCGCTGACGCTCAAGGGCGATGAGGTGATTTTGGATTTGGCCACCGGCACCGGCCGTGTGGCGCGGCCGTTGTCGAAGAGTATTAAAGGCGGGAGTATTGTCGGTGTCGATCAAGCGTTGGCGATGCTCGATGTCGGCCATCAGCACAAAGATCCGATCACACACTATGTGCAGAGCGCCGGCGAGGCGGATAAGCTGCCATTTAAGAGCGGCACTTTCGACCGCGCTTTCGTCTCGTTCAGCTTGCATCATTTCGGCAATTCTCCCGGCGTGGTCGCAGAAGTAATGCGGGTGCTCAAAAACGGCGGGCGGTTCGTCGTGCTCGATCCGGTTATCGAGGAGGCGAAGGACGCCGTCGACATCGCGCTGGAAAACAAAATCAATCAAGTTTTTCGCCGTACCCATGGCGACGATTTTCGTTTTCATACGGCGAGCAGCATTCAGCGCTTGCTCACCAAAGCTGGTTATCGGGTGCCGCGCACGAGCGTGCTTTCATATCCGTTCAATCAAGAAGGCATGGACGGCATTCCCACCGGACGGCACTGGCTTGAAGCGGCGTTGGAGTTGGAAAAAGAAGCGCCGGAGTTGGCCGAGCGCATGAAGAAAAATTATTTCAGTTGGCACGCCCACGGTGATCACGCGCACGTGAAGGGAAGTTTTTCTTACGCGCTGATTACTGGGGTCAAACCGGCGTGATCATTGGTTTCGAGTTCCGGGTTTCGAGTTTCGGATTTGGAGTTTCGGGTTTGGGGTACGGATGCCATGCGGGATAGACTCGTGAAGAAAGCCGGAATCACCGAGTTAAAGAAGAATTTGTCGCGATACCTTGAACGGGTAAAGCGCGGTGAATCGATATTGGTGTTTGATCGGAACCAACCCGTAGCGCAAATCATGCCTTTGCAAAAAACGCCACGTGGCGTTACTTCGGATGCTGCTCGTCTGGCGCGCCTCGAACGGAAAGGGCTTATTCGCCGAGGAAATGGCGAGTCGGGGCTGTGGCTCGTGCAACGCCGTCCGGCGAAAGTTCCGGGAAGTGTGCTGCAAGACTTATTGGACGAGCGACGGAGTGGCCGATGAAGTTTTGGAAAGCGCGATCAAATTCGTGAAATAAACTCGAAATGCTTCGAGACCCTCAGCATGAACGGAAAATCATCAATGATCGAATTATTTCCGTTCGTCCTGAGCTATGTCGAAGGACTCCGAGAGCATTCAGCGACTTGCCAAGCTCCATCTCGATACTCTAAACGACGTTAAACAAGGAGCCAGAACTTGAAGAAGGCGGACTTTCGAATGTTTTATCGCGATGCGCATGCGGTGGAGTGTCTGACTGAGCGCGAGAAGATGCTGATCGGATTATCCGTGGCGATGATGCGGCTGTGCGATCCGTGAGTGGAGCGGCGCCTTGCGGACGCAAGGAAAGCGGGGATGACGGAGGAAGAGCTCAATGCCGCCGTCGATGTGATCTCAGCGGTGGATGCGGGAGTTTTGCAGTCGCTCAATCAACGGGTGAAAGCGCGGAATAAGAGCTAGCGACAAACGTCCGAAAGAGGAGACCCCCATGACTAGGCGAGAGTGTCTGAAGAGAACTGGAGTCCTATCCGCGGCGGTGGTTCTTGCGCTCTTTGGCAGCCCCAGTGACGCAGCAGATCCCCAGCCAGTTGCCGTGCTAGTCACCTACCACTCGGTTTCCGGCAACACGGAGAAGATGGCCCAGGCAGTGGCCGAGGGGGCGAAGGCCGTTTCAGGAACGAGCGTCGTTCTGAAGCGGGTCGGTGAAGTAATAGGCGACGATCTCTTGTCTTCCGATGCGGTCATCGTCGGTTCGCCGGTATATGGCGGCAATATGTCGGGGCAGGTCAAGACATTTTTTGACAACTGGGGGCAAAAGTTCGGTCTCGGAACTGCAACCGGCAAAATGCGCAACAAGGTCGGAGCGGCTTTTGCGACTGGCGGGTCAATCTCCAGCGGTAAGGAAATCACGATGCTTACCATCCTCGTGTCTATGCTCAGCCAACAGATGATCGTCATCAGAGGCGCGAGCGCGACCACCGGCCCTGATTCGCCGGGTATCGACGCGAAGGAGCTCGCAGAAGCTCGCGACCTGGGCAAGCGCGTTGCGGAAGTCGCCGGTCTTGTCAAACGGGGATCTAGCAAGTAACGCCGATGTGAGCAGTCAGAAAAGAAAAGGGGGCATTCTGAATTTCTAGGCCTGATCTTCTGTGTAGGTCGACGCAGAATCCACGCGGCTGAGCATCGCGTTGACCGTTTAAGTCATACGTCGTTACCCAAACGCCATACTTCACGACGGAGAGACATACGTTGAGTAAATTCTTGGGCTACAGCGGGCTTCACAACTTCTTGTAGCAATGGCTTTCTTCTCACCGGGCGACCTGAGCGGATTTTAATATCGACAAACACCTGTCTATCTATTAGTAGTTAAGCGTAATCGAACCCATGGACGATTGTTGTATCGATAAGACTTGCGCTATCGACGGGCTTCGCGAGCGACAAACGGCGACTCTTCGTCTCGTTCTGCTAGTGAACGCTGCGATGTTTGTCGTGGAACTTGTGTCGGGCTTGCTCGCTGGGTCCGTGGCCCTGCTCGCTGACTCCCTCGACATGCTCGGTGACGCCCTTGTTTATGGTTTTAGTCTTTACGTCGTCGCGCGTGGCCCCGTCTGGAAAGCGCGGGCCTCTATTGCGAAGGCATCTGTGATGGGGCTATTTGGCCTGTTCGTCTTTGGGCAGCTCGTGTACAAGCTGCTTTTCCCTCAGCTCCCGATGGTCGAGACAATGGGTGCTATAGGTGCTCTTGCGCTTGCCGCGAACGGCGTCTGCTTTGCCTTGCTCTGGCGCCACCGTGCGGAGGACATCAACATGCGGTCGGTCTGGCTCTGCTCTCGAAATGACCTTATCGCAAACTCAGCGGTGTTACTGGCGGCCTTGGCCGTGCGGATCACGCGTTCGTCTTGGCCGGACCTCGCGGTCGGCATGTTTATCTGCGGCATATTCCTTCGTTCGGCGTTGCTTGTCGCGCGCGAAGCTCGTGCCGAACTGAGGTTGAATCACGTCCAACCATCCGCTGCAGCGCGCCCGTTAGGGTAGCAAGTTGATTCCAGGACGTGCCGCATTTCGGATTTAACGCATTTCAACGTTTTATGACCTCGCCTCTGCCGTCTTCGGTGCGGAAGGAGTCTTTCAAAGTCAGCGCTAATCAATCTCCGCAAAACTCCACGTCGCTGCGCGCGGCGTACACGGCCAGACAAAGTGATTATGCTAAATCGATCTTCAGCCATTCCTGCCATCTCTCCATGTCACGGAATAAGGGCAGTGAGTCCGTCATCACCTCACTCCGCAGTAGCTGGAAGCGTTTCTTGAAAAGGTGATCGGCTTCGAGGTCTGTAAGGGGAAACGGCGGTCCCGACGACGGCTTTTGTCCATACAAAAAGACACCGATCAATGTGCCTCCAGGCAACAAAAGATCTGCCACTCTGCTCACGTACTCGGGCCAGCGGGAAGGAGTCATTGAACAAAGAAATGTCCGCTCGTAGATAAGGTCGAAGCGCCGCTCGCCGAAGTCGTGCGTAAAGAAGTCCCCCAGAAGAACCCGTTCAGCTAAAGACCCGAGCACCCGTTTGGCTTGCTCAACGGCAGCAGGGGAAAAATCTATGGCTGACACATCGTACCCGGCGGCATGGAAGGCCTGAACCTCGTAGCCGGAGCCACATCCCGGAATCAGTATTCTGCCCGGAGCAGATGATCTCTCAAGAAATGATTTCAAGGCCGATGGGACACCGCCGAAGTCCCACGGCGTCTTACCAACCGCATAGCGGACGGTCCAGAAATCCGGCTGGTTACTGTCAGAAGAAATTTCCATGGAATGCCCCAACGGTATTCGATGCGTTTCCTAAAGACAACGTGTAGTTTCTGTAACCAAGGTTCGCAACATAATTCGAACGTCTCAGAGTTTCGTCAAAAAATTCAAATGGTGCTGCCATCTGGAGCTGAACTCAAATCCCCCTTGTCCCCCTTTTTCAAAGGGGGATTTTTCTCCCAGCGATTTTGCCCCCTCTTTAACAAAGAGGGGAAGGGGAGATTTTCGGACTGGAATGGCGCAGTCCAGTGAATTGTCCAAGCTGCTACTTGTGTGATAGATAGCAGAAATAGATGAGGTGTTGGAGTAATGAAACGTAGCTTGGCTTCGTTGTGATCGTTCCAAATGGAGGCTCGGATGTTCAATGGCATTAGTTTTTACCGGATAATTTTTCTTGCCGTTCTCCCTGGTTTCTTCCACACGGCGCTCTGGGCCCAGACCCGGCCCATCGCCATCGTCGGCGGGATGTTGATCGACGGCACGGGCAGAAATGCGGTCGAGGATTCTGTCATTGTATTTCAGGACGGGCGCATTCAATCCGTCGGCAAACGCGGCGAGGTTGCGTTGCCGCGCGGCGCCCAGGTGATTGATGCCAAGGGTAAAACTATTCTGCCCGGCCTCATCGACGGCCACTGCCACTACTGGGAGTGGCTCGGTGAACTTTATCTCGCTTACGGCGTGACGACTTGCCCGGACATCAACAACAGTCCGACCGAATGGATCAGCGCGCAAAAAGACGGCATTCAAAAGGGAAAGATTCGCGGCCCGCGCTTGTGGATCTCCGGTCATGCGCTCGATGGGCCGCGGCCGGCCGGGATGCCCGAGCAGCGCTGGCAACGCGGCAGCATTATCGTGCGCACTGAGGACGAAGCGCGCGCGGCGGTACGCGCCCATGTCGAGAAGGGGATGGACGGATTCAAAGTTCTCGAGCGGGTATCGCCGGAGGTCGCCAAGGCGATTGCCGACGAGGCGCGCAAGTTGGGCAAACCGGTGATCGGCCATTCGGTCAATATGTTCGAAGCCATCGACGCCGGCTACACGTCGATCGAACATACCTGGGCGGTGATGTTCACTACGATCCGCGACGTGAAGAAGCGCGCCGAAGTGGACATGAACCGCATGGTCGGCAAGGTCGGCACGGTGGAGGCCCATGTCAACATGGTGCCGGAGCAGTTCGATGAGATCATCAAGGCGATGATCGCCAAGGACATTCACTGGAGTCCGGCGCGGGCGACGCAGTTCCGCGCCTTGTCGCCGCGCGCCGCGGCGATGAAAACGCGCGAGATCGCCACGCTTAAGAACCCCCGCTTGAGTTACTTGCCGCCGTACAATTTGGAATCGGTGCAAGGATATTTCGCCGGCTTTGAAAAAATGACGCCGGAACGACGCGCGCCGGTGGAAGCGGCTTACAAAATGGTTCAAGACTTCGCGCGCCGCTACGTCGCCGCCGGCGGCAAAATCCATTCCGGCTCCGATCCGGGCACGTTGTTGCCAGCGTACGGCCTTCACGCCGAGCTTGAGCTTGCCATCGACGCCGGTTTGACGCCGCTCTTGGCGATCCAATCCGCGAGTCTCAACGTCGCCAAGGCGTGGGGCAAGGACAAGGACTACGGGAGTGTGGAGAAAGGCAAGGTCGCCGATTTGGTTATCGTGCGCGGCGACGTAATGAAGGATATCTCGGCGACGCAAAACGTCGAAAAAGTTTTTATGGACGGCAAGCCGGTGGACACTTCGTTTCACGCCAACTATCGCAACCCGATTCCGCGGCCGATGTCGGACCGCTTCATCACTAGCTTGTCGCAAGTCTCCCCCGCGGCGTTGAGCGAAGGGGTGACCGGTCAGGTGAAGTTATCCGGCGCCAACTTTCGTCCATCCCATCAAGTGTTGGTCAATGGCAAAAAAACCGCGAGCAAATTCTTGAGCGGCAGAGAGTTGGAAATTCAAGTGCCAGCGCTGGCGGCGGGCACGCATAAAATTACCGTGATCGATCCGGGCGTCGCGGCTTCCGAGTCGGCGCCGCTCTATCTCGTGGTCTCGTTCAAGTAGAAGAGAAATTAGGATCGTCAGGCTTTCCTGTTAACCAAGGATCGGAGATTGCACCGCAGAGACGCTGAGGACGCGGAGGAAAGAGTCTTGATAAATAATACTCCGAACTCTGCGAACTCCGTGCCTCTGTGGTGAATACTTCTTCACAGCAAACCCGGAAGAACCAAAAATTATGACTAAAACTTGCTCTTTGTTGCGATGCGCTCTGCTGGTGTTGAGCCTATTTTTCTCCGCTTGTTCCATAGTTGCCCCGAGCCGGCCGATCGTCATTCAAGGCGGCACGCTGATCGATGGCACGGGCCGCGCGGCGATTGCCGAT
>Ga0137461_1000197_pt1 | contig 14140 bp, 13 predicted proteins | sample EasRivERMGT746_2_FD_104650 | JGI IMG/M metagenome (GOLD analysis project Ga0137461, IMG submission 104650) | Soil microbial communities from meander-bound floodplain in the East River, Colorado, USA - East River MetaG ERMGT746_2 | ecosystem: Environmental > Terrestrial > Soil > Floodplain ... | reverse complement strand
GTCGCGCCCATCGCCAGCGCGTTGCGGATACCGATGGTCACATCGCTGGTGCCCATCGTGACGAGGACCACCGTACCGCCGTGTTTTTCCGTGAGACGCAAACCCTCTTCCACGGCGCTGGCCGCGGCCGGGTCGAGCTCATGGGGCACGCCCTTGCGCACCATGCGCTTGCTGGTGGCGTCAAGCTCGATGATGACCGTGCTCGCGGGAATCACTTTGCCGCATACGACAACGTTCAATGTTTCGATCTCCCTTGAATGAAACTGACCGGTTATAGATACAACAAAGGCGCCTTTTCGATCAAGGCGCCTTTGTTAAGTTGTCGATTAGACTTTCGCTTGGGGAGTTAAGAAGAGCCTACGCGATCCACTCCTTAACATTGCCCTCCATCACCACGTCGAGAATTTCTTGGCAGTCCGCGATCGCCTGGTCGACGATCTTCTGATCGTCCTTAAGATGCGGTATGCCGGCGCCCACCGCCTTCTTCAAGCCTTGAATAAATTCTTTAAACTGCTGGTCGATCGCTTCCGTATTGGGTGCTGCTTCCATGACACTCCTCGCGCTTGGCGGTTTCGAGTCCCGTGTCTGGAGTCTAGAGTTAAACCCGAGACCCGAGACGCGAAACCCGAAACGGTATTATTTATGTGTAAAGCCGGCCCTTGTTGGGATCGGGGAGCGTGAGCCCCATCTTTAAGATCAATGCGTCGATTTCGTCTTTGTACTGTTGGCGCGCCACCGAGTTGGGCCGTCTTTTCAATCCCCAAAACATGTAGCGCTCCGAGCGATACGACTTGGAGTTGCCGAACATATCGAGACCCTTGACGTACCAGTAGTCCACCGCTTTTTGAATCCGCTCTTTGAACTCCCCGCCTTTCGCGGCAAATTCCGCGCTCGCGTTGGTGCCGAAGTCGACATGACCTTCTTCTTCACGGATGATGTCCGGGTCTTCAACCACGCGGGCCAGCGGCAGATAGGTGCAGTCGAGAAACTCTTCAAGCTGGAACCGGCCGACGCGGTCGACGAGAAATCCGAACACGGCATAATCTTCCCAAGTTTTAATCTCGCCGCGAAACGCTTCCACATAGCGTTCCTGATTGGGCCGGCTGAGCGTGTAGGTAACATCGACGCCGATATCACCGGCGAGACGCGCCATTTTTCGGAAATGATCCATCTCTTCGGCCGCGGTGCGCGCGACGATGAGCTGGTCTAATTTCGTCGGCGCCGTCGGCAGAATATGTTTGACGTAAAGATTGGGCCCGCCGATCTCGCAATCGGCCTGGATGGCGAGCACGCGCCGCATCAAATCCTGATATTCCGGATCCTGCTTCTCGAAATCTTTTAGTTCAACCTTATCGGTAAACATCGATGTCCTCCTCTGGGATCGCTATTTAGGCGTCGGTAATGATAAAAATTCTTAACAAAACGGCCTGGATAAATCAACCACAGCGGCAACGGATCGCTTTACTGAACGTCGGCTTTTCACTAAACTTCACTGCATCGGAGTCGCTCATGGCACTGCAAGAGAATCTCACCTTACTTACCGATCTCTATCAACTCACCATGGCGCACGCGTACTTCCGCGAAAGGCGCATGGGAACCGCAAGCTTTAGCCTGTTTATCCGCTCCTATCCGCCCAACCGCGGCTACTTTGTTTCGGCGGGTCTCAAAGACCTGCTCGACTATCTGCAAGCCCTGTCGTTCGACACGGAGGCCCTCGACTACTTGGCTTCGCAAAAACTATTCAGCGAAGATTTCTTACACTATCTCGGCGATCTAAAGTTCACCGGCGATGTCTGGGCGATCCCCGAGGGCCGGATCTTTTTCACCGACGAACCGATCGTTGAAATCAGCGCGCCGATCATCGAAGCGCAAATCATCGAAACCTTCGTGATCAATCAAATTCATCTACAGTCGTTGATCGCCACCAAAGCGGCGCGTTGCGTCCACGCCGCGGCCGGCCGGCCGCTGGTCGACTTTGCGCTGCGCCGCACTCACGGCGCCGACGCCGGCATGAAAGTCGCGCGCGCCAGTTATCTCGCCGGCTTCGCCGGCACCAGCAACGTGCGCGCCGGCCAACACTACGGCATCCCGCTGGTCGGCACGATGGCGCATTCTTTTATCATGAGCTTCGAACACGAGATCGACGCCTTTCGCGCCTACGTTTCAAGCTTTCCGAATAATTCGATCCTGCTCATCGATACCTATGACACGCTCACCGGCGCCAAGAACGCCGCCCAAGTCGCCAAAGAAATGGCCGGCCGTGGGCAAAAACTCATCGGCGTGCGCATCGATAGCGGCGATCTACCGGAACAAGCGCGCGCCGTGCGCATGATTTTAGACGCGGCACATCTGCGAGAAGTAAAAATTATCGGCAGCAGCGGCTTGGATGAATTCGATTTGGCGGAGTTCAGCGCCGCCAACGTGCCTTTCGACAGCTACGGCGTCGGCACGAAAATGGGCATGTCCGCCGACGCGCCGTGGACTGATATGTCGTACAAACTGGTCGAATATCATGATCGCCCGGTGCTCAAGCGCAGCGCCGGCAAAGTTTCCTGGCCGGGAAGAAAACAAGTGTTTCGCGTTCGCGACAACGACGGCAATTTTTCCCGCGACGTGATCGGTCAGCGCGACGAGAGTCTTGCCGGGGAAGCTTTATTGAACGAGTACATGCATGCGGGCAAAATTCGCGGTTACTATCCTTCTCTGCTGGAAAGTCGAAAAGTCCTTGCGGCCGACTTCGCCGCACTATCCCCGGATGTGAAAGCGATCCGCGACCCAGCTCGCTACGCCGTCGAATTCTCTCCTAACCTGCAGACACTACGCGAAGAAGTTGAGCAACGAGTCGCAAGCGATCGATAGCTTGTAAAGTATCCGAATCGGCTTGAACCGTTTGAACGCTTTGAACGGCTTGAACGTATCTAGTTAAAACTTCACCACCGCCGCGCCCCAGGCGAAGCCGGCGCCGAAGGCATTGAGCAGCACGATGTCGCCCGCTTTGATGCGGCCCTGGCGTTTGGCTTCATCGAGCGCCACCGGAATCGACGCCGCCGAGGTGTTGCCGTATTTTTCCAGGTTCACCATGACTTTTTCCATCGGCACGCCGAGCCGTTCGGCGAGAGCCACGATGATGCGTTTATTGGCCTGATGCGGAATCACCAACGCCACTTGATCGATGCTAACGCCCGCTTCGTCGAGGGCTTGGCGGCTGATCTCTTCCATCGAACGAACCGCGACTTTAAAGACCTCTTTGCCGTTCATGGTGATCGTGTGTTCGTTATTGCGCACGGTTTCCGGTCGCGCCGGTTTGAGCGAGCCGCCAGCTGGAACATAGAGCTGCTTGACGTAAGAACCGTCGGTGCGGAGTTTGGTGCTTAAAATGCCCGAGCCGTTCTCCGATGCGCCGAGCACCACGGCGCCGGCGCCGTCGCCGAAGAGAATACAAGTGCCGCGATCCTGCCAATTGAGCATGCGGCTCAAAGCATCCGAGCCGACCACCAAGGCGTTATTGACCTTGCCGGTGCGAACATACAAATCAGCCACCGACAGCGCGTTAAGAAAGCCAGCGCACGCCGCGCCGACATCGAACGAGAAAGCATGGCGCGCGCCCAGCATATCTTCCAAGACGCAGGCTGAGCTGGGAAAAGGATAGTCCGCCGACACCGTACCCATGATAATCGCGTCGAGATCTTTCCCCTCCATGCCGGCGTCGTCGAGGGCCCGTTTCGCCGCGTGAAACGCCATCTCCGCGTTACCCTTGCCCTCTTCGAGCACGCGCCGTTCTTTGATACCGGTGCGCACGGTAATCCACTCGTCGCTGGTATCGACCATTTTTTCCAGGTCACGGTTGGTGACGATTTTCGCCGGCAGCTCCGAGCCGGTGCCGAGAATGACGCTGCGGCGCTGTGATCCGCTCATTCGGCCCTCCGAAAAATCACGCAAGCATTGGTGCCGCCGAATCCGAATGAGTTGGAGAGCGCGACTTTGATATCCGCCTTGCGAGCGTGATTGGGAACGTAATCGAGATCGCAAGCCGGATCGGGATTTTCGTAGTTGATCGTCGGCGGCAACATGCCGTGATGCAGCGCCAGCGCGGAATAGACTCCTTCGACCGCGCCCGCCGCGCCGAGCAGATGGCCGGTCATCGACTTGGTCGAGCTCACGGCGAGTTTTGCCGACTGCTCGCCGAACACCGCTTTGATCGCGGTGGTTTCATTGGCGTCGTTGTAGGCCGTCGAGGTGCCGTGCGCGTTGATGTAGTCTATCTCGCTGGGCGCCAGGCCGGCGTCTTTTAGCGCCAAGCGCATGCAGCGCGCCGCGCCCTCACCCTCCGGCGCCGGCGCGGTCATGTGATAAGCATCGCCATTGGCGCCGTAACCGATCACCTCGGCGTAAATCTTCGCGCCGCGCTGCCGCGCATGCTCGCGCTCTTCAAGGATTAAAATACCGGAACCCTCGCCGATGACGAAACCGTCGCGCTCGTTGTCGAACGGCCGGCTGGCGCGCTCCGGCTCGTCGTTGCGCGTCGACAGCGCTTTCATGGCGGCGAAACCGCCGACGCCCAACGGCGTGATCGCCGATTCCGCGCCGCCGGCAATCACCGCCTCCTGCAAGCCGCAGCGGATCATGCGATAGGATTCGCCGATCGCATGGGTGCCCGACGCGCACGCCGAAGTAGGCGTAAAGTTGACGCCCTTGGCGCCGTAGCGGATCGCCACGTGGCCGGGCGCGAGATTGGAAATAACTTTAGGAATAAAGAACGGCGAGATCTTGCGCGGCCCGCCGGCCATCAGCGCTTCTTTAGTGACTTCAAGAGTATCGAGACCGTTCATGCCGACGCCGATGATGACGCCGACGTTCTCGGCGAACTCGCCGTCGATCTTGAGGCCGCTGTCGGCCATCGCCTGGGCGGCGGCGCCCAACGCGAACTGAATGAAGAGATCCATTTTCTTGATCTCTTTGGGCTCGATGTAATCTTCCGCCTTGAAGTCCGCCACTTCGCCGGCGATACGCGAAGCAAAAGCGTCCGGCGCAAAATGAGTAATTGTTCGAATGCCGGATCGGCCGGCCATTAAAGCCTGCCAGTTTTTTTCGACGCCCGTTCCCAGCGGCGTGACCAGACCCATACCAGTCACCACCACTCTGCGTGGTTCATTTGTATTCACGTTTGCCGACCAATCTATAATGGATATTGCGGTTCAAAGATAATTGAGAGTTCTTGGACGGTCAATAGGATTTCAAGTTATTATATTTTTCGTGGGTTTGGCGAATTCGCCGTACCAGCGGCTCGATTCGGCTTTCGCCCAGTTTCAGATGCGCGCTCGGCTGGCGCGACGCTTCTTGCATCGCGCCCAACACTGCCGCCACGGAATTTTTCAGCGCCGCCAAATCGTAACCGCCTTCGAGCAAAAACGCGATGCGCGCGCCGGTGAATTTCTCGGCCAACGCAACCAGCCTTTGCGCCATCGCCGCGAAACCCTCTTCGCTGACGCCCATGCCGCCCAGCGGATCGCGCCGGTGCGGATCGAAGCCGGCGGAAACTAACATCCAGTCTGGCGCGAAGCGCTCCGCCGCCGGCGCGACGATGTCTTGGAAGACTTGGAGATATTCGGCGTCGGCGCATCCGGCGGGAAGTGGAATATTGATCGTGAAGCCTTCACCGGCGCCGGCGCCGACTTCGTTCACCGCGCCGCTGCCGGGATAAAAAGGAAATTGGTGCGTGGAAATAAACAGCACCGACGGATCGTCGTAAAAAGCATCCTGGGTGCCGTTGCCATGATGCACGTCCCAATCGACGATCATGACGCGCTTGGCGCCATGGGCGCGGCGCAGATACTCGGCGCCGATCGCCATGGTATTGAACAGGCAAAAACCCATCGCCCGCTGGCGCAGCGCGTGATGGCCCGGCGGGCGCACCAAGGCGAAACCGTTTTGCGCCTCTTTGGCGGCGATGGCATCGAGCAAGCGCAGAAAGCCGCCCACCGCCAACAAAGCCACGCCGAAGGAATCGCGGCAGGTGATGGTATCGCCATCCAACGCGTAAAAGTTGTGTCGGGCCGTCGCTTCGATCAGCCGGACGTAGTCGCCGCCATGGGTCGCTTCGACGTCGGCGCGCCGCGCCGGCTCGGGCGCGAGCAACTGAAATTTTGTGCAATCCAGTTCAGCCGCCAAATCGAGCAGAACTTTGACGCGCTCGGGACGTTCGGGATGAGAGTCTCCCGGTTGGTGTTTGAGATACTCTTTATCGACGACCACGGCAGTTTTTGCCATGGGTCGAGCCTAACACCTAGACCGGATTATTCATACTACGAGGAAACCTGACGACACTGTGTTGATCGAGGTGCGACCCCGTATCCTCGCTGACGCTCGGAATTTCCAATCGCTGATTTCATATTTGGAATTTGAGATTTGCCATTTGAAATCCCGAAGGGCACGCCTTCGTTCCGGAATAGGGTTGCACCTCGATCGCTGCTTCACCGCGAATAATCCGGGCTAGGCGCGCCCTGGAAAGCGTCACGCCAAACTTGCGAAGGGCGATGAAATCGCTTAGTTTGATTTCATGTTTGGTATTGGCATGCCCGAATTGCTGTTGATCTTGGGCCTGGCGCTGATCGTGCTGGGACCGAAGAAACTCCCCGAGCTTGCGAAAACTTTAGGCAAAGGCCTCGCCGAATTTCGCCGCGCCACCGATGAGTTAAAAAACGAGTTCCGTAAAATGGAACATGAAGTCGAGGACGCTTCGACCGCCGCCATGCTCAGCGACGACCCGTCGCTCAATACACCGGAAAAACCCGTCGAACCGGCCGCCGCCAATCCTCAACCCACCCCAGAGAAAAAGTGAACAGCGATCAAGGGAGCGGGCAAACGGCCGATGTCCAGATGCCCTTTACCTCGCATCTGGCCGAGCTGCGTGACCGGCTCATCAAGAGCACGGTCGCCGTCGGCGCGGCGTTTTTTGTCTGCTACGCTTACGTCGATGACATCTTCGCGCTCTTGGCCGCGCCGCTGCGCCGGATCCAAATTCAAGGACTGATGTTGATCGGCACCGCGGTCACCGAAGCGTTTTTCACCAAAATGAAAATCGCCTTCATCGCGGCGGTCATCGTGACCGCGCCGGTGTTGCTTTGGCAGCTGTGGCAATTCGTCGCGCCGGGACTCTATGAACACGAGAAGCGCTACAGCCGCAGCTTCGTATTTATCGGTTCGTTGTTTTTCTTGAGCGGCGCGGTGTTTTGCTACCAGATCGTCATTCAACAAAGCCTGAGCTTCTTGTTGCACCGCTATGAGGCGATCCATATCCAGCCGATGTTGCAAGTGGGCGAATATCTCTCGCTGGTGTCGCGCATGGTGCTGGCCTTCGGCGTCATGTTCGAGCTGCCGGTGTTGGCATTTTTTCTCGCCCGCGTCGGTTTGATCGACCACCGGTTTTTAATTCGCCACAGCCGTTACGCGATCGTCGTCATCGCCCTGCTCGCCGCGGTATTGACTCCGCCCGATCTAATCTCCCAGATACTCTTCATGGTTCCGCTGAGCCTGCTTTACTTGCTCAGCATCGCGGTGGCCTACGTCGCGCGCTTCAAAATGAACCGGCGGGAAAAAAACCCTGAATAGAAAAGGCGCGAGGCGATTGCGCGCAACATCCTAACGCCGCCACCGGCTATCACCTACGGAGTCTTTTCAGCCGCTGACGAATTATCTTCGTTAACGAAAGCGCAAGCGGCAAAAACGGTAGTCCACAGACCGTCTTTGTTGCCGATGGCGGACTGCGTGATGTTGGAAGTGCGGACGATTTTCTCCGACATCTTAAAAAGCTGTTCGCGCTCGTCCCATGCCGTGTCGGGATTGAACTCGATGCCCAGCGTCGTCGCCAGCATGCTCGCGGCAAGGTCCTCCGCGTAGTCCCCGGCTTTTTCGTCGGTCTCACCGAAGGAGTGGTGCTCGGAAAGATAGCCGTACTGGCTTTCATCCGAAGGAATGGCGACGCCGACCGAGGCTGCCACCAAACGGTTCGGCTCATTGGTGCTCTCGCGGTCGTAGACGCAGAACACAATCTCGCCCGGGCGCAAAAGTTTCACGCCTTCTTCCCTGGAGATGCGTTTGCAAAACGGCGGATAGATGCTCGACACCAACACTAGATTACAGTAAGCCAAACCGGCCTGTCTTAACGCCAACTCGAAGGACGCCAACTTTTCCTTGTGGACACCCACCCCTTTGGTAAAGAAAACTTTTTTCGGAATCATGGTGCGCTGCTATAACATGAATGAATCGAAGTGACAACAATTTCGCGGCAAAAAATGCGCCCGGCGCGATTTATTCGACGATCACCAACACCGTGCCGCCCTCCACCGTGTCGCCCGCTTTGACCTTGATCTCCTTGATCTCGCCGGCGATCGGGCTATGCACTTCGTTTTCCATCTTCATCGCTTCGACGATCACCAACCCTTGCCCCTTTTCCACTTGATCGCCCTCGGCGACCAGCACGGCGATCACTTTGCCGGCCATGGGCACGGAAACCTTCTGCCGGCCTTGCAACTGCGACGCCGCTTGGCTGGCGCCAACGCGCAAACGGCGCTCGTCAACTAGATTGATATGGTAACTGCGCCCGTCGACCAACACGCGATACTCGTCGTCAGTGTTATCGACTTCGATCTCGAAGGAGCGGTTGTCGACTATTAAAGAGTAGTTGGTCCGGCCGGTTTTTTTGCCGTCGACGAGAAATTCATTGCCATCCACCGAGACGCGATAAACCGACTTGCCGGTCTCTTCGATCTCAACGGTGTAGCTTTGCTCGCCCAGTTTGCCGATGAACGCCATGTTTAATCAAACCCAACAGGATGCTCGCCAGCCCTTTTAATCCTCACAATTTAGCATCCTCACGACCACGACCACGAACACGCTATCGAAACTACGTCCGCCCCCAGCCGCCGCGCGACGCGTTGCGGCGCAAACCGCTGCGCTTGCCCTGCTCGCGCCACTTCGACGGCTCGGCGGCGCCCTTGGCCAACAGTCCCAAGGTGCGCTCATGTTCGCCGTGCAGCGCGGCGATGGCGGCGGAAGCCAAGGCGATCTCTTTGTGCGGTAAAACTTCTTCGTTGGCCGAGCCGCGGTACTCTTCGTCGATGAAGCCGGTGTTGAAGTTGCCCGACATGAAGCGCGGATGGCGCAGGATCCACTGATGAAAAGAAATATTGGTCTTGATGCCGCGCACCTGATATTCGCGCAGGGCGCGGCGCATGCGCAGGATCGCTTCGATGCGGTTCTCGCCCCAGGCGATCAACTTGGCGATCATCGGATCGTAATAGATCGGCACCTCGGCGCCTTCGTAAACACCGTTGTCGTTGCGCAAGCCGAGCCCTTCGGGCAAACGCAGCCCTTCGATCTTGCCCGGACAGGGCATGAAATCGCGCTCGGGATCTTCGGCGTAAATGCGGCACTCGATGGCGTGGCCGGTCTGGGTGATATGGCGTTGGCGCCACGGCAAATAACCGCCGGCCGCCACTTCGATCTGCGCTTTGACCAAATCGATGCCGACCACCCGTTCGGTCACCGCGTGCTCGACCTGCAGGCGCGTGTTCATTTCGAGAAAATAAAAATTCTGCTCCGGGTCGAGCAAAAACTCCAACGTCCCGGCGCCGACGTAACCCACCGCCCGGGCGCCTTGAATGGCGATGCGGCCCAGGCGCCGGCGCGTGCGGTCGTCCAATCCCGGCGCCGGCGACTCCTCGATGACTTTCTGATGGCGCCGCTGGATCGAACACTCGCGGTCGTAAAGATGAATCACCCGGCCATACTTGTCGGCGAGGATTTGCATCTCGACGTGGCGCGGTTTCTCGATGAATTTTTCCACGTACAAACGCGCGTCGCCAAACGAAGACAACGCTTCGGAGCCCACGGCGCGATAGGCGGAGGACAGTTCGCGGCGCGAGCGCACCAGACGCAATCCCTTGCCGCCGCCGCCGGCCACCGCTTTGAGCATGCACGGATAACCGATGGACTCCATGGTTTCTAAAACTTCCTGCTCGGAGGTGAGAATGCCGTCCGAACCTGGCACCACCGGCACGCCGGCGGCTTTCATGATCTGGCGCGCCTTCACTTTGTCGCCCATTTTCTCGATGACGTCGGGCGGCGGCCCGATGAAGACGATGCCTTCGTCTTTGCAGCACTGGGCGAAGGCGGCGTTCTCGGCCAAGAAGCCGTAACCGGGATGGACCGCTTCGGCGCCGCTTTTTTTGCAGACGTCGATAATCCGGTCGATGACCAGATAGCTCTGCGCCGACGGCGCCGGCCCGATCGGATAAGCGTAGTCGCAGTATTTGACATGCAGCGATTCGCGGTCCGCTTCGGAATAAACCGCCACGGTCTCGATATCGAGCTCGCGGCACGCCCGCGCAATGCGCACGGCGATCTCACTGCGGTTGGCGATGAGGATGCGTTTAAACATGGGCGGCAGACAGAGATTTGAAATAGAGATTTGAGATAGACAATGAAAAAGGGAAATCGAGATCGTGGAGCCGCCCCCTCCGATCTCTGTCTCCTATCTCTGTCTCTGTCTCCTGTCTCATTCTACAGTGGAATATTCCCATGCTTCTTGGGCGGATTGTGATCTTGCTTGTTCTTGAGCATTTCCAAGGCGCGAATCAAGGTTGGGCGCGTCTCTTCAGGATAGATCACCGCATCGATGTAGCCCGACTCCGCCGCCCTGAACGGGTTGGCGAAAGTTTCGCGATAGTTGGTGACCATCTCGTCGCGCGCCTTGGCGGGATCGGCGGCCTTCTGTATCGCGTCGCGAAAAACGATATTGATCGCGCCCTCCGGTCCCATCACGGCGATTTCGCCGGTCGGATAAGCCAAGTTGATATCGCCGCGCAGGTGTTTGCTCGACATGACGATGTAACCGCCGCCGTAGGCTTTGCGCGTCACGATCGTCACCTTGGGCACGGTCGCTTCGGCGTAAGCGTAAAGCAGCTTGGCGCCGTGGCGAATGATGCCATGATATTCTTGCTCCGTGCCGGGCAGAAATCCCGGCACATCGACAAATGTGACGATGGGAATGTTGAAGCAGTCGCAAAAACGGATGAAGCGCGCCGCCTTCACCGACGCATTGATGTCGAGACAGCCCGCCAAATTGGCCGGCTGATTGGCGACGATGCCGACGCTCCGGCCGCCCAGATGCGCCAAGCCGATCAAAATATTGCGGGCAAATTCATGCTGCACTTCGTAGAAGTAACCTTCGTCGACCACCGCGCTGATGAGTTCTTTCATGTCGTAGGGCCGGTGCGGATTATCGGGAATCAAATCTTTGAGACGCTTATCGCGCCGCAGCGGATCGTCACTGGTCGGCCGAAACGGCGGATCTTCCTGGTTGTTGCTCGGGAGAAAACTGACCAATTCACGGATCATCAGCAAACAATCTTTTTCCGTGTTGGCGATGAAGTGCGCCACGCCGCTCTTGGCGCTGTGAGTTTCGGCGCCGCCGAGGGCTTCCTTGGTGACATCTTCATGGGTCACGGTTTTGATCACTTCCGGACCGGTGATGAACATGTAACTGTTGGTCTTGATCATGAAAATGAAGTCGGTGATCGCCGGCGAATACACCGCGCCGCCGGCGCACGGCCCCATGATCGCGGTGATTTGCGGCACCACGCCCGAAGCCATCACGTTGCGTTGAAAAATATCGCCGTAGCCGGCCAAGCTCTCGACGCCTTCTTGAATGCGCGCGCCGCCCGAATCGTTGATGCCGATGATCGGCGCGCCGCTCTTCATCGCCATGTCCATCACTTTGCAAATCTTATCCGCCACCACGCGGCTCAAGCTGCCGCCGAACACGGTGAAGTCCTGGGAGTAGACATAAACCAAGCGGCCGTCGATGGCGCCGTAGCCGGTGACCACCGCGTCGCCGAGAAATTTTTGTTTGTCGAGACCGAACTCGGTGCTGTGGTGCATGCGCAAACGATCGAGCTCGACGAAACTGCCGCCGTCGAGCAGAATATCGAGCCGTTCGCGGGCTAAAAGTTTTCCCTGTTCATGTTGCCGGCGCGCGCGCTCCGCGCCGCCGCCCGCTTCGGCTTGCTGATTGAGTTCACTGAGTTTGTCCAAATTTTTGGTCGTCGTCATGAAGAGAGTTCCTTAGAGGTGAAATCGCAGTCACTACGCAAGCGAGTGCGGTGATCATAACAAAAGTCGCTAGTGAGTCAACCGAATCTGGCGCTTTGCGCGGCGAAAAACGCCTTGCAGTTCGACAGAGGAATTGTTAGCGTGAAAATTCTTCAGAGTAGAAAATCTAACTTTCCAAACGAGCGAAGACTCAGCGATGTTTGAAACCAAATCACCACGCCAAAAACCACCTAAGAGCGCTGCTGCTGCAACCCACGAGCCGGAGCTGAAACCGACCCAAGCGATTCTGCTCTACGCCGCCAGCGAAGGCGACGCCAACATGCTCTACGCCGCCGGTTTTTTCGTTCCCGACCCGTTTATTTTTTTCGAGCACAAGAAAATTAAAAATATCGTCATGAGCGACTTGGAAATCGACCGCGCCAAAAAACAAGCCAAGGCCGATCGCGTCCTGTCGCTGTCGCTGTACCAACGCAAGCTGCGCAAACTCGGCAAAACGCCCGGTATCATCGACATACTGGACCTGCTGTTTCGCGAGCGCGGCATCCGCACGCTGATCGTGCCGGCGAATTTTTCCGCGCTGTTGGCCGACCAGTTGAGAGCCAAAGGTTTCAGCGTGCAAATCAAGCGTGATCCGTTCTGGCCAAAACGCGAGACCAAGAACAACCTCGAAGTGAAACAGATCACCGAATCGTTGCACATCGCCACACTCGGACTCGAAGCCGGCATCCGCATGCTCAAGCGCACGACGACTAAACGCGACGGCTATCTCTATCTCAACGGCGCGCGCTTGACCTCGGAGATGCTCAAGACGGCGGTGAACACGACGATCATGGCCCAGGGCTGGGTGCCGAGCCACACGATTATCTCGTCGGGCAATCAGTGCGTCGATCCGCACAACGAGGGCAGCGGGCCGGTGAAAGCTAACACGTCAATTATTTTTGATATTTTTCCCCGCTCGCAACACAACGGTTATTTCGGAGATTTGAGCCGCACGGTGGTGCGCGGCCGGGCTTCGGAAAAGCTCAAAAAGATTTACGCCACCGTACAAGCAGGACAACAAATCGGCTACCGGCAAATCCGTGACGGCGTCAACGGCAAAGACGTGCATCAAAATATTTTAGACATGTTTGCTGCGCGCGGCTTTCCCACTGGCAGAATCAACGGGCGCATGCAAGGTTTTTTTCACGGCACCGGCCACGGTCTTGGCTTGGACATTCACGAGCCGCCGCGCATCGCGCCCATCGACGCGATTTTAAAAACCGGCCACGTCGTCACCGTCGAACCTGGGCTTTACTACATCGGCGTCGGCGGCGTGCGACTCGAAGACGTCGTGGTGGTCACCGCGAAAGGCAATCGCAATCTAACCAACTGCCCGCAGTTTCTTGAGATATGAGCTAAAGCCGTACCAGCCCGGATTGTTCATACTACGAGGAGAACGGATGACCGTGTGTCGATCGAGGTGTAACCCTGGAGGAACGAAGGCATCAGCGCGAATGTTTCATTTTGTGTTCGGCGCTCGGCACAGTGTTTGACCTTTTCACTGCTAATCTCACGAGCAACTCGTTCCGCTCGCACCTTCAAGGCAGAACTGCTTTGCCTTCGTTCCGGAAGGGTTGCACCTCGATCGCTGCGGCACCATGAATAATCCGGCATAAGGATGGAAACCGACCGGCTCGCCGCACTCATCGCCGACTTAGATCATCCCGACAAACCCACCCTGCGCGCCGCGGTCGACGAGCTGATCGTTCTCGCCGCCAACTCCGAACAAGTTCGCGAAACTCTCGACCGCCGGCTCATTGAATCTGACCATAAAAATTACTGGCCGGTGGCCTACATCTTAGGACACCTAGCGAAACCGTCCGGCGTCGCAATTCGAATCCTGCTCCAAACGTTGGATCACCCTGAGCCGGACATTCGCTGGGCGATCTCACTGCTGTTGGTGAAAATTGCCAAGCGCAAAGGTTCAGTTGTCAATTTGCTCATCGAGCTGTGCCGCAACGGAACGGTTAATCAGAGAAGAATGGCGGTC
>Ga0137461_1000196_pt1 | contig 14154 bp, 8 predicted proteins | sample EasRivERMGT746_2_FD_104650 | JGI IMG/M metagenome (GOLD analysis project Ga0137461, IMG submission 104650) | Soil microbial communities from meander-bound floodplain in the East River, Colorado, USA - East River MetaG ERMGT746_2 | ecosystem: Environmental > Terrestrial > Soil > Floodplain ... | reverse complement strand
TTGCCGCACAGAGCAACGGCTTTGAGATTCTTTGATCCCATCACCGCGCCGACACCGCCGCGCCCGGCGTGACGCCCTTCGTTGCTGATCGTGGCGAAGCGCACTCGATTTTCACCAGCTTTGCCGATGGCCGCCACCCGCACCGATGGAGAGCTTAGCTCAGAGCGAATCATCGATTCGGTTTCGCTAGGGCTCTTTCCCCGCAGGTGCTCGGCCGCTCTGATCTCGACCTTTTCATTTTGGATCAAGATGTACACCATCGACGAAGCCTGGCCCGTGATCACCAGGCCGTCCAGGCCATCTTGGCCGACGCGCTTGAGCTCGAGGGCAAAGTAACTGGAAGACAACGAGTCCGCGATAAAGCCGGTGAGCGGGGACTTGGTGACCACGGCGAATTTCGCCGTCGTTGTGAGGCCGGTGCCGACCAATGGCGCGCTCGTGAAGATCAGCGGATTGGCCGGCGCGAAGGGATCGACTCTCGGCGGCGCAAATTCGTAGAGCAGGCTTGTGCCGAGGCCGATGCCGCCGAGGAATGCGCGCAGCCGAGACTCCGCAAGCTCGCGCCAGGAGCTTTGCCCGGTGCTCAAGTCGATATGCAGAAGGCGGCCGTGAAAACCGTACATCACTCAACCTCCGGCATCGGCGGAAAGAATAAAAATTTTGTCGCCCGAATGAATCTTCGCGCTCGGAGCGCGGACAAAGTCCAGGCCGTTGATGTTGCAGGTGTAACCGCTGAAGAGACTGCCGCCGTCGGCATTGATCACGCGACCGACCAAGACCGGAACTCGCCCTGCGAGGGCGGAAAAGACATGTGCGAGGGTCGCTTGTTCCGGCAGCGACAGCGAGACCTCGCGGGTCTTCGCCAACAGGCGAGCCACGCCGAAGAGTTCCACGGTGCAAGTCAGAGAAGGTCTCATTTTTTCCCAACGCTTCAAGGTCTCCTCATAGTCTTCGGGTGTGTTCATATTAAAAAAGCTCAAGCCCTCGGGATCGAAGCGGCGGATTTCGTCTTCGTGGACTTTTCGAGTACGAACCTTGTCATAAAGAAAAATCGGCCGCAGCTCGCCGCGCTCAAGCTGTTCTTTCAACAGTGGCGCCACATGTTGGCGATAGACCGCGTGCAGCGGCTGAAAACGATCCTGCGCGAATGGAACCACGACGTCGTAGTTTGAGATCTGGGACATGAGATAGGAGATCAAGCCAAGATTGAGGAAGGGCGCATCGCAGCAAGTGACAAAACAAATTTCTCGGCTTGCTGCTTTAAGCCCGTAGTAAATCCCGCCTACGGGTCCCTGATGAGCTACGTCATCGCGCACGATCGTCGATTGCAGCGCGGGCAGCTCCTGTTCGGGTGCGGCGACAATCACTGTGTCGGCAAACAAACGCGCAAGATTGCGAACCATGTGGACGATCAGCGGCTCGCCGTCAAAGAGCAGCAGCGCCTTGGGCTGGCCCATGCGCGAGCTTTTGCCACCGGTCAGGATGACTGCGGTAGCTTCCTCTGCCCGTGTCTCGTTCATTAGCGCAACATCTATCCCAGGCGTGGAAAGATTGAAAGACATGATTATCCCACGCAAGCCACGGTTAAAAGAAGGTCACGGGGCGCTTTACCTTGCGTTCACAGAAGTGTTTCTATATAAGCCGCGTTTAGGAGAAGCTGTCTGAAAAATTTTTTTAAAGTTGTCGCGCCACAGGAAGCGAGACGAATCCTTCTCGATGCGTCTCCCGTGGGGACGGAAACCGTGGCCACCGTTCGCGCCAGAGGCCGGGTCTTGGCCGAAGATCTCTACTCTCAGGTGGATCTGCCACATTTTCACCGCGCGGCGATGGACGGTTACGCGGTTATCTCGAAGGACACCTTCGGCGCCAGTCAAAGTCTGCCGGCGTATTTAAAACTTGCCGGTGTCGTCGAGATGGGCAAAGAAGCGACCCAGCCGCTCACGAAGGGCGATGCGATCCGCATCTCCACCGGTGGCATGATGCCGCCGGGCGCCGACGCGGTGGTCATGGTCGAATACACCGACGAGACCGATGGCGGCTTGGTGGAAATCCATCGCGGCGTGTCGCCGTGGCAGAACGTGATTCAGATCGGCGACGATATCAAAAAAGGCGAGCCGGTTTTTTCTCACGGACGCCGGCTACGCGGCCATGATTTAGGCGCGCTTACTGGCGTCGGCATTTCATCGATTACGGTTTACAAGCGCCCGCGCATCGCGCTGATTTCCACCGGCGACGAAATCGTCGACGCGGATGTCGATCCGCGACCGGGGCAGGTGCGTAACATCAACCAGCATTCGCTCGCCGGCTTGATCGAAGAAGTGGGCGGCACGCTCAAAGATTGGGGCGTGATCCGCGACGATCGCGAGCAATTGACGAAAGCCATCGGTGAAGCTTTGGCGTGGGCCGATCTCGTGCTGCTCTCCGGCGGCAGCTCCATGGGCGCCAAGGACATCGCCCTTGAGACGATTCTGTCGTTTCCCGATGCGGAATTTATTTTTCACGGCATCTCGATCGCGCCGGGGAAGCCGACGATCTTCGCCAAAGCCTGCGGCAAGCCGATTCTCGGATTGCCGGGTTATCCGGTTTCGGCATTAGTCATCTTCGATCTGTTCGGCGCGCCGATGTTGCGCCGCTTGGGCGGCGAAAATTTGGCCGCGCTGCAGAGCTTTACCCGCACTTTGCGCGCCAAGTTGAAAACCAACATCGCATCGCAAATCGGCCGCGAAGATTATGTGCGGGTGACTTTGGAGCAGCAGGTAGAAGGGTACGTCGCCACGCCGTTGCCGAGCAAGTCCGGCGCGATCTTTACGCTGGTGAAAGCCGACGGCATGGTGCGCATCGAATTGAATCGAGATGGCTTGGAGCAGGGTGACGAAGTTGAAGTCATTTTATTTTAGTTTCTAGTCCCGAGTCTCGAGTCTCGGGTTGGGGAAAGGGAACTCAAGACCCGAGACTCGAAACCCGAAACAAGCGAAGGCCATGGCGCGTAAGAGATACTTAAAAAAAACTCCGCTGACCGATGCGCGCCAATTATTTCTGTCGGCCGTCGATCCGTCGCGCCTTGCCGTTGAAGAGATTTTAGTCGACGACGCGCTCGATCGGATTACCGCGGAGCCGGTGTTTGCCAAAATTTCCTCGCCGCATTATCACGCCTCGGCGATGGATGGGATCTGCGTGCGCGCTGAAGAGACTTTTGGCGCGACCGAGTTCGTCGGCAAGAAACTTACTCTCGCCGATGCCGATTGGGCTGGGCCGGATTCATTCATATATGTCGACACGGGCAACGCTCTGCCGGCCTGGGCCAACGCGGTGATCATGATCGAGAAGGTGCGCCAGCTCGATTCCAACACGATCGAGATTTTCGAATCCGTCGCGCCGTGGAACCACGTGCGTTTGGTCGGCGAAGACGTCGTCGCCACCGAATTGTTGCTGCCGCGCTCCCATCGATTGCGGCCTTATGATTTGGGCGCGCTGCTCGCCGCCGGTCATACGACCGTGCGCGTCAAGGCGCGGCCCAAGGTTGGCATCATCCCCACCGGCGACGAATTGATTCAGCCCGGCGAGGAAGCAACGCCCGGCGCGGTGATCGATTTCAATTCCACTGTGCTCGCCGCTTTCGTCCGCGAATGGGGCGGCGCGCCGGTGAGATATCCGCGCGCGAAAGACGATGCGGCTTTGCTCAAGGCAGCGTTGCAGGTTGCAATTGATGAGTGCGATTTGGTGACGATCATCGCCGGCTCCTCGGCGGGTGAGCATGATTTGACTGCCGATGTCGTCGCCGATGCCGGCGAGTTGCTGGCGCACGGCATCGACGTGATGCCAGGCAAGCCAGCGGTATTGGGTTGCGCCGATGGCAAGCCCGTGCTGGGCGTGCCCGGCTATCCAGTTTCGGCGATTGTCATTGCGCGCGAGATTCTTCGCCCGGCGCTGGAAAAATTCTTGAGCATCGCGGCGCCGACGCATCCTACGGTGCGCGCCATTGTGCCAAAGAAGATCGCCTCCCATATCGGCCTGGAAGAATTCATTCGCGTGACTTTAGGACGAGTCGGAGAAAAATTGGTGGCGGTGCCTTTGGCGCGCGGCGCCGGTGTGATCACGACGATGGTTCACGCCGACGGCTTGATGCGCATTCCCAGTCTCGTCGAAGGGATCAACGCCGGCGAAGAGGCGAAAGTCGAACTGTTGCGGCCCATCGCCGATGTCGAAAATACAATACTCTGCACCGGCAGCCACGATCTGGCGATCGGCGTGCTCGAAGATCAGTTAAAGCAGCGCCACCCGGAGTTAAAGATCGCCGCCACCAACGTCGGCAGCTTGGGCGGCTTGCTGGCGCTCCAGCGCGGCGAGACCCATATCGCCGGCACGCATCTGCTCAATGCCGCCACCGGCGTTTACAATATTCCCGACATCCAGCGAACGATTCCCAAAGTGCCCGCCGTGTTGGTTCATTTAGCGCAGCGTGAACAAGGGATTCTCGTCGCTCGCGGCAATCCCAAGTCGATTCAAAGTCTCAATGATCTCGCGAGAAATTCCGTTCGCTTCGTCAACCGCCAGTCGGGTTCCGGCACGCGCGTGTTGCTCGACTACGAGCTGAAAAAATTATCCATCGATGCGTCAATCATCGCGGGTTATGAGCGCGAAGAGTTCACGCATATGGCGGTGGCGGTGGCGGTCGCCAGCGGTCTGGCCGATGCCGGCTTGGCCGTGCGCGCGGCGGCGAACGCCTTGGGGCTGGATTTTATTCCGGTCGCCAATGAGGAATACGATTTGATCGTTGGCCGCGATTTTTTTGAATCGGCGCGTGGCGGGCAGCTGCTCGATGTGATCTGCTCCGACGGATTCAAACGAGCGGTTGACGCTCTGGGCGGTTATGACACCGCCAAAGCAGGGGAAATTCTTTACCGCCAGTAGCTAGCCCGGATAATTTGCGGTAAACCTGCGATCGAGGTGCAACCCTTGCGGAACGAAGGCATGCCCTTCGGGATTGCAAATCTCAAATCCCAAATATGAAATCTGCAATCTGCGATTTGAAATTCCGAGCGTCAGCGAGGATACGGGGTCACACCTCGATCAACACAGTGTCGTCAGGTTTCCTCGTCGCCATGAATAATCCGGGCTAGATGTCCTAAATCGTCGCTGCGTTTCCGCCAATTCACTGCGACCAAACTAAGCCGACACAGCATCTAAGCAATTAAAATAATGCTGGCGTTTTGAGCCGGGCCGTTCGCTTGGTTGCGATCCTGCCACGAGCCGTCCTCGGTTGTCCATTTCTGTACTCATTCAGTTAGTTTTTATTCGGCGGTTCTCAAGCAAATCAGGGGCTTGGAAAAATCGCGCCCATTGGCATTGGCATTGCGGAGGAGACCGCCCAGGAGTGTCTATTCATGGAGCCGGGCTTTGACCAAATTCGTCTGCTGACATTATCCGAAGCGGCGCAGTTGCTGCACGTGTCGACACGGACATTGCAACGCATGATCCGCAGCAGCGATCTGCCAGCTTTCAAAGTTGGCGGTCAATGGCGTATGCGGGAAAGCCAGCTGACCGATTGGATCGAGCGGCGGGAAGGCCAGCCGTCGCGACCCGGCCGGTAGCGCGGCGATTAAATCTGCTCTCTCCCGCTCAATCGAACAAGCCGAAAAAAATTAGCTCACGGCCGTGACTGCGCGATAGTTTAACGATGCGCAATTTCGATACGATTAAGCACTTGGCAACCGGCGCGTTTTTACGTGAACTGAGCCGCCGTTTGCTGCTGATCATTTTGCTCGCGGTCATCCCGATTTTGGCGGCGATCCTTTACCAAGCTAAACTTGCCCGCGACGTCCAGCTCGGCGAAGCGCTCGAAGACTCCTGGGCGATCGTTGAAAGCGTCGCCATTCGCGAGGCGCGCTTTATTGATTCGGCGAAGCAGCTCCTGACGCTTTTAGCCGACATCTCGGAAGTGACCCGGGGCGATTCATTGATTTGCAGCCGCTTCCTCAAGCAACTTACCGAGCACAACCGAATCTACGTCGATCTGGGAGTGGCCGACGCCAACGGCGATGTCCGTTGCAGCGCTAGTGGTAGCGGCGACGCCGGGTGGAGCTTGCTCAAAAGCAGCCATTTTCGCGCCGCGTTAAAGGCGAAAAAATTTGCCATCGGTGATTATCAGCTCCATGGACCATCGCGGCGAAAGGTTCTCAACTTCGCTTATCCGATCATCGATCAAACCGGCGCGCCGACTGCGGTGATCTTCGCCGGGTTGGACGTTACCTGGATCGGCCAACTGGCGGCGGAGCACAAACTGCCCGAAGGTGCGGCGCTGTCGATTCTCGATAGCAAGGGAACGGTCTTGGCGCGCTTCCCCGATCCGGAGAAGTGGGCCGGCGAACATGTGCCCGACGCGGCGCTTTTCGAGATGCTGCAGCTGCGCAGCCAAGCGGTAAATAATTTAGTCGGGCTCGACGGCGTCGATCGCCTGTATGCGTTCAAGCCTTTAACCGTTGCTTCGTCCAGCGGGCAAATTTACGTGATGATGGGCATTCCCAAAGATGTCGCTTTCGGTCCGGTCAAGCGCAGCCTGGCGCGAAATCTCATGCTGCTGTTCTTCGTTGCCTTGACCGCAACCAGCGTCGCTTGGTTGATCGGCAGCAAGTTCGTCATCGGTTTCGTTAAGATTCGCGCCGAGGCGGCGGAAACTCGATCGCGGCTGGCGGCGATTGTCGATTCATCCGAAGATGCGATCATCGGCATGACACTGGACGGCGCCATTACGAGTTGGAACAACGGCGCGGAATCCATGTTCGGCTACCAAGCGGAAGAAGTCCTAGGTGAGAAAATTACCCGCTTGGTGCCGCAGGATCACGGCGGTGAGATCAGCGAGTATCTTGAAATCATCAAGAGCGGTAAGGGCGTCAATCGCTTCGAAACCGAGCGCGTCAAGCGCAACGGCAAGCGCATCTACGTTTCGGCGTCGCTGTCGCCGATTCGCGATCCTTTCGGCAACGTGGTTGGCGCTTCGAAGATCGCCCGAGACATAACCCTCCTGCGCACCGGCGCGGAGCAGCTGCAAGCCCACGCGGCGCGTTTGGAAACGCTGCACGGCGTGGCGCAAGATGTTGCCGGGACGCTCTCGGTAAACGATCTGATCGAGCGCGGGCTACAGCGTTTGGTGTCCGACGGCGGGTTCGATTATGCCTTCGTGCGCTTTAGCGAAGAAGTCGGCGGCGGCGAAGCCTCTTGCGCCAGTAGGGCGGCGCTCGCTCCAGAAGCGCTCGAAGCCGTATGGCGCAGTTTGGGCGATGATTTCGCGAAGTGCGTCGCGCAGTGCCGCAATCCTTGGTACATCGACAACCTGGCGGCGGTGCCGGAGCTCGCCGGCCGCGCCCGTGATTGTGCAATGGATGGCGCTATCAGTGCCGTAGCAGTATTGCCGGTCAGTTGCGGCAACCACGGCCTTGCGGCGTTAGTGCTTTTGAGCGGCTCGGCGCGCGCCTTTGGCGCCGAGGATCGGCAATTTCTGCAAGCGGTGTCGCGCCATCTTGCTCTGGCATTGGAAAATGCTTGGCTGTACCGAGGTTCGTTGCAGGCCAATGAAGAGCTGCGCCGGGAGATAGACGAACGCAAGCGGGCGGAACGGAGCCTTGCCGATTTTACCGCGATGGTGGCGCATGATCTACGCTCACCACTGTCCAACGTCGTCTCGATCGTCGACTCGGTGCACGATGGTTTGTTCGGAGCGGTGCCGGAACTGCAAAAAAAGTGGCTCTCGAAGGTTCGATCCAATTGTAAAGGCCTGATTGAACATATCAGCGATTTTCTCGACCTCTCCAAATTCGATGCTGGCAAACTGCATCTGAGCAAAAGCCCAGTCGATATCGGCGCCGTGCTGCACGACCGACTGCAGGAGTATAAGTTTGTCGCCGATGGCAAAAGAATTGCCTTGAGCGCTGAGATCGACCCGCGTCTGAACTTAGTTGCTCTTGATCGTCAGCGCATCGACCAAGTGCTGATGAATCTTTTAGACAACGCCTGCAAATTTACCGAGCCCGGCGGCGAGGTCCAGGTCGGCGCGCGTCTTCATGGAAGCGCCGATGTAATCGTTTGGGTTAAAGATTCCGGCGTCGGTATCGCCCGAGAGGATGTCGCTAAAATTTTCGAGATGTACCACCAGGCGCAGGGCGGCCAAGAACCTTTTCGCAGTGGCACTGGGCTGGGTCTAGCGATCTGCAAGAAGATCGTCGAAGCTCATGGCGGGCGTATCTGGGCCGAAAGCGAACTCGGGAAAGGGAGTACCTTTTCCTTTTCTCTGCCTGGAGAAGTCGACGAGCGCGAAGAGCAATGGGCGGCGAGCACGAGGCAAATTCATTCATGATCGTAGGCGCTCAATTATTTAGCGACAGTTTGGAGGTTTGAGATGGCAAGGAATGCCTCTCTTAGGACCGGCGCTGGAATTCACCGCGTTATGGAGAAGACGCGCGCTTTCGTCTTCCATGTGATTCATGAGCGGGTCATCCTGGTTTTGGCGGTTATGTTCTGCGCCGGCGTGGGGGCCACCTTGTGGCATCTGTCCCACCTTTCCGCCAACCTCGTGGAGTCAGGGGCGTTACAAGGGACTTCGCTCTATGCCGACTCCCTTACAGAGCTGCGCACTTTCTATAGCTCTCAGATCGTCGAGCGGGTAAAACCCCAGGGCATCGAGATCACCCACGACTACGCGACGAAACCAGGGGCGATACCGATTCCGGCGACGTTCTCTATAGAGTTCGGCAAACATATCAGCAAGAAGGGCTCCGGGACCCAGGTTCGGCTGTACAGCGACCATCCCTTTCCCTTCAGAAAAGACGGCGGAGCCAGAGACGACTTTGAGAAACAAGCGCTGCTGCAACTGAGGAAACAGCCCGACAAGCCTTTTTTCCGCTTCGAAGATTACCAAGGCCGGCCCTCTTTGCGTTACGGCACGGCGGTTTCCATGAAGGCCGGCTGCGTGGCCTGCCACAACACGCACCCTGAGAGTCCCAAAACCGATTGGAAAGTTGGCGATGTGAGGGGAGTGCAGGAGATTATCCGCCCGCTGGATAGCGCCATGGCGGAGACCCGGGCAGGTTTGCAGGACACCTTTCTCCTGCTGGCTACGATGGGTTTTCTAGGACTGGGTGGTTTGGCCCTGGTGATCGGCCGGATGCGGCGCAGCTCGGCGGAGTTGGAACTAAGGGTGGCGGAGCGCACGGCCGCTGAGACGCGTTTGCTGGCGCTGCGCGACATCAACGTGGCGATTACTTCGACCTTGGATTTTCATAGCGTGTTGAAAACTTTGTTGGAAACCATCGACGCTGTTCTACCCAATATGGCCTTTCAAATTTGGCTGACGGACAGGCAGAGCGGACAGGTTGAGCGGGCGGCCTGCTGGAACCTCGATGAAGCGGATTGGAAGGGGAGAAAACTGACGGACACGCCGACTTTAGTCAAGGAGGCGATGAGCACGAGGGTAGCCGCGTTCGCGCGCAACGTTCAAACCGATCCGCGCACGGCGGACTCCGAGTACTTCCGAAGACAGCGAGTGGTCTCTTATCTCGGCATCCCTTTGGTGGTGAAAGAAAAAGTCTTAGGGGTGCTGGTTTTCCTGACCCGGCAAGAGCAACAGTTCATTGACGAAGAGATCGAGTTTCTTACCACCCTGGCGCGCCAGGCGGCCATCGCCCTAGACAATTCCCAACTCTATGATCAAACGCGGAAACAGGCGGTTGAGTTGGAGAAATCAAACGCGGCTAAGGATGAATTACTGGGGGTGCTGGCGCAACAGAAGGAGGAATTGTCGCGCCTCAATGCGGCATCGGCGAGCGAAATCGCCGAGCGACGCCGCGTCGAAAGCGAAATCGCGGCGAAAAACCGCGACCTCGAGACGCTTCATAAAATCGGGCAAATCATCTTAACCTCACCGGACGTTAAAACCACGTTGGAAAATATTCTTCATCACGCGCTCACGGCTGGCGCATGCGATATCGGCAGCATTCGCGTGCTTGATGCCGAGACACAGACGCTCGATGTAGCGGCTCACTCAGGATATCGAGACGTGGATAGTATTAACGCTCATCATCGCAACATTGGCGAGGCAACCAGCGGCCGGTACACGTTGGCCATGCTGACTGAGCCGCGGCCTCATATCGTGGAAAATGTCCAACAGAGGGAAGGTCTGCGGACGTTCAAAAAAGAAGGCGTACAATCCGCCATCATCGTCCCGGTTCGTAACCAGGATAAAGTACTGGGCGCGCTCCAACTAGGAAGCCGCGCGGGTCGTAAATTCGAACCCGAACAGATTCGCTTTCTAGAGGCCATTGGCAATCAATTGGGCATCGCAGTCGAGAAGGCCCGGCTCTTCGATGAAATTAAGAAACAAACCCTCGAGCTGGAGAAATCGAACAAGACCAAAGACGAATTACTCGATGCGATGGCGTCACAGAAAGAAGCTCTCTCTCGGCTCAATGGCGGATTGCATCGCGAAATCGCCGAGCGTAGCAAGGCCCGGGCGGAACTCGCGGCGAAAAACCGCGATCTAGAGACGCTGCTTTATGTTACATCGCACGATCTTCGCGAGCCGCTGCGCGCCATCGAGAACTTCTCGCGCATCGTCAACGACCGCTACAGCGAAAGCCTCGATGAGAAGGGCCAGGATTTCCTGCGCCGCGTGATCCAGGGATCCCAAAGGTTGACTCATCTGCTCGACGATATTCTCATGCTTTCGCGCTCCCAGCGCATGGGCGCGCCCACCGAAGCGGTCGCCGGCGAAGTCATCGTGCAGGAAGCGCTTAACCGTCTCGAAGCGAAACTCAACGCCACCAACGCGAAGGTTCTAGTCGCGCCGGAATTTGGCGGATTGCGCGTGGACAAAACCTGGGCTGCGCAAGCAGTCTACAATCTGATCGCCAACGCGCTCAAATTTACCCGCGACGGCGGCGCGCCCGAGGTAGAGATTGCGCCCTATCGTCCCGAAGGGAATGGCACTGAGATCGCCGGTATTCTAGTGCGCGATCGCGGCCCCGGTGTCGCGCCGGAACATGCCGAGCGGATCTTCCAACTTTTTCAGCGCGCGGTTGGCCGGGAGATCGAAGGCACGGGCGCCGGTTTGGCGATCGTTCGGCAAATCGCCGAACGGCACGGCGGCCACGCTTGGGTAAAGCCCCGGGACGGCGGCGGCTCGGAATTTATCATTACGTTTGGGGAACACAATGATCTGGAAGGAGTGAATGACTTATGAACACTCAGCCGATGGAAATTCTGCTTGTCGAGGATAACGAAGACGACATCCTGCTGGAACAGGAGGCCATCGCGGATGCCAAGCTGGTTAACTTGATGTATGTGGTGCGCGACGGCGAAGAAGCCCTGACCTATTTGCGCCGCAAGGGCCAATACCAAGACGCGCAAAGGCCGGGTCTGATTCTTCTCGACATCAATATGCCGCGCAAAAATGGTTTCGAAGTGCTCAACGAAATGAAAGCCGATGCCGCGTTGATGCATATCCCGGTGATCATGCTGACGACCAGCGACAACGAGGCCGACGTGGTCAAATCCTACGCCAAAGGCGCCTGCTCGTTTATCACCAAGCCGATGGATTTTGATAAGTTCGGCGAGGTGGTTAAACAATTCGCGCTTTACTGGGCACTGGTTTCACGTGTGCCGAATCCCGAGAGGTAGACGAGATGCGAGTCCTGCTCGTCGAAGACAACGAAGACGACGCGTTATTGATTCAAGAAACGTTGTCAGAGACCGCCCTTGAAATCGAGCGGGCGGAACGGCTTTCAACGGCCTTGGAAAAGCTCGCCGACGAAAGCTTCGACGCGGTTCTGTTGGATCTTTCTTTGCCGGACGCCCACGGATTGGAAACCCTTGGGCGCATGCAGCGCGACGCTCCGAGCGTGCCGATCGTCGTGCTGTCGGGCCTCAATAATGAGGAGGTCGCGGTCAAGGCCGTCGAAGAAGGAGCGCAAGACTATCTTATCAAGGGACAAACCGATGGCGCTCTGCTCACGCGCGCGCTGCGCTATGCGATCCAGCGCCATAGAGCCGAGGAGAGTCTGAAAGAGCGTAACAGAGAACTGCTGGTGCTGAGAAAAATTAGTCAGACCATTCTGGGCTGTTTAGACCTTAAGATGGTTCTCGATCAAATTCTCGAGCAAGCGATGCTCAGCGGTTCGTTCGATCTCGGCAATATTCGTTTGCTGGACCCAAGCGGCGAGACCCTCGATGTGGCGGTTGTGCGCGGTTATCGAGACCCGGAAAACGTTCTGAGACACAGGCCGCTTTCTCGGACCACGGAAAGCGAGAAGTCACGATTTGGGGATCGCGTTTTTAATCAGCCTTGCGTGGAAGAAGCCGTCCAAGCAACGAAAGGGTTACGGACGCTGAAGAGGGAGGGAGCCGAATCGCTGATTGAAGTTCCGGTTCGATCGGAAGGCGAGGTCCTGGGCATCATTCAGCTCGCCAGCCGAACGCCGCGCAAGTTTAAAAATGAGGAAGTGAACCTACTGGAGACGATCGGCAATCAGATGGGAATCGCAATTCAACGGGCGCGACTCTATGAAGAAACCCGTCGCCAAGCCCACGATCTCGTAAAAGCCAATCAGTTGCAGGCTGACTTCACTGCCATGATCGCCCATGATCTACGCTCGCCGCTGATGAACATCATGGGTGTCGCCGAGACGATAAAAGATGGCCTTTTCGGACCGGTCACCGAGGAGCAAACAAAATGGCTGGAAAGGCTGCTGGCCAGTAGCCAAAACTTGGTGAGCTTGGTGAGCGATTTTCTCGACGTCTCAAAGATCGAGTCGGGATATATCGAGCTGGCTCGAGAAACCCTTAACGTCAACCAACTCGTCAGCTACACCCTCGAGAACTATCACGCGCTCATCAAGGAAAAGGAACTTCACCTCACTTGCGGTGTCGGTCAACACCCGCTTGAGATCCAAGCGGACCGCCGCCGCCTCGAACAGGTTCTCAACAATCTGCTAAGTAACGCGATCAAGTTTACCGACCCCGGCGGAAGGATCGATGTGACGGCTCAGGGGGAAGGAGAGAGCGCCATTAGAATTCAAATTGCCGACACAGGCGTCGGGATACCGCCAGACGAGATCGATCAGCTCTTTCAGAAATACCGCCGCGCCACGCTGGGGCAAAAGGGCGACCGTGGTGGAACCGGCCTCGGGCTGGTGATCTGCAAGAAAATCGTCGAAGCGCACGGCGGTCAGATTTGGGCCCAAAGCGAAGAAGGAAAAGGGAGCGTGTTTACTCTGACACTGCCGATTATCAAATACCCAGAGGCGCAGGGGGAAGTGCTATGAGTGAGTCGATTCGAGTGCTTCTGGTTGAGGACAATCCCGATGACGCCCACCTGTTGCGCGAGATTTTGCGGGACGTTTCGAGTCATCAGTTTGATCTCATACATGTCGAGCGCTTGAGCGCAGCGCTTGAGCGTCTCGACACCGAGCGCCTTGACGTGATCTTGCTCGATCTCTCGCTTCCCGACGCACAAGGGATTGATACGGTCGTGCAGGTGCGCAAGCGCGCGTCGAACTTGCCGGTTGTCGTGCTCACCGGCCTTGACGACGAAACCATGGCGCTTAACGCATTGCAGAAAGGCGCTCAGGATTACTTGGTGAAAGGTCAGATCGACGCGCCTTTGTTGGGACATTCGATCCGCTACGCCATTGAGCGCAATCGGGCCGACGAAGTGATTCAACATCGGGCTTATTACGACAGTTTAACCGATCTCCCCAACCGCATTCTCCTTTACGACCGCTTGCAGCAGGCTATTATTACCGCGCGCCGGGAAAATCGACTCTTGCCCCTTCTCATCATGGACCTGGACCGTTTCAAAGAAATTAACGAGGCTCTCGGCCATCGATTTGGCGACCTGCTACTGCTTCAGATCGGGCCGCGCTTGAGGGAAACGCTGCGCGAATCTGACACGGTCGCGCGCCTGGGTGGGGATGAGTTTGCGGTGCTGTTGCCGGCCCGCGCCACCACCAAGGACGCTGCCGAGGTCGCACGTAAGATCCTTAGATCCCTGGAACAGCCGTTTGTCATCGACGGGTTGAAACTCGATGTGGAGGGGAGCATCGGCATCGCGGTATTCCCCGAGCATGGCACGGATGCCGATACGCTGATCAGACGAGCCGAGGTGGC
>Ga0137461_1000195_pt1 | contig 14169 bp, 11 predicted proteins | sample EasRivERMGT746_2_FD_104650 | JGI IMG/M metagenome (GOLD analysis project Ga0137461, IMG submission 104650) | Soil microbial communities from meander-bound floodplain in the East River, Colorado, USA - East River MetaG ERMGT746_2 | ecosystem: Environmental > Terrestrial > Soil > Floodplain ... | reverse complement strand
GCCCCGGATTCGGATATTCCTCGCGCCAAGGACGCCAAGGTCGCAAAGATGGAAATTTATTTTTTCTGTTCCTTTGCGCCCTTTGCGTGCTTTGCGCGAGATATTCCGAGTTTCGGTTGCGGCTTTGCCGCGCTAGGCCCTTTGTGGTTGATCCCATTTCTTCATCAAGCGCCGCTCACGGCGTAAACGGCTTGGCCGCATAAACGATCCGGCCGCCGACCATTGTCAGCAACGACTCCAAAGAACGTATTTGATCTTCCGGCACGGTGAGATAGTCGGCACTGAGCACGACCAAATCGGCGAGCTTGTCGACTTCGAGCGAGCCCGTGCGCCGCTCCTCGCCGATGAACCAGGCGCTGCCGATGGTGTACATGCGCAGCGCCTCCTCGCGTGTGGCGTTTTGACTCTTGTCGCGAATCGCCGAGCCGGCCACGGTTTTTCCCGTCACCAACCACCAAAGCGAAAGCATCGGCGAATAGTTCGCCGAACGAAACGCGTCGCTGCCGGCGCCCAATGGAATGCCGGCGTCGATCAGCGCGCGCAGCGGCGGCGCGTTGCGCGCTTTCGCCGCGCCCCACAGCTCGACGTTGCGCTCGCCGGTGAGCGCCAGGCGATCCTGCACCGCGATGCCAGCGCCGAGAGTTTTGATGCGCGCGATGGTCTCAGGGCTGGCGTCTTCGAGATGAGCGAAGGCGATGCGCTGGCGCGCAAAGGGCGTCGCCACATTCACTTGCTCGATCACGTCCAAGAGCTGGCGCGCCGTGTTGTCCTGGGTCGAATGCAAATGAAAACCGTATCCGCCGGCGGCGAAGAATTGCAGCATGCGGCGAAACTTTTCTTTCGTCTCGGCCGTGATCGTGATCCCTTTGGGATTGGACAGCACGTCGCCGTCGCCGATGCCGCGAATCAAAGTTTCGCCGAAACCGGCAAAGCGATACATTTCGGTCTGCGCCAGTTGGCCTACTTCAGCGGCCGCCGACTGCAACTGCGCCAACTCATCGCCGCCATCATTGGGCGCGATGAAATAGTTCAAGCGCAGCGTCAATTCTCCGGCGCGCGCCATATCGGCGAGGATTCTGCGCTGCGCGAAAGAGACGCCGGCGCTGTGCACATCGCCGATGGAAGTCAGCCCGAACCGGTTGAGCTCGCTAAAGCAATTACGCAGGCTCCTGCGCATCTGGTCTAGGCTCAGCTTGGGAATTTTTTTGTAGGCGTATTCCCAACCGCCGACTCCTTGAAGCCAGCCGCTCAACTCGCCGTTAGGATCGCGCTCGAATTTACCGCCGGCCGGATCGGCACTCTTGCTGTTGATACCAACTGTTTTAAGCGCGGCGCTGTTGAGCAGCGCGCCTTGACGCAAGTATTGAATGTAAACCGGATGATTCGGCGCGATGGCGTCCAGTTGAGCGCGGGTCGGAAACTGCCGGTCGCTAAATTGTGTCGGCACCCAACCGCCGGCGACGACGATCCAACTTCCCACCGGTTGGGTTTTTGCGGCATTAGCGATTAGCTTTAATCCGTCGGCCAGCGAGCGGCTTTGCTGCCAATGCAACTCCGCATCCCAACTCAAACCGGCGACCGTGGCGTGAATGTGCGAATCGATCAATCCGGGGATCACGGTGCGGCCGCGCAGTTCAATGACCTTCGTGCGCCGCCCGGTCAGCACGCGCATTTCACGATCACTGCCGACCCCGATAATGCGTCCGTCTTTGATCGCTAGCGCTTCCTTGATCGAAAAATTCCGGTCGACGGTAATGATTTTTCCGCCGCGAAGAATTATATCCGCAGGCTGCGGCACGGCCAGCGAGCGGGCAAAATCGACTTCCGTGTTGCCGGAGCAACTCGCCAGGAGAAAAAACAATGCTATGAACTTATGCTGATTGAGGTGATTCACGCCGGTTTCCTTGAAGTTTCAAGATTCTACTCTGGCGCAATTCCGTTTGCGAGTCTCGACTGTGAATATCGTCGTTTGTTGCAGAATCGAATTCGCGAAGCGCAGGCTTTTCGGTTGCGTTGCGTCAACCATTGCAGTTATAGTCCTGAAAAATTTAGCGAGCAATTGACAATCTCCACATGAGGTGATCGATGCAACCCGTGCAACTTTTTTGCTGGCATTTCATGGCCTATCCCTATCTCGACAAAGATTTCGACAAGTCGGGACACAGCGGCTGGGTCACCGTGCCGAACAAGCTGTGGGACAACAATAAAGCGCGCGGGCTTTATCAGGAATATATTGACCAGTTGGCGCTCGCGGATCAACTCGGCTTCGACGGCATGGTGTTGAACGAGCATCATCAAAACATTTACGGCTTGATGCCGTCACCCAACATGATCGCCTCGGCGCTGACCCAATGCACCGCGCACGGAAAAATCGTCATCCTCGGCAATCTCTTGCCGCTGCATATGAACCCCATGCGCGTCGCCGAGGAATACGCCATGCTCGACCAGATGAGCAACGGCCGCTTGATCGCCGGCTTCGCGCCCGGCGGCGGCCCGGAAACATTTAACTACGATGTCCCATCGGCGAACACCCGGGAAAAATTTTGGGAAGCTGCTGATTTAATCGTCCGCTCTTGGACCGACGACGGGCCATTCACTCACGAAGGCCGTTACTATCCGCTGCGCTATGTGAATCTCTGGCCCAAGCCGCTGCAGAAACCGTTCCCGCCGGTGTGGATTCCCGGCTCGCGCAGTCCGTCGACCATGACCGAAGTCGCCAAGCGCGGCTATTGTTATTTTCTCTCGTCGCGCAGCCACGGCGGCGAGACCCACCGCGCCCAGCAGGAGTTCGCCCAAGTTTTGGAAAAGCACGGCGATAAGTATCATCCGTTCAGGTTTGGTATTTTAATGTCGACCTATGTCGCCGAGACCGACCAGCAAGCGCGCGAAGAGTGCGAAGAGGGGGTTTGGTATTTTTTGAAGAACTGTTTGAAAGGCCATCTGCGCAAGGAAGGCCGCCAACTCACCTACGGCCCCGGCGTGCCATACATCCCCGCCGCCGCCTGGCGCGAGTACATGAAAAGCTACACGCCCGGACGAAAACTTTTGGGCGACGTGGAGAACTGGGAAGAGTTGGAAGCTTCGCAATCGATCATCGTCGGCAGTGCCGAGACCGTCGCCGCGCGCATCGGCGCGCTGATCGAAAGAGCCAAGGTGGGAAATCTGTTAATCCAATTCCAGCTCGGCAACATGCCGGACCACCTGGCGCGCAAAAGCATGAAGCTGTTTGCCGAAAAAGTCGCGCCGATCCTACGCCACAACTCTGCGATCCAGTTCACCAAGGAATATCCCGGCGTCAACGTCGAGCAAGCAGCGCAGGCGGTGCATTCATGAGCGGTCGCATCTTAGAAGTTAATGGACGCAAAGTTTGGCTTGTGGAAAACGGCGCCGCTGCGCCGCTGCTCTATTTGCACGGCTTCGCCGACGTGCATTCGGTCAAAGAGTCGTGGCTGCCGTTTCACGAACAGCTCGCGAAAAGCGCCCGCGTCATCGCGCCGGCGCATCCCGGCTGCGCCCAGAGCGACGAGAATAAAGACGTTGACGCGATCGAAGACGTCATCTTCCACTATCTCGAAGTACTCGACGCGCTGAAGTTGAGTCAATTCGATCTCGTCGGCCACTGCCTGGGCGGCTGGATCGCCGCTGAGATCGCCGTGCGACACCCGGAAAAAATCCGCAAACTGGTTTTAATCGGCGCGTCGGGCTTATTCGTCGAAGGCGCGCTGATCGGAGACATCTTTATGCATGCCCAGCCGGAATTCGGCTCAAGCTACACGACTTTGCGCGAAATGCTTTTCGCCAGCGCGAATCAGACCAATGCGGTAGAAATGTTCCCCGACGGCAAAGGCGAACTCGAAGAAGAAGTGCGCCGCTATCAAATGTTAAGACTCAGCTCGCGCATCGGTTTCAAGCCACCCTACTTTTACAATCGTCCGCTGAGAAATCGGCTACACCGAATCACCGCGCCAACATTGGTCATCTGGGGTGAGAAAGACGGCTTCGTGCCGCGCTCCCATGGCGAGGCTTACGCGAAGCTGATTCCGAACAGCGGTGAACTGAAAGTGATCGCCGGCGCCGGCCACAGCGTGCCAGCCGAGAAGGCAGAGGAAACGGCGAAACTGGTTCTGGATTTCCTCGCGACGTAAACCTATCCAATGCTCTCAATATTATTCGAGGCTCGCACTTCAAGTCTCAAGTAGGTACAATTCCGAGCCAATCGATGAAATATCGACCGCGCGACTCCAACTTTACTGCGGCCGCTTGGAGTCGTCGAAGCTCTTGTCTAGTGCTTTAAGAGAATCCATCAACAGCTGCACCGCGTACCGGGTGTTGTGAATGCCCTTGCTGCCGTCTTCTTTAACAAACTTGTAATTGTAGAGCGCTGCGACCACTTCAATCGGATACTGCGTCTTGGCATTGATAAACTCGCCTTTTGCACCGTAGGGCGGATCTTTCATGGTCTGCAGTAAACCGCTGCCCTTGCTGTTGATAAACTTATCGAGCAGTCCGGCAACTTCCTCTTGGACGGATTCGATCTTGCCGTTCCCGTCGAAGTCGGCGGCGGCTTTTCGGTCATAAAAATGTTTATTGTTGACCTGTTTCATCTCGCCGTGACAGCCGGAGTTGAGGCAACCGGCGACATTCACCGTGGGCCGCTCATGCACCTCGCCCGCCAATCTCATGCTATGCCCGCCGATCGATGGCGCGAGCGAATAGCGGCCGGCGGGTTGCGCCATATGGCAGGTCACACAATTGGCCGTCGATAAGACGCCGTGGGCGGAATTAGAATATTTCCTGCCGGGAACCTCATAGGCGTTGGTTCCCGAGAGCATATCGGATTGCGGCCCGTGGTGCGCGCCCCAACTATCGTTGGGAATATTGCGCGCCCGGACCTCGTCTTTCGGTGTGCGTCGAGCGCGATGACAACTGGCGCAAAGGTTGCCCTTGTCTCGATCGAATGCGACCCCATTGGCCAAAGTCACTTTACTAATCGTCCGCAACGAAAAGTTGCCCTTATCGTGGGGTGCATGGCAAGTAAAGCAACCGATCTCCGAGGGATTGGCCACGATTTTTTTGACATCCACTTTGCCGGTTTTAGCCCGCTCTATGAACCCCTCATTGGTGTGACAGCCCTGACAGTCGTCCGCATTGGCGTAATGCGCGTTGCCAAGCGTTCGGTGCCCCGAAGTCAAATACTGTGAACGAACTCCGCGCACGGGATATTTGGCTTCCGACCCATGACAATCGACACAAGGTTTTTGAAGAATCGACTCTTGCGAGAATGATATCGAGGGCAAAAGAATCGCGCACAGCAGAAATGCGAGCATGCCGAGACAGTGTTTCATCATCATGGTAAGCCTTCCCTCGTTGGTAAACTTTTTACTCCCCACAAGCAAACTCGATTATTAGCCCGGCGTTTTTGGCTGTCAAGATTTTCACGCAGCAAACTATTTCCCCCAAACCTTCTTCACAAACCCTTCTTCCTCCAACCGTTTCAAAAACCGATCGTTAATATAACCCTTCACGTCAATGCCGCGCGCGTTCGGATGGCTCTGCAATTTTCACGGCAAAAACTGATTGAACGCTAAGGCATAGAATGACCGGCGTTCACTGCGCACCAGCACCATCGCGCGGATCCGTCATCTCCCCTGCGCGGTTAGTCGACGTTGTTCTTCTCGCTAGGCTTGGTTCTCCACAGCAAGAGGTAACGCCAGGTATATGGAATCGGTCCCGAGCGAAGGTCGTGTTCTAAGCGCTTGAGCCCAACCTCGAATGCCGAATTCGACATCAGCTGTAGACTTGAATGAACCTTCGTTCGGTACGGCTCGATGTCGCTAAGCTCGGCATGAAGCTCAACTTCCAACTCTTGGAGTTCCGCAAAGCGCTCGGCATACAGTTCGGATCTCAAGGCGACGACGGACGGATAGCGCGCCAGCTCAATCTCGACGGCGTCAGGAAAGTAGGTCGCGTGCGGCTCGCGGCGACGAATCATCGCCGCCGATTCGGTCACCAAACACAACTTTCCACCCGGTCGCAACACTCGGCGGCACTCGCGAAAAGCCTTCGCGCGGTCGGCGAGGTGGTGTACGACATCGACAGCAAACACAAGATCGAATTGATTGAGTGGCAATCCCGGATGCTCCGCCGACGCACAGAACAAGTGCGCTTTGGTTAACCGACTCCGCGCTTCGACGAGCATCGCTTCAGAAGGGTCGATACCCCAGCAGTCACACCCCACCGACTCAGCAAGTGCCAAAGGGTAGTTACCCGTGCCGCAACCGACATCCAGAACCGACGACGCCGGACCAAGCTCACCCATTGAAATGAGACTGCGCAAGACATCCGGGTGAACTCCGCGATGGCGGACATATTCCGAAGCAATCACTTTATAGTAGGTGCCCACTAAACTGGTGAATTGTAGAGCCATTTGAAAACGAAATCACTTCCCCCAAAGCCTCTTCACAAACCCTTCTTCCTCCAACCGTTTTAAAAACCGATCGTTGACGTAATTTTTCGCGTCGATGCCGCGCGCTTTGGGGTTGGTCTCGGCGATCTGCGCGACGACGGCTTGCATCGCTTCGATCGATGGATAGGGCACATTCGGCAGTTGATTGACGAAATAGTCGTAGCCTTCCTGCAATGCCTTGACGTTCTGCACGCGAGTGAACTGGCCAAGCGCTTTGACGGAATATTCTCTTTCGGTTTTCAAAATTTTGATCGCTTCAAGATAGGCGCGCAGGAAGCTCATCACTTTGGCGTCCTGCTTATCTAAGAATCGCCGGGTGCCCAACAGACCGGTGTTGAAGAAAGGCACGTTCATCTTCACGGAGTCGGCGAGCACGCTGAGCTTTAACCGTTCCGCTTCGCTGCCGAAGGGAGCATTCACCACCGTGCCATCGACGTTGCCGGAAGTGATCGCCGCGATACGCGCCGGCTCGTCGCCGATTTGCAAGATCGTCGCTTCTTTAATCGGATCGATGCCGACGCGCTTGAGCATGGCGCGCATGCCGAAGTCGGCGGAAGAGCCGTAGCGGCTGACGGCGAATTTTTTGCCCTTCAATTGCTCGATGGATTTGATGTCGGAACGGGCGATCAGTTGATAATTCAACTTGTCGAGCAAGCCGGCGAAGTAAACGATATCCGCGCCCTCCAAATTCGCCGCCACGCCCGGCGCGCCGCTTAACTGCGATAGATCGAGATTGCCGGAGACCAGCACCTGCACGTTGGTCGAGCCGCCGGGTATGTAGATGCTCTCCGTGGTCAAACCATACTTGGCGAACAAGCCGCGGTCTTTGCCGATATAGACGAGTCCCGACTGTAAACTAACGGAGCCCAAGCCGACGCGAATCTTTTCCTGGGCGTGAACGCCGGTGACGGCAACAATTGAGAACAGAGCGAGAGTGAGAAAATTGAGTTTCTTCATGCCGCTCTAGTATCACAGCGGCAACGGCGGCGGCAATGGTTTCTACTTTATTCGGATATGGACAATCTCACGCCAAGACCCAGCGTGGCGGAACCTCAACCAAACGCGAAGCACAGTTTTCACCACGAAAGACACAGCGCGGCACGGCCGCAACCGAAACTCGGAATATCTCGCGCAAAGCACGCAAAGAGCGCAAAGGAACAGGAACAAGCTGCCGTGCTCAATGAGAAAATACGACCTCACCACGAAGATCACGAAGGACACGAAGGGTTCGGAAAATTTATTCTCCGAACTTCGTGCTCTTCGTGTCCTTCGTGGTGAAAAACTCTGTCCCATTTGGTCGCGGCTTTGCCGCGCTCGGCTCTTCGTGGTGAGATCCGCCTCCCTCATCCAGCGCGGTAGACAGCCGAAACGCTGCAATGCGCCGTAATTAATGACCGGTCTGGGTCGCTTACGAACGGCGGCTTTACTGTGATAGGTTACGAGCAACTCGAATCATCACCCACGGAGGGGTTTGCCATGCCGCGTACGCCGATTGCGACAAGACTAAGAAATATTTTCCTGTTGGTCGACGAAGCTGAGCGGCGCGGCACATCTCCCGCCCAAGCCCTGGACGAGCGTCATTGGCGCTCGACCCGACGCGAGTTTCTGCGCGCGACTGCGGTGGCACTCCCCGCTTTATTTTTGCCGCCGGCCAATGCGGCAATGGCACCGAGGATTGTTGTCGTAGGCGCCGGTCTGGCCGGCTTGACCTGTGCGTTTCGGCTGCGACAAGCGGGTCTTGTTGCCGACGTTTACGAGGCGGCCGACCAGGTGGGCGGACGTTGTGCGACCCGGCGGGGCGACTTTGCCGAAGAGCAGATCGCTGAACGCGGCGGCGAACTTATCGACCAAAGCCACAACGCTATCCGCCAACTCGCTCAATCCCTGGGACTAACTCTCGACAATCTGCTTCAGGCTGAAAAAAGCGGCACTGAGGATTTTTATTTCTTTGATGGTCTGCCCTACTCCCTCGACGATGCGACCAACGACCTGAAATCAATCTGGCAGCAGATTCATAGCGATGTTTCCGCCGCGAGTTACCCGACACTCTATAACAGTTACACGCCGCGCGGGCGGGAGCTGGATCACCTATCGGTCCTCGACTGGATCAAGCGCTACGTTCCCGGTGGCAGATCCTCCAGGCTGGGACAACTTTTAGATGTTGCCTACAACATCGAATATGGCGCCGAATCGAGCGATCAGAGCTCGCTCAATCTGCTTTATCTGCTTGGCTACCTAGGGCCAGGCCAGCTGCGGATTTTCGGTCCTTCCAACGAGAAATATCATGTGCGCGGCGGCAATGACCAAATTCCGGCGCTCATGGCGGCGGCGCTTGGCTCCCCAGTCCGTCTTGGCTACGCGCTCACCGCGATCCGACAGGCGCGCGACGGCAGCTACCGGCTCACGTTTCGCTACGGCAACCGCTACCTCGACGTGAGCGCCGACCGCGTCGTCCTGACGTTGCCTTTCTCGATCCTGCGCTCCTCGGTCGACTACAGTGCGGCAGGATTCCGTCCGTTAAAGCAGACGGCGATCCAGGAGCTTGGCATGGGCACCAACAGCAAGCTGCACGTGCAGTTCAGCGAACGGCATTGGGAAAACCTCGGCTGTAACGGCGCAACTTTCGCCGACACCGGCTACCAGAGCAGCTGGGATGTCACCAGAGCTCAGCCGGGCCAAGCAGGAATCTTGGTGGATTACACCGGCGGCTTGATCGGAGACAGCTTTGACAAAGACAAACCCGCTGGTCGCGCGGCTCAGTTTCTCGATCAAATCGAGCCGGTTCTTCCCGGCCTTAAGAATAAATGGAATGGACGGGCAACGATCGACTACTGGCACGGCGATCCGTTCACGAAAGGTTCCTATTCGTATTGGAAGGTGGGCCAGTACACGAAGTTTGCTGGCATCGAAGGAGAACCGGAAGCGGCTTGCCATTTTGCCGGCGAGCACACGTCGATTGATTTCCAAGGCTATCTAAACGGCGCGGTGGAAAGCGGCGCGCGCGCGGCAAGCGAAGTTCTTGCAGCTTATAAATAGCGGAACGGAAAGCACCCGCTCGCCCAGATTCGCAGCGTGGCACAGCGCAATCTTTAATTACACTGCTAACGTATCTGGAACCGGCAAATCCTAAGCCCCCTTTGGGCAACGGGCAGCGTAGATATCACGCGGCCTGCCAATCGGGTGCCTTGACGTGTCTTAACGTTTCAGCCTATGTTTCTCGCCACAAGAGGAGGGCGTTATGAAGCGAGTGCTAGAGACAATATTTGTATTGGTTGTCTTGGTTGTTTTCGCCTCATTGGCAGAGGCCATCAACATCACTCTCGCGGAGGTCCAAAACGGCTTAGCTGTCGTACAGGGCAACAAGGCGGCGAGGGATGCCGCCATCACATGGGAAGATATTAATAACGTTGTTACTCAAACGACTAAAGGTGGAAGCTTCTCGTTCTCGGCGATAGTGCCACCAGATTGTGAGGGGACACTGAGCGACGGAACGACTACAATTAGCGTAGCGCTTGCCAATTGCACGCAGTCGAAGTTGTTAGCCACAGGTCAGACGACGCCTTTTCAGGCGGATAAAAACGACGGGACACCTGGATTTGTGGCGATAAGCGACGACGGAACGCTGAAGCTTGGTCTTCCGCTTCAATATAAGGACAATGGCGACGGGACGGTGACCGATCTCAATTCGGGTCTTATGTGGGAGAAGAAGGTGGCGGGATCAGGCTGTCTCCACTGCGTTAATGACGAATTTTACCTTTGGTATGTAGTGTTAGAAGATGGGTCACAGGAAAGCATCTGGGATTGGCTGGATGACCTCAATGCCTCCAACTTCGCCGACCATAGCGACTGGCGAATACCGAACGTGAGAGAACTTCACAGCATCGTGCATTACGGGTTTTCTAGCCCGTCGCTCGACCCAGTTTTCGGCCCGTCAGTGGTCGCATATTGGTCGTCTACTACGGCTGCGTTCGCTAACAACAACGACGCGTGGTACGTGGATTTCTTTGCCGGCGAAGTGCGCTGGGAGTTTAAGGTCAGCCGCAACGCTGTCCGCGCAGTTCGTGGCCCATGATCGGTTAGTTGACTGCTTGAGCCAGAGCCGCTGGCGAGAAAAACTAATCACTTCTGCGGCATGCCGGAGTTTGTTAGCTTGGATACACCGCGGGCAGATATCGCATTAGGCGTCCGTGACTGACAGATGGTCGATCTCGTGTTTGAGGGCGTGGTTTCCCGAGGTATACGGCAGCACGCCACTTTGGTCGTGCCTGGTCGCGGGGCACTTTCGGGAGCACCGGCAGATTGGCCTGAGCAGTTATACCCCGGGTCTTTGAACATTCGTGTGATTCGGTACCCACCTCAGCTCGCTGAGCACGGCCTGCCGATTGCCGTGTCAACACTCGACCAAGGCCGCTTTGTCCCGGAGATTGAGATCCCGCAAGCGCAGTTTGGGAATAACCGGCTCGCGCCCACAGCGCGTGAACCACGACGCGGAAACGGGCAAGCCTGGCGAGCCCGCCTCGAAGTGCCATCCGAGGGGCTGGTGGTCGACTGCTGGCTGCTTCGCCGCATCGGATCCGCGGTCGGGGAACAACTTGAGTTCGTGGCCGATCGCCGCCTTCGTGATCTCGGCCTGGGAGAAGGAACGCATGTGTGGGCCTCAGTGATTGGATCGTGGCGCGACGCTTAAGCAATGTTTGCAGCTGGCGGCGGCTGGCGAGCCATGAGCCGCCGCGCCTGAAACACCGTTGTTACCGCTCTAATCAAATTGAATGCTCCTTTCAAAGCGATCGGCAGTCGTCTAAGGAAACCGGCCTAGTGTTTTTGTATAGCCACCGAAGCTAGTGGCTCTTCTGCAACACTTCTTCCACCAACGCCGCATCCGCCACTTGAGTCCACGCGATATTCGTCGCGCCTTCTGAATCTAGAATCGCCTAACCCGCCTCTGCGGTCACGCGCACGTCGTCGATGATCAGCGGCGCGTAGACGTTGTACGATTCGACGGCGGCCGGCTCATCCGTGCCGAAGAACTTGCGCAGGAACTGAAGCGCGCCGCTCTTCTGATTTTTTTTCCAGCGCTAGGCAGTTAATCTTCAAAAGTCTCCACCTATCCATGTCCTTCCGAATGTAGGGGCGCTGCATGCTGCAACCGTCTTAACGTCGGTATGAATCCCCATCACCATTATCACGCCTTCAATTGTCGCCCTACCGGCTGCATTACGTTCGGATTCTCTTCATCCTCCGCCCACCGCGCTGGATTGTTAACGATGTATTCCCGAACCCGTTGCAACTCGGAATCGTCGCGCACGACGTGTTCATAATAATTACGCTGCCAAATTGTCGCACCCGGCGCACCGGATGAAAGATTTATTCGGCGAGCCGAAGCGGCTTTGAAAGAGCGCACGATCGCCGCTAACGATCCGGGCTGAACGTTGCGCGGTGAATTACGCACGGTCGTGCCAGGGACGGGCGCAGCATGCTGCGCCCCTACGGGATTCTCGAACAATTTTTCGGTGATATCGATCAAGCCATGGATGTGGTTTGGCATAACAATAAAACAATCCAACTGGATTTTGGGAAAATGATGCGGGAGATCGGACCAACAGGCGACGACGATGTCGCCGAATTCGTTGCGTACCATGTTGCCATGATCGATCTCCCCGAACAACGAAAGGCGATCCTTCGTACAAACCGTGACGAAATAAGCTCCGGTTGCGCGATAATCGTACTCGCGTAGACGCAGGGAACGGCGATTTTGAAGCGAGGAATTCATCACAAGCATCGGAGGGCGCAGCATGCTGCGCCCCTACAAGGAACACGGACCGAAACGCTCACGAGCACGAACCACGATCACAATTCCTATTTCTTTTTCGGCAGCAAAATATCTTTTAGCCGCGCCAGCGTCGCCGGTTTCAGATCGTAAAGTCCGCTCAAGGTCTTCGCGAGCGTCGGTCCGTCCACCGGGTCGATATCCAACTGCGATCGTTTCGCTTCGCCGATGAGATCGGGATCTTTCAACGCGCGGATGAACGCGCGCTGTAACAATTCCAGCCGGTCCTTCGCCATGCCGGGCGGCACCGTGAAAGGAAATTGCACGGCGTGGACATTGTCGGCGACGGTTAGCAATTCGCGCGCGTCCTCGCTCTTGGCGTAATTGATCGCCAACGGAATCTGTTTGTACTTCGGCAGCGACTTCAACGACGCTTGCAACACCGGCACGATTTTTTTGCTCTCGTAAGCGCTGCGCCACACCGTCTCAACCGTTCCCCACGAACCGCAGTAACCGTCGACCTCGCCGGACTCCACCGCCAAGCGCGCATCCGCGCCGCCTTTGTAGCCGTCGATCACGTCCATCGGCAGATTGAGCGCGGCTTTGAGAAGTTTGGGAATGTCGGATGTGCTGGTGCCGGGACCGATGGTGGAAATTTTTTGCGGCCGCTTGGCGTTGATCCAATCGTCCATCTTGGTGATACCGCTCTGCTGGTTGAACGTGCACACGGTGTCGTATGGACTGGGAACGCCGAGATAGCCAAACTTGCGCCCGTCGAACTGCGCCGCCTCGTTGCCCATGATGTGCTGCAACACCAAAGGCGAAGCCCACGCGCCGATGGTGAAGCCGTCTGGCTTCACCCGATTGTAAAGATGATTGGCGGCGATAATGCCGCCGGCGCCGGTCATGTTCTCGACGATGCGCGTCGGATTGCCCGGCAGATAGCGGCCGATGTAACGCGCGATCACCCGCGCGTAAAGATCGAACGAACCGCCCGGCGAGTAGCCGACGATAATCGTCAGGGTTTTATCCTTGTAGTCCTGCGCCTCGACCGGCCACCGACTACTGACAACCAAGGTAACGGCTAACGTTAACAGAGCAAGAATTTTCCGCATAACAATCTCCTATGATTCCGAAACTGAACACCCCTCATTTGTAAGCAAAAAGTTTGTGCATTTGTCGACTCGAAGTCGACTTCCCTTCCGTCATTCCGGCGGAGGCATCCAGGTGACGGACAGCGTCCGTCATACCGTTGGAAAACGGTATCCAGGTGGTGATGGGTCTGGATACCGGCTTTCGCCGGTATGACGGATTATGACTTCGCCTGAACGCGAGGGCTTTCAACCGTCCCCGAAAGGAACGTTAGCCCCGCCCGACGAATGGAATCGTCTTCTCTTCCGTCCGCTCCAAGTAACGCACGAAGGTATATTTATTCTCCGCGAGATCCGTGTTGGGCCGTGGAATCTCGCGGTGCATCAAGCTCTCTTCGACTTTGCAGACCAAGAAGCCAAGCTCATTTCTGTTCAAAGCGTCGATGCCTGTTTGCTTGAACTCTTCGAAGTCGCGGATCGTCTGCGCGTTCTTGATGCCCGCGCCGCGCGCCATTGCCGCCAGATCGGTGTTGCCCGACGTCGCCGTCGGATAACTGATGCGGCTGCCGCTGTAGACGCCGTTGTCGAACACGTAGACGACTAAATTTTTTGGCTGCAAGTTACCCAGCGTCGGCAAGTTGAACAACGAAAGCAGCACGCTGCCGTCGGAATCCAGCGCGATCACTTTGCGGTGCGGCAGGGCCAAAGCCAATCCGGTGGCAACGCCGATGGCGCAGCCCATCATGCCGACCAGCAAGTTGCCTTCATGGCGCGACAGATGTGACCATTCGATGCGCTGGCCGCTTTGCGAGGTCACCACCAGATGATTCGACATTTTGCTCGCG
>Ga0137461_1000194_pt1 | contig 14190 bp, 11 predicted proteins | sample EasRivERMGT746_2_FD_104650 | JGI IMG/M metagenome (GOLD analysis project Ga0137461, IMG submission 104650) | Soil microbial communities from meander-bound floodplain in the East River, Colorado, USA - East River MetaG ERMGT746_2 | ecosystem: Environmental > Terrestrial > Soil > Floodplain ... | reverse complement strand
GGAGCCGTCGATTCGAGTGACTTCGGTGAGCGGTGAGGCGTGTTGAGATGATGGGTATCGCTTCGCTCAACCCATCCTACGGGGTTCGCGAATTCTCGGGCTCCGGGCCGCACGCATCGTTCGCAGGAGATATGCGCTCACCGCCGGGTTCCCAAAGAACCTTTGTGAAATTTATCTTCTACGGGCGATCCGCCAAGGCGTGGTAGTCGTTGTCGTGCGCGAGGAAGCGGCGCGGTACAGTCGTGCCGTCACCATGCGTCTGCCATCAAGCTTGTTGATTCCGTAATCCCTGAGCCGACGTAAAGCTAAAATTTACGCCAGCCAGTTCTCTATTTTAAGGTTGGGAATTCTTCGGAAGTGGCGGGTGTTGGCGGTGACTACAGTAAACCCGGCTTCTAGCGCGGTGGCCGCAATGAGCACGTCTGGCAAACCGATTTGCTCTCCGCGCCGCTCTAATCTGGCCAGTAGATCGCCTGCGATAACGGCCACGGTTTCACTTAAGCCTAGAACAGTTACTCGAGCGAGGAGTTCCGATCGAATGCGTTGCCAAAAAGGCTCGTGGTCCTGACGCCTTTGGCTGCCATAGCGCAACTCCAAGACGCAAATACAAGAAGTAAATTGGACTGACCGCGTAGTCTTTGCCAGGCGTTCAATCAGAAGTGGACTTGGCCGCTTCTTTAACACCTCGCTCAAGATGTTGGTGTCGAGCAGGTACACGGCTAAGATTTGGGCAGACGAACCCGGCGAGCTTTGTGGTTTTTTCTAGCGCCAATGATTTGTTGAATATCTCTGAAGAACGGATCGTCATTTTCCAGCCAGCCCTTGAGCCCTTGCAAACCCTCGACGGGTCTCGTTGGAGCGAGCACGGCCATGGGTTTGCCGTGACGGGTAATGGTGAAAGTCTCTTTGCCAACTGACACGCGGCCCAAAAGTTCAGAGAACTCGCGCTTTGCTTTGACGACGCTAACGTTGGTATTTTTCATCCCTGGGCCCTCGAGAGTTATTCTAGTCGACTCGGCTATTTTGTCAAAACTAAAATGGGGACTCCGACGGATAGTAGCTAGGATGGGTTGATCCCTTCCCTCGATACGGTTCCTACGGAACCTACTCGGGATAATCGGAGTGGTAATTCCGATGCCCCGAGTAGTCACCGTTCCGGTGGTGTATCGAGGGGCGCAGCAAGGAGTTGATTTAGGCCGTGCCGATGGTACAATTGCCTCAGTATTAAACAGCTTGGCAGGACCGGCAGTCTTTTGAAGGCCTCTCGGGAGCGATTCCGAGGGGTTTTTATTTTGTCGGGGAGTTGATTTATGGCAGACGCAAGCGTGCCGATGACCAACAAGGGTTACCAGTTTTTGGTGGAAGAGCTAAAGCGCTTAAAGAGCGTGGAGCGGCCGAAAAACGTCCGTGAGATCGAAGAGGCGCGCGAACATGGCGATCTTTCCGAAAACGCCGAATTTCACGCCGCCAAAGATCGGCAATCCTTACTCGATCTGCAAATCCGCGAAATCGAGGACAAGATCGCGCGGGCGCAGGTGATCGACATCAGCAAGCTTTCCGGCGATCGAGTCGTGTTTGGCGCCACGGTGTCGTTGGCCGATGGTGACACCGGCGATAAGGTGGTATATCAAATCGTCGGCGATCACGAAGCGGAACCGAAGAATGGTAGAATTTCGATCAGCTCTCCCGTCGCGCGCGCCTTGATCGGCAAGAGCGAAGGAGATGAGGTTCAGGTCCAAACCCCCACGGGCATTCGCACGTTCGACATTCTCGGCGTCGAATACCTTGAGTAGATCGCCATCCCGATGGGGGGCGGGCCTTTCTGGAAAGGAAGCATGTCCTTTTCAGCCACCAAGGCTGCACTCGCTTATGCCGCATCGGCGCATCGCTCCGCGCGTCGCCGCTTTTCGCTCCAGTCAATTCAAATTGCAGATTGCAAAGTGCAAAAGTCAAAATGGGGGAATCCGAAGCTCCATTTTGCACTCTGCATTCTGCAATCTGCACTATGCATTGTTCGCCGAACCATCTGTCTGCTGGTCGCGCTGTTTGTCTGCGCTGTGCCGTTTTCACCCGCCGAAGCTGAAGTCCTGATCGAAGCGCGGGTCGGCTTCCACGGCGTGTTTCAGCTTGGCCGGCCCTTTCCCTTGGAAGTCGAGCTGAGCAACAGCGGCCGGCCGGCCGAGGGCGTGCTGGCGGTGCAAGTATGGAAGGGCGGCGCGACCAAAGGCGGCGCTCCCTTCGAGGTCAACTACCGGCGTGAAGTTTTTCTCGCCGCCCAGGCGCGCAAAACCGTGCAATTGACCGTCGATCCCGATTTCATCAGCCGCCCGTTGGCGATCTCGTTTGCAAGTCCGGCGGGCCGCGCCGCCAAGGATCTCGACCTGCGTCGCTATTTCGCGCCGGGGCCGGTGCTGCTGCTGTTGAGCGAGAGCCAGACGCTGGCGCCGCTGGCAGCGCTGAGCGCCGCGCCGCAGAATCGTCTGGTCGCGCTTTCGCCGGCTGAACTGAGCGCCGACCCGCGCGCGTTGCTCGGCGTGTCGCATGTGATTGTCTACGACCAGTCGCTGCGCGATTTGTCGCGCGGCCAGCTCGCCGCCCTCGACACTTGGCTGAGCGCCGGCGGCAAGTTGATCATCATCGGCAGTCTGAATTTCGCTCTCTACCAAGACGCGGCGCTCAGCCGCTTCCTGCCGGTTCGAGTCACCGGCACCAGACGAATTTCTTTTTCTCCGGCGGTTGGCAAGGGCGACCGGCCGGTCGCTCTCGCCGGGGTTTGGGCGCAGGAGTCCAAGCTATTAAGCGGCAAAGCGCTATTGGAAGCCGACGGCCTGCCCATCTTAGTCGAAGCCAGCCGCGGTCGCGGCCGGATCGTTTATTTCGCCCTCGATATTGGCCGAGCGCCGTTGGCGCAGTGGGATGGCTTACCAAAATTTCTGCAAAACTTGCTCGCGCCTATCGGAATTGACGCGCAAGCGGCGCCGCGCAGCGAATGGAACGATGCAGTGTTTGGCCAGCTGATCGCCAGTCCGACGTTTATCTCGACTTACGTTCCATCCGGGTCGCTTTTCCTGGCGATTTTTTTCTATCTCTTCGCCATCGTGGTTTTTCCCTGGCTGGCGCAGCGCCGGCGCTTGACGCTGCGCGCCATGCTCATCGGTTTGTCCGCGCTGGTAAGCGGCGCCGCAGTGGGCGGCTATTTTCATTTTAATCGCGGTGGCCATATACCAGACGGCGTGCTGATGTCATCGACGGTGTTGGAAAGCAGCGGCGACGGCTATGTCGACGCGCAAGCCAATTTAGCGCTATTCTCGACCCAGTCGCGCGCCTTCGATCTCGAGATGCAGCGGGGCTGGATGGATATGACGCCGGTCTCGAACCAGGCACGCCAAGCGGCAGAGCCGGCGCTGGTTGAGCAAGACGGCGGCGGTGGCAGCCGATTTCATCTACCGCTGCGCGAATGGGACTACCGGCTGTTTCAGCTCCGCTCAGTCGACCGCTTTTCGTTCGGCGCGGAGTTTGAAACCCAGGGCGATCGATTGGTCATGAAAGTTAATAACCAGAGCAACCAAGATTTGACCGATTGCTGGCTGCTCTTGCCGGGACAACGCTTCGATCTGGGGCTGATCGCGCGCGGCGCCAGTTGGCGTAAGACTTTTCCCTTGACTGCGCCGAGTGCGCAGACCGACGCGGCGACGGCGCGCGCCGACGGGGTGAGTTTTCGCGATCTAAAATTTTCCGATAAGACCCGCGAGATCTTATTTCACTCGTCGTTTTTCCCACGCAACGGCGAGGCCCGCTGGGCCGGCGACGCGGCGGTATTTTTCGGCTGGTTGAAAAATCCCCAGCCGCGGGTGCTGCTCAATGACGCGCGCATTCAAACTCAAGAATACGCGCTGTTTCGCGCTACGATCCCTCTTAACCGCGGGGAGGACGAATGACGCGCAATCCGGTGTGGCGCGAAAGCGTCGAAATATTTTTTAGCGAGGGGCACGGCTTTCAGGTTTATTTCTACCTGTTGATCATCCTGGCGCCGGTGGAATTTTTATCCCTCTACGTGCCGTCCATGGACGCGCAAATGTGGAGCGGCTCGGCCAGTCTGTTCAAAGTCTGCGCCACGACCGCGCTGATGTTGATGGTGTACTTTTCCTTGCGCGTGGCGAACCAGGAATTCGCCCCCTGGCGTTTTCAGCGGCTCAGCCATTGGCTGCGCCAACAGGGCCAAGCGCCGGCGGCGATCAGCCGGGCGCGCGTCTGCTTTCTCGCGGCCCACGTCGGGCTGTCGCTGTTGGTTTGCGCGCCGCTGCTGGTCTGGGCCGGGGCGATCGCCCGCACGCCGCTCGCCAGCCTCGCCGCGGTGTTTTTGCTCTTGCCCTTTTACGCCTTGAGCTATGGCGTTTGGGGACTGGTGGCGCTGGCGCTATGGGAGCGCAAGCCGGAAAACCGCCAGGTTTTCATTCGCTGCTTTTTTACCGCTCTGGTGATTCTCTCGGCGTTATTCTACTTGCCGCTCAATCCGATCGGTTTTCTGCTCGCCAATTTGTCCGGCCGCGAGCTGGCGCCTCTGGCGCTCTTGGGTCGGCCCTGGCCGGCGGCTTGGGTTCATTTCGCTTTTCATCTAATGCTCGGCTCGGCCGGTTATGCGTTGCAGCGCTGGGTGCTGCAACGGGAGGCGCGAAGTTGAGCGCGGCCAAAGAGTTAGTGCAAGCTAAGCTCGCCTCGCTGCTTGCTTGGGAGCGGCGCAAGCGCTGCGAGCAGATTCTCTACACGGCGGTTGGAGTGGCGTTGCTGCTGGCGATCGTCTTGCTGCCGCTTGACGGCCATCTGCCGATTCGTGAATTGCGCTGGTTTATTCCCGGCGCGCTGCTGCTCGCGCTTGCGCCCTATTTTTTCTATCGCCGGCGCTGGCGCGCGCAGGATGACCGGCGCGCGCTGGTGCAACTCGACAGGGCGATGCGCTTGGAAGAGCGCGCCAGTACCGCGTGGGAATTGGCCGCGCGGGGGGAAACCGGCGCGACGGCTGAGTTGGTGTTTAAACAAGCGCAGGACCGATTGCGCAGCGTCGAACCGCGAACTGTACTGCCGCGCCAAAGGGATTGGCAGGCTTACGCCGTGGTGCCGCTGTTCGCTCTTTGGTTGGGCCTGCTTTGGTTCGACGGCGACCGGTCGTTTATCGAGCAACGCGGCGCACCGAAAAACCTGGCGCACCAGCTCAGTGAATTTGCCCGCGAGCTTCAGGAAAAAGCCAAAAGCGAGTCGCTGCGCGAGAGCCTCAGAGCCGGCCAAGAGTTGGAGCAGTTGGCAAAGAAAAATATCGCCGCGAAATCGGATGACGAGGAGTTGAAAAAAGAGTTGGCCGCCGTGGCGCAGAAGCTGGCAGCGGCGGGAAAATCAGGCGCCGACAAGAATTCTTTCTCAGCCGGCGAAAGCCAGCAAAGCTTGCAGGATCTCAAAGCCGAGTTGGACGCGGCGCGCGATCTGTTAAATTTCTCCGACGGCGTCAAAGGGACGCAGGAGTTGCCGCAGCAGTGGATGGATCGTTTGGCGAGCTTGCCGCAAGTTAAAAAGCAGCTCGACCGAGAACCGCAGGGCGGTCAGGGCTTGGGTCAAAACGATCTCAAAGCGTTTCTCGACCGCTTGAATCAACAGGCCACCGGCGAGCTCGACCGGCGTACGTTGCTCGACGCCCAACAATTTCTCGAACAAATGATGCAATCCGGCCAGGGACAGAAAAACCAAAGCAACATGCAATCTGTCGCGCGGGGCGAACAAGAATCCGCCGGCGACGGCGTGCGGGAAAAAAATCACAGCAACCGGCCCGGCAAGGAGCCGGGAAAAAACGACGGCGCCGATTCGCTGCCTGAGTTTCGCGGCGGCGCGCAAACCCAAGTCAAAGGATTGCTCGGCGCCGGCGACAGCAGCGCGGTTTTTTTCAAAGGCAAACCGACGCCGGGCAAGAGCGAACTGGGCCAAGATGAACTGGTCGCCAACTACCGGCGCCAGGCCGAGCAGGAACTCAATTCCGAGCGCGTCCCGGAGGCGTTGAAGGAAACGATTCGAAAATATTTTTTGTCGTTGGAGGAAAGTAAAAGGTGAGTGTTTAGTGGTTCGTCGGCGCACAAGATCTCCGCTTCTTGCTGACCTCTGACCACCGACATCTGACTTCTGTACTGAGGAGCTGCATCATGGAATCTGTGGATGATATTGAAAAACGCATCGAGCGGGCGGGCCGCGCTTTCGACGAATTGAAAGCCGAGATGGGCCGGGTGATCGTCGGCCATGCAGATTTGGTCGAGCAAGTGTTCATCGCGCTGGTGTGCGGCGGCCATTGTTTGCTCGAAGGCGTGCCGGGATTGGGCAAGACGTTGCTGGTGCGCAGTTTGGGCGAGATTTTGAGTCTCAGTTTCTCGCGGGTGCAGTTCACGCCCGATCTGATGCCCGCCGATATCACCGGCACGCACATGCTCACCGACGATCCATCGGGGCGCAAGGTGTTCGACTTTCAACGCGGGCCGGTGTTCGCGCATATCGTGCTCGCCGACGAGATCAACCGGGCAACCCCCAAGACCCAGTCGGCGCTGCTCGAAGCGATGCAGGAACAAGGCGTCACCGTCGGCGGTAAGCTGCACCTGCTGGAAAATCCCTTCATGGTTCTGGCGACGCAGAATCCCATCGAAATGGAAGGCACCTATCCGTTGCCCGAAGCGCAAGTCGACCGCTTCTTTTTTAAGTTAATTTTACAATTTCCCAGCCACGCCGAGCTGTCGCGCATCGCCGATATCACCACGGCGGCGCCGGCGGCGGCGTTGCGCGAAGTTTTGGATGGGCCGGCGATTTTGCAAATGCGCCAATGGGTGCGCGAAGTCCCGCTTGCCGAAGTCGTCAAAGACTACGCGGTGCGATTGATCCTGAGCACCCATCCCACGCCGGATGGTAAGAACGGCGGCGAAGCGTTGGCGCAACGATTTGTGCTTTACGGTTCCAGCCCGCGCGGCTTGCAGAGTTTGATTCTAGCGGCCAAGGCGCGCGCGCTCTTGGCGGGCAGGCCCAATGTGTCGTTCGACGATATTCGCAGCATGCTACTGCCGAGCTTGCGCCATCGGCTGATTCTCAACTTGGAAGCGGACGCGGAAGGGATTAGCGCGGAGAAGATTTTAAGTGAAATCGCCGAGAAAGTGGCGGAAGTATGAGTTTCGAGTTTCGGTCCGCGGGGCCGCTTTCGGATTTCGCGTCGGAGCGGCGGCGTCTCGTTGGCGCCGTGTCCAAACTTTTGCGCCGTGCCCGGGTTAACACACGAAGAAAGATGCCACAGCTTGCCAGCTCTAAACTCGAAACCCGAAACCCACAACCCGAAACTTTTTTCGACATCGACTTTCTGCGCAAGCTCGAGCGTTTGCACTTGGTCGCCAAACGGCTCAGTTGGGCCGGGGCGAAGGGCGAGCACGCGGTTTCGCGCAAGGGTTTCAGCTTGGAATTTTCCGACTACCGCCGCTATCAGCGCGGCGACGATCTGCGCTATGTGGACTGGAACGTTTATCGCCGCCTGGATCGCTTGCTGCTAAAAGTGTTCACCGCCGAGGAGGAGATGAATATTTATCTGCTCGTCGACACCAGCCGGTCCATGGCCGAGGGCGCGCCGGTGAAACTCGACTACGCCAAGAAAGTCGCCGCGGCGCTGGGCTACATCGGCTTAAAAAATCTCGACCGGGTCGGCGGCGCGGCGTTCGACTCGTCGTTGCGCCAACCGTTCCGCTTAGGCCGCGGGCGCAAACAGATTCTCAGCATGTTCAGCTTCCTAAATAAATTGTCGTGCAGCGGCGAGACCGATCTGCGCGCGTCGATTCACTCGTTTACCAATCTATTTCCCCAACCGGGTTTCGTCGTCATCGTCAGCGACCTATTCGATCCCGCCGGCTGGCGCCGGGCGCTGGAAGAGTTGACGGCCAAACGTTACCAACTGCTGGTGATTCACGTGGTCGACGAACAAGAGCTTGCGCCCAAAGCCTGGGGCGACGTGGCTCTCGCCGATGTCGAAGGCGGGCGCGAGCGCAAGTTTTTTCTCGACGACGAAATGCTCCGGCGCTTTGAGATGGAGCTGGCGAGCTACTTCAAAGAGATCGAAACCGTCTGCACCAGCCGGCGCATCGATTATCTGCGCACTTCGACCCAAGCGCCCTTCGATGAGTTCGTGCTTCAAACCCTGCGCCAGGTGAGCGGCGTAGCGTGAGCGATTGGGGCTTAGCAAGGATTATTCGCGGTGAAACGGCGATCGCGGTGTAACCCTTGCGGAACGAAGGCAAAGCAGTTGTGCCTTGACGATGCAAGCGCGGCGAGTTGCTTATGAGATCAGCAGAGAAAAGGTCAAACATCGTGCCGAGCGCCGAGCACAAAATGAAACATTTGCGCCGATGCCTTGGTTCCTCCAGGGTCACACCGCGATCGACTGAGTGTCGTTATGTTTCCTCGTAGCGTGAATAATCCAGGTTAAGTTATGTTTTGGACTCTGCCCTCCGCGCTCTTGTTGCTCGCCGCGGCGCTGCCGCTGATTGTCTTTCTCCATAGTCTCAAACCGCGCGGCCTGAAGCTTGCCACCACTACGCTGTTTATCTGGGAACGGGTGCTGCGCGAACGCCCGCTGCGCACGCGCTTGGGCTGGCTGTTGCGGAAAAATCTGCTGCTGATCTTGCAACTGCTGGCGGCCACGGCCTTGATCGCGGCGCTGGCCGATCCTTCGTTGATTCATTTCGGTTCGCAGTCCGGCGATCTCGTCGTCGTGCTCGATCTGAGCGCGAGCATGAAGGCCAAGGGCAAGAGCGGCTCGCGTTTCGACGCCGCGCGCCAGGAATTTCTTACACTGGTCGACGGCTTCGCCGGCGCACAAAAGATGTTGGTGATCGGCGCCGGCGCGCAGCCGCGTTTGCTGGTGCCGTTCACCAGCGACAAACGGCGGCTGCGCGAGCTGGGGCGAAGTTTAACCGCCACCGATGCGCCGGGGCGGGTGAAGGACGCGATTCTGTTCGCCTACGCCTTTCTCAAGCGCACCAGCGCCGACCGCGTCGTTGTCATCAGCGACGGCGCGTTTAGCGGCGCCGAAGAGTTCGCCAAGCCGGCGGCGCATTTGCGCTTCATTAAAGTCGACGGCGGAATCAATAACGTCGCCATCGTCGGTTTCGAAGTGCGTCGCCAGCCCAATAGTCCGGCTAACGCCGAGATTCTGGTGCATGTGCGCAACTTCACCGCCAAGCCGATGCGCGCGCCCTTGACGCTGAGTTTGGGCGAGAAAGTTTTGCGCCGGGAAATTATCGACATTGGCGCCGATGGCCGGCGCGTGATGATCTATCCAGTTGCGCAAAGTTTGACCGGCGCACTGACGGCGCGTTTGGAGATCGACGACGATTTTCCCACCGATAATCGCGCCTATTTAGCGGTCGATGACGCGCCGGCGTTGCGCCTGCTTTACCTCGGCCCGGGCAATCCCTATTTGGGCAATCTCTTGCGCTTCTTTTCCAATGTTGAATTGACCACGGCGCCGGGTTGGGAAGCTGAGCTGGCGCGCCAACAATATGACGTGATCATCTTCGATCGGGTCGCCGCGCCGGCGCTGACCCAGGGAAATTTTATTTTCATCGCCACGCTGGCGCCCAACTTGCCGCTGCAAGTTCAAGCGCGCGGCAAAATCGACAACCCGCGGGTGAGCGCGCCCTTGGCCAAGCATCCGATCACCGAGGGTTTGGCGCTGGGCGATTTGCGCGTGCGCCAAGCGCTGCGGGTCGCGCTTACGGGCGAGGCGACGGTCTTGGCGCAATCGAGCGAAGGGCCGCTCATGGTGGTCTCGGAGCGCGGCCGGCTGCGCAGTTTTTTCATCAGCTTCGATCTATTGGCGTCGGATCTGCCGCTGCGCGTCGCTTTTCCGGTGTTGCTGCATAATTTACTCGAATGGTTTGAACCGGCGCGGGTAGAATTTCCCGCCCAAAGCGCGCCGGCGGGAACCCCCTTCGCTCTGCGATTGCCGGCCGGCGACGGCGCCGTCGAAATAACTTCGCCGTCGGGTAAGAAAGAAGTTTTGACGGCGGCGGCAAGTCCATTGTTGTTCGCTGAGACTTTTGAAAATGGTTTCTACAGTTACAATAGCGCCAGCCGCGCCGGCCGCTTCGCGGTCAATCTACTTGACGAAAGCGAATCGAATATTTTGCCGCGGCTGAACTTAAATGCCGCAAGCGAGCCAAAGCTCGAAAGCAGCAGCGGCGCCGAGAGCGGCTTTTCGCTCTGGCCCTTTCTTCTCGCTCTGGTGCTGCTGCTGCTAGTCGCTGAAATAGTTTTCGCCTACCGCCAAGGACTAGCGCTTTACCCGCTGCTCTTTCGCGCCGGCGCGCTCACCGCGCTGGTGTTGGCTTTGATCAATCCGCGCCTCTTCAAATCGACCACGGCGTTAGACGTCATTTTCGGCGTCGATCTGTCGCGCAGCGTGGGCCAGGAGGGAGCGGAGAAGGCGCGCGATTTACTCGCCGCGGCGCAGCGTTTGGAAAATTCCAACACGCGCACCGGCTTGCTCGGCTTTGGCCGGGCGCCGGAGTGGGAGTTTTTGCCGCGGGAGAAAATTTCCGGCAGTGATTTTGCCGCGCGCTTGGATCGCGAGGAGAGCGATCTGCAAGCCGCCCTGCAAGCGGCGGCGGCCCAGGTCGGGGAAGGGCGGCAGGGGCGGATTCTCTTAGTCACCGATGGCAACGAGAATCGCGGCCAGAGCGCGCGGGTGATGGCGCTACTACGCAGCCAAGGGATTTCGGTCTGGACCCTGCCCGTCGGTTTGGCGCGTGGCCGCAATGAAATTTTTTTGAGCGATCTAACTCTGCCGCGCCAGGTCGACAGCGCCGAAGGGTTTGAGATTCGCGCCGTGGTCGAAAGCTGGCGTCAAGCGCCGGCGCGCATTCGCCTGTTGCGCAACGGCGCGCTGCATACCGAGTTGGAGCTACACTTGAAAGCCGGCGGTAACCCGCTCAACTTTCGCGATAGTTTGACCGAGCGCGGCAATCACACTTACGACCTGCTGGTCGAGTCGGCCGACGACACCCTGGCGGAAAATAATTTGTTGCAGGGAGTGGTCGAAGTGAAAGGGCCGCCGCGCGTGCTGTTGCTCTCGGCGCAGCAAGAAAGCCAGCGCGCGCTGGCGCGGGTGCTCAAAGTGCAGGGCTATGCGGTCGTAGAGTCGGCGCCCGAGCGCCATTCCCTGGCGCTCGCCGAGCTCTCGTCGTTCGATCTGTTGGTGCTCGACAACGTGCCGGCGTTTCAACTGTCCTACGCCAAGATGGAAAATATCGAAAAATATGTGCGCGATCTGGGCGGCGGCTTGTGGGTGGTCGGCGGCTCGCAGAGCTACGGCGCCGGCGGTTACTTTCGCACGCCGCTGGAGCGCATTTTACCGGTCGACATGCGCCCGCCGGCGCGCTTGGAAATGCCCCACGTCGCGCTGCTGTTCGTCATCGACAAGTCGGGCAGCATGGGCGCCGGTGCCGAGGGCGGCACCAAGCTCGATCTCGCCAAGGCCGCGGCGATGGCGGCGGCGGACATCATGAATCCAAGCGATCAAGTCGGCATTCTCGCCTTTGACGCCAACTGGGATTGGGCGCTGCCGTTTCGCCAAGTCGGCAAAGGCGAGTGGCTCACCTCGGGGCTCGCCGGACTACAATCGGACGGCGGCACCGACATGTACAAGGCAATGGTCGAAGCCGAGCGTGCCATCGCCGGCAAGCAGGCTTCGATCAAGCATGTCATCGTGTTGTCCGACGGCTTGACCGACAAGGCGGACTTTCATTCTCTCGTCAGCAAGATGGCCCGCGCGGGGGTGACGGTTTCCACCGTATCGGTGGGCAACGATGCCGACGTGCAGCTGATGGCCGACATCGCCAAGGACGGCAAAGGGCGCGGCTACGTCGCCCTCGATCCGCAGACCATCCCGCAGATTTTTACCACCGAGACCCTGCTGATCTCGCGCGATCTGCTGATCGAAAAACCGGTGACCGCCAGCATCGTCGCGTCGACCGGCGCTTTGAAAGGAATTGCGCCAACTCATTTACCGCCGCTTCGCGGTTACGTGCTGACCTATCCCAAGGCGCGCGCCGAATTGCTCATGCGCGCGGATAAGGATCCATTGTTAGTTTCGTGGCGTTACGGTCTCGGCCGGGTGATGGCGTTTACCTCCGACTTGAGCGGGCGCTGGGGCAAAGAATGGGTCGGTTGGCAAAGCTTTGGCCAATGGTCGAGCCAGATCGCGCGCGACACCATGCGAAAAATTCTCGATTCAAAATTGCGCGCGGATTTTCGTGCCGACGGCGACTCGGTGAAAATCATCGCCGACCTGGCGGCGCGCGACGGCGCATTTCTCAATCATCTAAAGCTCAAGGCCAACATCAGCGCGCCCGATCGCGGCACCGCCGAGCAATCGCTGCAACAAAGCGCGCCGGGGCGCTACGAAGGACGATTCCCTACCGGGCAACGCGGCATTCACTTTGTCACGCTCTACGCCGAAGCCGACGGCGGCGCGGCGCCGCTGTCGATCGCGACCCTGCCTTATATCGCGCCCTATCCGAAAGAGTATCGCGAATTGAAACCCAACTTGTCGCTGCTCAGCCGTCTCGCCGAAGAGAGCGGCGGCGAGATGCTCGATGGGGAAAATTTCACCGAGGGACTGCGCCGGCTCTATACGCCGACGCCGGGTAAAGGGAAACAGGGACAAGACATCTGGTGGCCGCTGGCGGGCGCGGGATTGCTGCTCTTTCTTGCCGACCTGGTGCTGCGCAGTTTGCCAATACGCCAAACTGCCTTGACTCAGGTGTCAGGACCCAGCTAGAATTGGTCAGAATTCGGTCTAAGATCGAGGTCTACCGTTATGAAAACTTTACCGCTATCCGAAGTTAAGTCGAAGCTAAGCGAGTTAGTCGACGTCGTCGAGCGCCGCGACGAGGAAGTGACGATTACCCGGAACGGCAAAGCGGTGGCGATCATTGTCAGCAAAGATGAGTATGAGGGGTGGCGCGAGACCAACGTCATCACGCGAGACCCGGCGTTCATGAAAGAAATTCGCGCCGGCATTCGCGCGCTCAAGCGCAGCAAGCGCCGTTACACCATCGAGGAACTTTTTGACGATTAGCTTTCCGCATGCCCGCGTTCGGCCTAAAAATTCCGCCGCCGGTTCGCGATCTCATTCGCCAACTACATCCAAACTTGAAGCGCAAGGTTCGCGCTGCTCTAGTGCAACTATTGGAAAATCCTAACTGTGGTAAGCAGCTTGAACGAGAGCTCGAAGGTCTGTGGAGTCTGCGCGTCGGCAGGCATCGAATAATTTACCGGCCCGATGGCGCAGATATTCAAGTTGTCGCGGTTGGTCCGCGTCGAACAATTTATGAAGAGATGGCCCGGCAAGAAGCCCGGCGCCGCAACAAGACTTAGAAGGAACATTTTAGATGAGACCCAGAAACCCTATCGTCACAGTTCTCATGAGTGTGGTGTTATCTTTCGTTCTAAGCGCGTCATTGGCGCGTGCGCAGCAACTGCAACGGGTGCGCGTGGCGCTGTCGACGCCGACGCCGCATATGGCGCCGCTGTGGGTGGCCAAGGATAAGAGGTTTTTCGAAAAGCATGGGCTCGATGTGCAACTCATTCTGGTCAACAGCGGCTCGCTGGTGGCGCAGATGTTCGCCGCGGGCGAGCTGCAAATCACCGCCAACGCGCCGGCTTCGCTGGTCAGCTTGGTCGCCGCCGGCGAGAAGATCTCGTTCTTTCTCGGTCTCAGCAACACGACGCCGTTTAGCGTCATCACTCAACCCAATATTCGTCGAGCCGAGGACCTTAAGGGTAAAAAGATCGGCACGGCGCGTTTCGGCGGCTCGTCGCATATCTCGGCGCTGATCGCCCTCGAACATTTAGGGCTGGATTTGAAGCGCGACAAGATCACGCTGATTCAAACCGGTGTCGATCCCGACCGCATGGCGGCGCTGGATGCAAAGGCGATCGATGCCGGCATGCTTCAGCGGGTCGCGACCAAGGTCATGACTGGTAAAGGTTTCTACAACCTGCTTAACATGCACGCGGCGAAGATTAACTATCAGAACACTGGCCTGGCGATGAAACGGGAATACGCCGCGGCGAATCCCAGGGCGGTGGACGGTCTCAACCGCGCGATGATCGAAGCCTACGGCT
>Ga0137461_1000193_pt1 | contig 14206 bp, 13 predicted proteins | sample EasRivERMGT746_2_FD_104650 | JGI IMG/M metagenome (GOLD analysis project Ga0137461, IMG submission 104650) | Soil microbial communities from meander-bound floodplain in the East River, Colorado, USA - East River MetaG ERMGT746_2 | ecosystem: Environmental > Terrestrial > Soil > Floodplain ... | reverse complement strand
GCTGCTCGAATTCACCGGCGCGGTGAGCGTGCGCGACAAGACCGACCAGATCCTCGACAGCATGGATCTCGAACGGGAGCGCGGCATCACGATCAAAGCCAGCCCGGTTTGCTTGTACTACAAGGCCAAGGACGGCAAACAGTACAAGCTCAATCTGATCGACACGCCGGGCCACGTCGATTTCACCTACGAAGTGTCGCGCAGTTTAGCGGCTTGCGAAGGAGCTTTATTGGTCGTCGATGCCGCCCAGGGCGTTGAAGCCCAGACCGTCGCCAACGTGCATATGGCGTTGGATCACAATTTAGAAATTCTCCCGGTGATCAACAAGATCGATCTGCCGAGCGCGGAACCCGAGCGGGTGAGAACCGAGATCGAAGACGTCATCGGCATCGACGCCTCCTATGCGATCCCCGCCAGCGCTAAAGAGGGAATCGGCACCGAAGAGATCCTCGAAGGCATCATCCATCATTTTCCGCCGCCCACGGGCGATCCGGCGGCGCCGCTGCGCGCGCTGATCATCGACTGCTGGTTCGATCCCTACCACGGCGCGGTGGTGATGCTGCGGCTGTTCGACGGTGCGCTCAAAAAAGGCACCAAGATTCGCATGATGTCGAGCGGGCGAGTGTTCGAGGTGCTGCGTCTCGGCGTCAATTCTCCCGTGCCGCTGGAAGTTGATGAGCTGAGAGCCGGTGAAGTCGGTTTCATCATGGCGGGCATCAAAGAAGTCGCCGACACTCGTATCGGCGACACAATTACCACCGACGAGCGGCCGGCGAGCGCGGCGCTGCCCGGTTTCAAACCGATGAAGCCGATGGTTTTTAGCGGCCTTTATCCAACCGAATCCGCCCAGTATCAGGCGCTGCGCGAAGCATTGGAGAAGCTTCGGTTGAACGATTCATCGTTTACTTTCGAGCCCGAGACTTCCCAGGCGCTGGGCTTCGGATTTCGCTGCGGCTTTTTGGGCCTGCTGCACATGGACATTATCCGCGAACGGCTGGAGCGGGAGTTTTCGCTTAGCCTAATCACCACGGCGGCGACGGTTATTTACCGGATCGTCACGGTTACCGGCGAGACGGTGGTGATCGATAATCCGGTGAAGCTTCCCGACGAAGGTGAAATCGAACGCATCGAGGAGCCGGTGATCCAAGCGACCTTGCATCTGCCGCAAGAATATCTTGGCGCGGTCTTAACCCTGTGCCAGGAAAAGCGCGGCATGCAGAAAGAAATCAAATATCTCGGGCCCAAGCGCGCCATGTTGATTTACGAGCTGCCGTTAAACGAGATCGTCGTCGATTTTTATGATAAGCTCAAATCGGTCAGTCGTGGCTACGCGTCGATGGACTACGAAGCGGTCGGTTACCGCGAGGCGGATCTGGTCAAGCTCGACGTGCGCATCAACGGCGATGTCGTCGATGCCATGTCGATGATCGTGCACCGGGAAAACGCCTACTACCGCGGTCGCGAGCTGGTGCATACGATGCGTGGATTAATCCCGCGCCAGATGTTCGAAGTCGTCATCCAAGCCGCCATCGGCAGCCGGATTATCTCGCGCGAGACGGTCAAGGCGCTGCGTAAAGATGTTACCGCCAAGTGCTACGGCGGCGACATCACGCGCAAACGCAAGTTGTTGGAGCGCCAAAAAGAAGGTAAGAAACGGATGAAGCAGGTCGGCAAAGTGGAAATTCCCCAGGAAGCGTTTCTGGCGGCGTTAAAAATTTAGCGCCTGGGGTTGCCAATGGCGGCGGAAAAGGTGAATAAAGTGAAAGACACGAGTGCGATGGACAGTGTGGCAACGGTGAAAACGAAGTCGACCTTCCGCGAATACGCGGAAGCGATCATCATGGCGCTGGTTTTGGCGCTGTTCATCCGAACGTTTATCGTTCAGGCGTTCAAGATACCCTCCGGTTCGATGATCCCGACGCTGCAGATCGGCGATCATATACTCGTCAACAAGCTTTCTTACGGCGTGCGCATGCCGTTTGTGGAAAAGTATTTGCTCGGTTACGCCAAGCCCCAGCGCGGCGACGTGGTCGTGTTTATTTTTCCCGAAGACGATTCCAAGGACTTTATCAAACGGGTGGTCGGCGTGGCGGGCGATACGGTAGAGGTGCGCGCCAAGAAGGTGTTTATCAACGGCAAGCCGGTGGAGGACCCGCACGCCTATTTCGCCGGTTATGATCCCCAGAGCAGCGGCGCCGGCAGCGGCGACGACTACGGTCCCAAGACCGTGCCGGAAAACCATATCTTCGTCATGGGCGACAACCGCGACCGCAGCTACGACAGCCGCTTTTGGGGCTACGTCAATCTCAACTCCGTGCGCGGCAAGGCGTTCTTCATCTATTGGTCCTGGGACGGCGCGGACCGCTGGGTGCGCTGGGAACGGCTCGGCAATCTGATTCGTTAAGTTGAGATCGGATTGTTAACCGCAAAGAACCTAGGGTGGCAAAGCCGCAACCAAATGGGAAAGAGTTTTTCACCACGAAGGACATGGTTCGACTATGCTCACCACGGGCTACGAGCACGAAGTTCGGAAAATTATTTATCCGAACCCTTCGTATCCGGAGCCTGGCCTGAGCGACGTCGAAGGGTGCCTTCGTGGTGAGATCGTATTTTTCATTGAGCACAGCAACTTGGGAACAGTGGCGCGGAAAATTTGCGCAAGCTGCGCAAATTGGCAATTATAGTAGTGCAAAGTACGCAAAGGCGATGTAAGGGCGGGTTTGAAACCCGCCCTCTTAATTAAGAAATAATTCGCTGGAGTGCGCCTGATGAGTAAAAAAATTAAATGGCTATTGACGATTCTCTCGTCATTGATTCTGCTTTTGGTGCTGGTCAACATTTTCGTGTCTCTGGGCAACCAGTCGATCCAGAGCGAAGTGGGCGAGCGCCAGCAGGTGATCGGTCAGACCATGCAACTCGATACGCTCAACCGCCAACTGATCAACGTGCTGGCCAATCTGGCGCTCAAGAGCAATGACGAAGGGTTGAAAAAAGTGCTTGCCGCCGGCGGCATCAATTTGCCCGCCGAGGGCGCGCCAGCTCCGGGGAAGAAGTGAGGTCTTATGTCTGACGATATTGAATTGGCGGCCGACGCCGAAGCGCCCGACAGCGCTGCCGCCAGCGGCAAGCCGGCGTCGAATGTGCCTTTCTTGATTACGTTGATCGCGCTTTTGATCTACTTCGCCTTTCAGTCGCTGTCGTTGTTTAGCGAACGGGTCAACTTGGGAATGGTCAAGGCCAATCAAGACGCGGCGCTTCAGGAAGCGCAAAAAATCCAAACTCAGTTCAAACTGCTGGTGACCAAAACCGGCGAGCTCGCCGGCCAGGGCCACGCCGGGGCGCAAATGATCATGGACGGCTTGCAAAAGCAGGGCATCGGCTTCGCACCGGAAAGCGCCGCGCCGGCAAAGCCAGAGACCAAGGCGGTCAAGTAACGCGTCAATGAGCGAGCGCGACAGCGTTTAAGTCAATTGAGGTTCTTGCGGGTTTACTTTGAAAAATGTTTCACCACGAAGGACACGAAGAGCACGAAGTTCGGAGTTTTGATTATTCGAGCCCTTCGAGCCCTTCGTGTCCTTCGTGATCTTCGTGGTGAAAAAACAATCTACCCTACACACATGATCCACACCGACGCCCGAAGATTCTCAAGCGAACGGCAGCGAAAATGATCGGCCAACGTGGTCTCAATCTCTTCGGTTTTCTTACTCTCATCCTGGTTTTCGTCAATATGTTTTTGCTGGTCGGCAACCAGTCGCTGCAACGCAGCGTTGCCGAACGCCAGCAGGCGATCATGCAAAGCATTCAAATGCAGGGCTCGGCGCGGGAGATCATCAGTGCGCTGGCGAACCTCGCGGTGCGCACCGAAGACGAGCAACTCAAACAGTTGCTCGCCAAGCACGGCATCACGGTGACGGTCCATCAGAATTCCACAACCGGCGCCTCGGTGAAAAACAAATGAGCGACACCAGCGAGGATCAAGAAGTAGCAGGGCCGTCAAACGAAAGCGCCGCGCCGGCCAACGGCAATACCGCGCTCACGCTGGTGGTGTTTTCTTGGTGCGCCTGGATGGTGTTTCAAACCGTTCAGCTGGTGCGCGACCGAGTGCATCTCAACGAGCTCAAGCTCAGCCAAGAAACCGCGCTCCAAGAGGTGAGCAAAATCAAAAACCAAATCGAAGCGATCACCGCCGACACCGCCAAACTCGCCGCCGCCGGCAATCCCGGCGCCCAACGCATCGTGCTTGAATTGCGCAAGCGCGGTTTCAAAGTCGGCATCGAGCCGAAGGCCGCGCCGTCCGCTAAATAGATCGCCGCTTGCCGTTTCAATCGCTACTCGTGCTCCGCCTGCGCAGAGTGTAGGTCGGGTTAGCGAAGCGTAACCCGACGCTTCCCTGAGATATTTTTCCGGCCGGGTAGCTTTTCGTAACTGTTTTTGTGATAAGCTCTCGCAGCAAGGGAAGAAGGTGGCTACCATGACGGTATGGGTCGAACTACACAACGGGACGAGGCACATTTACAAAAACGTCAACCGCATCGTCGAGTCCAGTGACAAGATGGAAATTCGTGGCGGCGCCGGCTGGGCAGACAAACTTCTAATGGCCTACGACAAGGTGCAAATAAAAACCCTGGGTAACTCTCCGTTGTCCACCTTATCCCGTGTTCAGAAGGTTTATTGAAGTAAAAATCTTTTTTCGTGAGGAGGCCGGGTGTCGGGTTACGCTAGGCTAACTCGACCTACGTGGCTCATCGTGTTAGGGCGTGGCCTCTTTTCAGCGAGGGTTGTTCTCCCAAGAATTTAATGCCGATGTAGAAACGCTGTGGGAGTAAAGACGGGGAGGCGAGTGCGGCGGACAAAATCCTTGGTATTCCATGTAAGATGTTGTTATCGAGTAAAACCATACCGATCGCCCTTCGCAAACCGATCCATTTCGCGCCAATTCCTAAAAGGAAGAGTTCGCCGTATTTTTTTCGTCAGCTTCTCCAGGTTTCGACGCGCCTGCGCTGGAGTTTCCTTCGCCAAGTGAGGATGCTTGGTGATAATCTTTTTTCTTAACGCATCGAAAGCACTGGTAGGATATTGGCTTTCTTTATCCTTAAGTTCGAAAGGTTTGAGGGTCACCACGGGTTTTCCGCGCCGCGTGACCACGATCGCATTCCCCTTTTCAACTTCGCGAATCAAAGCCGTCGTCTGGTTCTTGAGCTCTCGAACCGTTGCATATTTGGGCATAACTTCCCTCCCGCCATGTAGCCACCAAGATAGCAACTAGCAGTCTCTGGGGTCAAGGGAATGCGCCGCACACGGCGCCGATACATCTTTCCCAATGGTGAGAGACGAACGTATTGAGCGTTGGAATCTAATTCCATTGACCCGCAGACAATTTCCCTTTAGCGTAAACTTCTCCATTCCGTGGAGAAATGAATCTTGGCTACTCTATTTCATCCATTGGTTCAGGGCTGGTTCAATGAGCGCTTTGGCAGTCCCACGCCGGCGCAGGCGCAAGGCTGGGGTTCGATCGCCGCCGGGAAATCCACGCTGATCGCGGCGCCCACCGGTTCCGGCAAAACTCTGGCGGCGTTTCTTTGGGCCATCGATCGCTTGATCAAGCGCGCGCTGGCGGGGGAACTCGATGAACGCACGAGTGTCGTCTACGTTTCGCCGTTAAAGGCGCTGGGCAACGACATCGCGAAAAATCTTCAGGCGCCGTTGGCGGAGATTTATCAACTCGCCGGCCGCGAGGGGGTTTTGCTGCCGACGATTCGCGTCGCCGTGCGCTCGGGCGATACGCCGGCGCATGAGCGCCAGTCGATGGTGCGCCGGCCGCCGCATATTCTCATCACCACGCCGGAGTCGCTCTACATATTACTGACCTCTTCGCGCAGCCGTGAATTTCTGCGCAGCGCTGAAACCTTGATCGTCGACGAGATTCACGCGGTGGCGCAGGATAAACGCGGCGCCCATTTGGCGCTGTCGTTGGAACGGCTCGATCAGTTGTGCGGCCGGCGCTTGCAGCGCATCGGTTTGAGCGCGACGCAAAAACCGATCGAAGAAATTGCCCGCCTGTTGGTCGGCAGCCGGCATATTTCCAAAGAGCGAAAGCCGGACTGCGTCATCGTCGATGTCGGCCACCAGCGCGAAATGGATTTACGCATCGAAGTTCCTGACGGCGAGTTGGGGCCGATCATCCGCCAAGATATTTGGGCGGCGGTGTACGACAAACTGGTCGCGACAATCCAGAGTCATCGCACGACTTTGATTTTCGTCAACACGCGCCGCCTGGTCGAGCGCGTGGCGCATCAATTGACTGAGCGCCTGGGTGAAGACAAGGTCGGCGCCCATCACGGCAGTCTGTCGCGCAAAACCCGGCTTGCGGTGGAAGAGAAGCTCAAGTGCGGCGCTTACCCGGTGGTGGTGGCGACCGCATCGCTGGAACTCGGCATCGACATCGGTCACGTCGACGTCGTCTGTCATATCGGCGCGCCGCGCAATTTGGCCGTGCTCTTGCAGCGCGTCGGCCGCTCGGGCCATTGGCTCGGCGCGATTCCCAAAGGCATCGTCTATCCGTTGACGCGCGACGATCTGGTGCAGTCGGCGGCGGCGATTCGCGCCCTGCGCCAGGGCGAACTGGATCTGCTTCACGTGGTCAAGCAGCCGCGCGATATTCTTGCGCAGCAAATGGTTGCCACTGTCGCTAGTTCGGATTTAACCGCAAATATTCCAGTGCGGCAAAGCCGCGAGCGAAGAAGATTCGGAACCGGAGAATTAACCGCAAAAAGCGCAAAGGGCGCAAAAAGGAATGGGGAAGAGGAAATTAGCGAAGAGGCGTTGTGGCAACTGATGCGCGGCGCTTATCCGTACGAAAATCTAGCGCGCGAAGAATACGAACAGGTTTTAGAAATGCTCAGCGAGGGCGTCGAGACCCGGCGCAGCCGGCGTAGCGCCTATATTCACCGCGACCGCATCAACGGCATGCTCCGGCCGCGGCGCGGCGCGCGCTTGACGGCGATCACCAACGGCGGCGCGATTCCCGACACCGCCGACTATCAGGTGGTGGAATTCGCCGGCGAAACTTTTGTCGGCACGGTGCATGAAGACTTTGCCATTGAGAGTTTGGCCGGCGATATTTTTCTCTTGGGCAATCGTTCTTGGCGCATTCGGCGCGTTGGCTCGGGCAAAGTCTGGGTTGACGACGCCCAAGGTTTGCCGCCGAGCATTCCATTTTGGATGGGCGAAGCGCCGGTGCGCACGTTTGAATTATCCAGGGCGGTGGCGGAACTACGCACCGACGTGGCCGAGCGGTCGGCGGATAAAGAAGCGGCGGCGCGCTGGCTCATGGATGAAGTCACGCTGCCGCTCGCGGCCGCCGAGCAGATCGTCGGCTACGTTGCCGACACCGTCGCGGTGCTCGGCACCGTGCCGTCGCAAAACAAAATCATCGCCGAGCGTTTCTTCGACGAGGCCGGTGGCATGCAACTGATTCTCCATTCGCCCTGGGGCGGGCGGGTCAATCGCGCCTGGGGGCTGGCGCTGCGCAAACGGTTCTGCGTGAGCTTCGACCGCGAATTGCAAGCGGCGGCCACCGACGACGGCATTTGCATTTCTCTCGTCGAGCAGCACTCGTTTCCATTAACCGACGTGTTCGCCATGCTCAAGCCGGCGATGGTCGAAGATAATTTGACCCAAGCGGCCTTGGCGTCGCCGATGTTTACCAACCGCTGGCGCTGGAACGCGACTCGCGCGCTCGCGTTGACGCGCTTTAGCGGCGGTAAAAAAGTTCCGGTGGCTTTGCAGCGCATGCGCGCCGAAGATTTACTCGCGGCGGTGTTTCCAGAGCAGGTGATGTGCCAGGACAACCGCAGCGGACCGGTGGAGCTGCCCGATCATCCGTTGGTTAAGGAAACCATCGGCGATTGCTTGCACGAAGCGATGGATCTCGACGGTCTGATAAAAATTCTCACCGCCATCGACGACGGTTCCATTGAAACCATCGCCATCGATACGCCGGCGCCGTCGCCGATGGCCCATGAGATTCTCAACGCCAATCCCTATGCGTTTTTGGACGATGCGCCGTTGGAAGAGCGGCGCGCCCGCGCCGTATCGCTGCGCCGCGTCGATCCTTGGCTGGGACGCGAGTTTGGCCAATTGGACGCCGCGGCCATCGCCGAAGTCTGCAAGCAGGCTTGGCCCGAAGCGCGCAACGTTGACGAATTGCACGATCTGTTGCTCGGCGTCGGTTTGCTGCCGGTGGCGCTGCGGCCGGATTGGCAAGCTCTCGCCGACCAATTGATCGAAAGCCACCGCGCCACAGTTGCGTCATGGACGACTTCCGATGGCGAATTTCGCGTCTACGTTGCCGCCGAGCGCAGCGATCTAGTACGTATCGCGATCCCAACAATTTCGTTCACGCCGGCGGTCGAGCTGCCGCTCGGTTTCCAAGAAGCGGTGGCAACAGCAGAAGTTGCTGTCAAAAAAATCGTCCAGGGCTGGCTCGAAGTCAGCGGCCCGATTAGTGTCGAGCGGCTTAGTGCCCAGTTGGGAATTTCCGCCGGCCAGATTAGTGCGGCGTTACTCGCGCTAGAAAGCGCCGGTGTGGTTATGCGCGGCCAATTCACCGCCCACGCCACGCGCATCAACGGCGAGGAGTGGTGCGAGCGTGTTTTGCTCGCGCGCATTCATCGCTTGACGCTTGGCCGACTGCGCAAGGAGATCGAGCCGGTCGCGGCCGCCGACTTCATGAATTTTCTTCTCGCTTGGCAACGTGTGGCGCCGGGAACCCAACTGCGCGGGCGCGACGGCGTTTTGCAAGTGATCGAACAGTTGCAGGGACTGGAGCTGCCGGCGCCGGCCTGGGAGCGGCATATAATGCCGGCGCGCATCGAGCAATACGATCCGGCCGATCTCGAACAGCTTTGTTTGGCCGGCGTGGTGGCGTGGGGCCGGCTGCGCACGGAGAGTGAGACTTCGGAGACCGCGATGCAAACCGTGGTTCGGCTAAAAAAAACTCGACGGTTATCGGCGCCAGCGCGCAACGCGCCCATCGCTTTTCTCCTGCGCGAAGAATTGGACTCGTTTCTCGAAGCCTCGACGCGGCGCTTCGAACAAATCGCCACGCTGGCGCCGATGGCGTTGGAAGTGGCGCGCTATCTGGAACGGCAGGGCGCAAGTTTTCTCACCGACATCGCGCGCGCCACCGGCTTATTAAAAGTCAAAGTCGAAGAGGCGCTGTGGCAATTGGTTGCCCATGGCCTGGCCACCGGCGACGGCATCGCCGGATTGCGCGTGCTTTTGACGCCGGAACATAAGCGTGTCGAGCGCCGCCGTTTGCGCGTGATCTCCGGCGGGCGCGCCACCGAGCGCGTCATGCCGGTGGGCCGTTGGTCTTTGTGGCGCCAGCAAAGCGGCGGCGCGGAAATTAAGATAGATGCGGTCATCGAGCGGCGTGGGCGCCAATTGCTCGATCGTTACGGCATCGTCTTTCGTGAGTTGTTGGCGCGGGAATCGAACATGCCGTCCTGGCGCGGCCTGCTCGGCGTCTATCGCCGTCTGGAAGCGCGCGGCGAGATTCGCGGCGGGCGTTTTATCAACGGTTTTGTCGGCGAGCAGTTTGCATTGCCGTCGGCGCTGGAGCGGCTGCGCGCGCTGCGAAAAACGCCGGCAGCGCTCGCGCCGACAATTCTCTCCGCCGCCGATCCGCTCAATCTGCTCGGCATCGTTTTACCGGGAGCGCGCTTGTCGCCTTACTCCAATCAAGCCATCGCCTACCAAAATGGCGTTGCCCTCGAAGTTGGATTAGTCGGTGAGTTGATTAGCCGGCTCCAACAAGCGGAGCCTGGGCGCGGTTGATGGCTTCAAGCTGACAATTGAACTACCCCGTAGCAAGCTGCGCGGTATCGAAGCAAACGCACTTTGGGTGAAATTGTAGGGTGGGAGGAGGCGCAAAGCGCCGATACCCACCGTTCGGAATAATGGGTATCGCTAACGCTCCACCCATCCTACGCCGGAATCGCGGCGCAGCAAGTTTAAATAAAATTCACCTAAACGAAACCGGTAAAGCTAGTTCGGATGCTCCCGAAGGCTTCTTTTAGACCGCGCGATCGTTAATCGCCACCGTTTTCGGGAAGGCGTCTGGCCGACTCAGACCGTTGCCAGATTTAACCACCGGCGAGCTCAAGACTTCCTTGAGCACGCGAATCTCGACGATATCTTCTTGCAGCCGAGTCAATGCTTCTTTGGTGCGATGAATTTCCGCGAGCATGGCATCGAGCTCGCCGATGCTGACGGTTTCCAATGCCTGGCGAATCTTGCGGTTCATGCCGAAAAGATTTTGTGCGCCGCCCTTGTCGGCCATTTTGTTGTCGAATTCACTGTAGGTTCGGGTGACGCCTTCCATCTGGTTTTTCAAATCGTCCATGGGTGTTCTCCTCGCGCGCTTGCGGTGTAAGTTTGCTTGATGTAACTACGTAAAATCATATACGCGTGGAGAAAACAAGCAGGGCAAATTTTTGGTTCTTCCGGGTTTACTGTGAAGATGTTTTCACCACGAAGGACACGAAGGGTTCGGATAATTAAAACTCCGAACTTCGTGCTCTTCGTGTCCTTCGTGGTGAACAAATCAAGTAGAACGTGGCACACATCATCCACACAGAAGCCTGATGAACCATTTTTTAAATTCGTTAACCTTAGCCGAAATATCGCCGTGTCTAATTGGTTTGTCGGCGGACAAAAAATCGAGGTGATGAGCGATGGTGGAGATGCGTAGCGTCGGAATTCCCAGTCCGCGCGTCGAAGGCGAGCAAAAAGTCGCCGGCGCGGCGATCTATGCCGTGGATGTCGCGTTGCCCGACATGCTCTGGGCGAAGGTGCTCAGGAGTCCGCTGGCCCATGGCCGGATCAAGCGCATCGATAGCGCCAAGGCCGCGGCTTTGCCGGGAGTGAAAGCGGTGCTCACCGGCGCCGATCTCGCCGGCGCGAAGATCGGCAAGAAGATCGTCGACATGCCGCTGCTCGCCGAGCACGTCGTGCGTTTCGCCGGTGAGAAAGTCGCGGCGGTGGCGGCGGTGAGCGAAGCGATCGCCGAAGCGGCGCTCGATCTCATCGACGTCGAGTACGAAGAGCTGCCGGTGCTGACCGATGTGCTCGAAGCGATGCAACCCAGCGCGCCGCTGGTCCATCCCGATGTCGCCCAATACAAAGGTCTGCTGCACAAGATCGAAACGCCGAGCAATGTTTTTGTCCATCTCACTTGGAAAAAGGGCGTGGTGGCAGAAGGTTTTCGCCAGTCCGATGTCATCGTTGAAAATACTTTCACCGTGCCCGCCGTGCACCAGGCTTACATCGAACCCCATTCTTCGTTGGTGCGCGTCAATCGCGATGGGACCGCTGATGTCTGGTCGTCGAACAAGAGTCCCTTCGGCATGCGCGATGCCGTCGGCGCGGCCTTGCAGATCGCGCCGGCCAGTTTGATCGTCCATCCCTGCTACGTCGGCGGCGATTTCGGCGGCAAGGGCGACGGCAACGATGTGGCGCTGTGCTATGCGTTGGCGCGCAAGGCGGGCCGGCCGGTTAAGTTGACGGTGGATTACACCGAGGAGTTGAGCGCCGGCAATCCGCGCCACGGCGCGGTGATCAAGATCAAAACCGGCGTCAAGAAAAACGGCATCATGATCGCCGAGCATATCGAGTTTGTTTTCGACAGCGGCGCCTACGGCGCCTATCGGCCCCAGGGTTATTTAGTCGGCGCCCATGACGCCCCTGGTCCTTACCGCGTGCCCAACTGCTTGATCGAAGAGAAGTACGTCTACACGAATAAAATGCCCGCCGGTTACATGCGGGCGCCCGGCCATTTGCAAGCGATGTTCGCCTCTGAGAGTCAAGCCGACTTGATCGCGAAACGATTAGCGATGGACCCAAGCGAGTTTCGCCGCATGAACTTCATGCACGACGGCGACACTTCGCCGTTGGGTCACGTGATTCCCCATGTCAAAGCGGCTGAAACGCTCAGCCGCGCGCTCGATGCGTCCGGTTTCAAAAAACCGAAGGGCAAAAACGTCGGCCGCGGCTGCGCCATTGGGGATTGGGTTTCCAAGGGCGGCGAATCCTACGCGATCATTAAGATCGACGAGCGCGGTAACGTCACTTTGTCATCGGCGGTGACCGATACCGGACCGGGAGTTTTCACGATGATGCGCCAGATCGTCGGCGAAGAGCTCCAAGTGCCGCTCGATGCCATCGCCGTGGAAATGTTGGACTCGGACAAAGTCGTCAAGGACACCGGTGTGCGCGGCAGCAGCAGCACCCGGGTGCATGGCGGCTCGGCGCTCGACGCCTCGCGCAAAGCGCGCACGGAAATTTTACGCATTGCTGCTCAATCGATGAACGCCACGCCGGACGAGTTGATGCTGTTCGACGGCGGCGTGACCCATGGGCGGGCCGAGCGGCGCATGACCTACGGCGAGATCGCCCGCGCTAACGGCAAAGCGATCGTCGTGGAAGGTCACTACGTCAACATGACCGACGGCCCGGAAGCGTCCTTGGTCGCGCAAGTCGCCGAAGTGGCAGTGGACGACGAGACCGGCGAGGTGCGCGTGACCAGACTGACCACGGCGCACAACACCGGAACGATTCTCAATCCCTTGACTCATCAGGGACAGATCGACGGCGCGGTGGCGATGGGCTTCGGCTATGGTTTGATTGAGCACATCGCCTATGATGAAAGCGGCAAGGTGCTGGCGAGCAACATGGGCGAGTACAAGATTCCCAACATCAAAGATATGCCGCCCCTGGCAACGACGATCTTGCAATCCGATTTCGGCAGCGGCCCGTATAACAGTATGAGCATCGGCGAGACCGCCCTGATCCCGACCGCCGCCGCCATCGCCAACGCCGTCGAGGACGCGGTCGGCGTGCGCATTAAATCGCTGCCGATCACGGCTGAGAAAGTATTGGCTGCGCTCAAAGGACGCTGACGGCGTGCCGGTTTCGAGTGTCGGGTTTCGAGTTGGGTACCCCATGGCTGTGGCATTGGCATCATGAGCAGCAACGATGTCGGACCGATTCAAAACTTACTAAACGCGACGCGTTACTCGCTTAAAGGTCTGCGCGGCGCGTGGGCCAGTGAAGCGTCGCTGCGCTATGAAGTTTATGTCTTGATCGTGGCGCTGCCGGCGGCCTGGCTGCTCGGTCATAACGCTGTGGAGCGGGCCTTGTTGAGCGGCAGCGCCTTGCTGGTTGTGGTTGTCGAGATTCTCAACTCCGCCGTCGAGGCAACCGTCGACCGCATTGGTCTTGAGTTCCATGAGTTGTCCGGCCGCGCCAAGGATCTCGGCTCAGCGGCGGTTTTTTGTGCCATCGTGCTCGCGGTGGTGGTTTGGGCGATTGTTTTATTCGGTTGAGCTTATTTCTCACGATTGGAGGAAACCGGCATGTTAGTTCGCGCGCGCCCATGGCTGATCGTTTCGCTGGTGTTGTGGTTCGCTGGAATAACGCCGGCTCACGGCGGCGAACCCTTGGAGTTGGTTAAGTCGGCGGCCGACAAGGTGATCGCGCTTTTGCGCGATCCGCAGTTAAAAGCCGCGGATCGAAAGCGCGAGCGCGTCGAACAGTTGAAAGCGATCGTCAATCCAATATTCGATTACGACGAGATCGCGCGGCGGACGTTGTCGGCCCATTGGGAGCGCCGCACGCCGGCGGAGCGGGAAGAGTTTACCAAACTGTTTCGCGCTTTTTTAGAAAAAGTATATTCCGACCAAATCGAGTTCTACGAAGGCGAGCGTCTGGTTTTCGGCCGCGAAAGCGTCAACCAAGAATACGCCGAGGTCGAATCCAAACTGATCGACGATAAGAATGAGGAAAGCCCGCTAATCTACCGGCTCAAACGCAGCGACGGCAGATGGAAAATTTACGACGCCGTGGTCGCGGACATCAGCATCGTCACCAACTACCGCGCCCAGTTCAACCGGGTGATCGCCAAGTCGTCGTTCGAAGAGCTAAAAAAAATGTTGCGCGAAAAAGCCGGATGAGCGAAGCGGAGAAGATTCACCACAGAGCGCCTAGCGCGGCGCAGCCGCAACCGAAGAAGAAAAAGAAACTTCACCGCAGAGACACGGAGTTCGCAGAGTTCGGAGTATGTTTTAATCAAAAACTCTTTACTCCGCGTCCTCCGCGCCTCCGCGGTGTGATTTCCGAAAATTTGCGCGAGCCGCGCAAATTT
>Ga0137461_1000192_pt1 | contig 14207 bp, 7 predicted proteins | sample EasRivERMGT746_2_FD_104650 | JGI IMG/M metagenome (GOLD analysis project Ga0137461, IMG submission 104650) | Soil microbial communities from meander-bound floodplain in the East River, Colorado, USA - East River MetaG ERMGT746_2 | ecosystem: Environmental > Terrestrial > Soil > Floodplain ... | reverse complement strand
AGCAAAATCAAAGAATGTTGTTGTACTTAAAACATTGTTAACATTGAAACCTGCTAGCACTGTAGTCTGGTCAAGTAATGGAAAAATCGGCGGATCGAACCAATAATTAATTCCTCCATCAAGACTAGAGATACCACTGACATATCTAACATTGTTAACCGGCATGAAACCACCTTCTCTGCCTACATCAGGGGAATCACCGAACGCCGGTTTTAGCGGACTTAATCCAAGCTGCCTTTTCCACAATCCATTAAGTGCCAACGTAATTGACTTCGATGGTCTTATTTTAATTGTAGCCATTGTCACATAAGATTCCTGGCTTCTTCTGGCAAATGGTACAACATAATAATTTTCTTTTGTGTTGTGTGATATGAAAAATGTTGCTCCACCAAGAACTTCACTTAAAAATGGTAATGGCCCACCAAAACCTAAATCAATATTGTAATCTATTCCATCTTCATCACGTGCATGTTCTTCAAATAGTTTTTTTTGTTCTTCCGTAACTTCATATCCCAATTCAGCTAATCCTTCATAATCAGGAATTGCCATATGCATCCAGGCTCCCAGAAGGTAATAATCCAAAGGAGTAGCCATATCAGATGAGTCTCTTCCGAGATTAAAAGTTTCTGTCAATTCATTCCATCCAGTCCAGCCAATTTCAGTATTACCCTGAAATGCTATTCTTGCATCAAGGTAAGGTGCAAGCTCCGGTCCGAATGGATCTGATAATAATGGACCAAATCTTTTAATGTGTTCGGTATTTCTGGAAACATCAATAGATCCATGATATCCATCTAAGGTGCCAGATTTAGTTGTAACATTGATTAATCCGGAACGGAAGTTTCCGTATTCTGCATTGAACCCACCGGATAATAATGAAACCTGATCGATTGCACTTAATGGAACGATTGTTTCAGTATTACCGACTGCAGCATTGTTATAACCCAGGCCATTTATAAAGGTACCTGTCTGATCGGCGGAACTTCCTCTTATTTCAAGAAATCCATTTGTTGAAGTGACACCGGGTTGTTTTTCGAGGAATGCATTGATATCCCTTATCCCGGCTGTGTTATTGATTTGATCTTCAGTTACCACGAGTTGAGTACTGGATACTTCTTTATATAAAACATTTCTCTGAGCGACCACAACAACTTCTTCTTCCTCCAGCACAGTGGAACTGAGTTGAAAATCTAAATTCGTAACTCTGTCTGCTGATACTAATACATCGATATAGGTTTGAGTATTATATCCGATCATCGAGGCCTTAACTTCATATGTGCCCACAGGAACATTAATTATAAAAAATTTTCCATTCATGTCAGAAGCTGCGCCAAAATTAGTTCCACTTAAAATTACATTTACTCCCAATAACTCTTCACCAGTTTGGGCATCGGTTACCTTTCCGGAAATTTTACTTCTGGTCTGGGCAAATGATAAACCTGCAAACAAGTAAATTATAAGTATTAATATTTTGGAAAATCGCGAAGGGTTTTTATGTATTCTACTCATATGATATTCCAGCACCCTGATGGATTTGATGAAATAGTTATGCTTTAATCGAAGTGAGTTTTAGACCGGGCTATATCTGATTTAAAATTCTTTATTATTTATTACTACAGATTTTTTTTCAATTGCTTCAACATTCTCTAGAACATTCTCTTTCTCAACGTTGTTGAAAATGCAATTGCTAAGTTTGATTTTTTCTACAGGTGAATTTGGAAATGCTTTTATCCAGATTGCATATTCACTTTTTTCGGATGTAACATTTGAAATATCCAGATTTCTTACAACAGGCAAAAAATTTCCTTTATCACCTTCTTCATAATAGTAATCGATTTTTATTACAGCTTCTTTAACTTCACCAACTGTTATATTCCTGAAGTATAAATTTTCTATCACTCCACCTCTGACAGCATTTGTTTTTATACGGATTGCCCTGTCGAGATTAGGACTGCTCATCGTACAATCTTCAGCAAAAACATTTTTAACGCCTCCGGAAATTTCACTTCCGATTACGACACCGCCATGTCCCTCTTTCATTACGCAGTTTTGAATGATAATATTTTCACTTGGAATATTAATTCTACGACCATCATTGTTTCTTCCGGATTTAATTGCTATGCAATCATCGCCTGTATCGAAATAACAATTTTCAATTAATACATTTTTTGAACTTTCAGGATTGCAGCCATCATTGTTTGGACCTAGTCCTTCGACTCTCACATTTTTTACGGTTACATTTTCGCACAATACCGGATGGATAAACCACATTGGTGAATCTTTAATTGTAATTCCTTCGATTAAAATATTTTTGCATTTGTATGGCTGAATAAAATTCGGACGAAGATAATGTCCATCACCAAAAATTCTTTCTTCAGGTGGAACATTATTTTCTGCCATTTGAAATAAAAGGTCTCTGTCTTTTTTCTGATTCGGCATTCCTTCAGTCCAACCATCTGTTTTGTTTCCCTTCCAGCTCCACCAGCCTGTCTTGTCGTCAGGCAGGTTTTCATTACTTGCCTGCCCATCTAGAGTACCTTTGCCAGTAACAGCAATATTTTCTTCACCATAGGCATAAATCAATGGTGAATAATTCATACATTCAACACCTTCCCATCTTGTAAAAACAACGGGGAGATATTTACTTTTATCCTTCATAAACCTGATCACAGCTTTTTCTGAAATGTATAAATTAACATTGCTCTTAAGATGAATGGCACCAGTCAGATAAGTACCTTCGGGAACTGTAACTTTTCCTCCTCCATTTTTGCTGCATTCATCAATTGCCTTTCTGAAAGCATCGGTGCAATCGTATGATCCATCACTGACAGCACCATAAAAAGTTACATCATAATTTTTATCTGGGAAAACCGGTTCAACAATCTGGTTTAAAATTTCATCAAGCTTGTCCCATCCCTCATTTGAAATATTATTCTGTAAACATCCATTCGATGAGAAAAGAAAGATGTAACAAACGACAAAATGGATTTTCAGAGTTTTCATTTTTTATTTCATCAAAATTATTTTAATTGATTTCTGTTTTCCTTCCCACTGTAATCTTGCGAAATAAATTCCACTGGGAAGAAATACTTCATTTGAATTTCTGGCAACCCATTCAATACGATGACTACCGGCAGAATAGTATTCGTTTAATGGTTCAGCAATCTTGGCTCCTAGAATATCGAAAAGTTCAAGCTTTACAAGTCCAGGATTACTTATCGAAAAATAAAATTTTGTCGATGGATTAAATGGATTTGGATAATTCTGATATAAAATAAAATCATCAGGTCTATTTTCATCATCTGAAGCCGTTGGAACACCCTCAGTTTCAAACGCACCTAAATCAGGAGCCAAATCATTGTAGGGCAATCCGACATAAACTCCGGCATCAATCAATGGACTGCTGCCAGCAAGTTTTAGTAAATCAATATAAGGAAGATTGCCGGCTGTGTCTCTTGGTAAAATTGCCAGCGTTGAATCAAGATTTCTGAAGTCAGCACTTGTTACTGTAAATCCCTGCCAGCTGTTTGTTTCCTGTATTGAATTTCCTGTTATCAGGTTTACACCATCGAACGACAGATTGTTTTTAAGAACATGGACACCGGTAACCGGCTGAGTTGGAAATGAATAATTTCTTGAGCCATTTCCCCACGCAGTATTGTTATATAATGTTATTCCAGCTGTGTTATTATTCTGATCAAATCCCTTGTTCGGGTTATCAAATGCTACTGATCGGATTATCTTGTGTGGATCTGCAAAATTATTTCCTCCAAGCTTGAATCCGTTTCCGTCACCTGCAAAATTGGTAAAGCCCCATAAGTTATATCCATTCCTGAATGCCCAGCAGTTATCAACAAATACTGTATCTGCTGCTTCATACATATCAAATCCATCGTCTGAATTATTCCACGCACGGCACCCTATGAATATATTTCCTGGTCCGATTCCAAGCTTCGCTGCAAAACCATCCGCATTTTCTCCGTTGGTCAATGGATCATTGTTAAGATATGAGTCACAGTTAATAACCAGATTGAAACTGCCTCCGTTGCTTATCTGTATCCCTGTGTCATTATTGTTGTACAGTAAACAATTTTCAACAATGTTGTAGAAACTCTGTATATATATACCGTTATCCTTTGCATTCCTAATCACAAGTCCTTTGATGTGCCAGTAATTGTGTGTTATCCTTATTCCTCTTGATGAAGTTGACACAGGTTGATTTGAGAAATCAAGTATTGGAATCTCTCCGGGATATGCAAAGATTTTTATGTGCTCGTCTGCCAGTCCGCTTCTGTTTAATGTATGAGTAGTTGAGTCATTGTAAACTCCGCCTCTCATATATATTAATGTATCTGGTCCTGATACGGAAACAGCTTTCGTTAAAGTTCTGAAAGGCAAATCAAGTGTACCAGGATTATTATCGTCACCTGCGGGTGAAACGTAAACCTGCCCATTTGTTATAAAAATAAATTGAAGAAGAATTAATATCAGTAAAGTATAATTGGTCATTTGCACTCTGTTTAAGTTTCATATTAAATGCATCCGGTGGACAAGTAGCCACCGGATGCTTGAAGAAGATTTGTTTATCAGAAAAATTACTTCATCAACATCATCTTTTTTACACTCGAGTGTTTACCGGTTTCTAGTTTGTAGAAATAAACACCGGAAGATAAAGAAGAAGCATCAAATGAAACCTGATGGGTTCCGAAGGATAATTCTTCTGCGACAAGTGTTTTGACTTTTTGTCCCAGAACATTATAAACACTCAATGAAACAAATCCACTTTCCTCAAGCTTGAATTTTATATTAGTGTTGGGATTAAACGGATTCGGATAGTTCTGTAAAAGCTCAAAGGTTGATGGAATATTATCGAGCTGTTCAACATTTAGAAAGGTTGGGAACCAATTCAAGTCGCCGACTGGGAATCCTTCTGTACTACCTGTGTAAGCTGCTGCAGTATTTGGATATGAAGCATCCAAAGTATCACGATAATATTCAATTAACCGGCGGTCGTAATCGTGTAACAACCTGTTAAAGAGGGGAGATGGAGTATTTTTTGTTCGGTTACCTCCAGCCGGATCCTCATACCAGGTCATCATATTAGTCATCAAATTTGGTGTACTATTTAAAGCTAATCCGTCCTCTTCAATAAATGCATTTACGGAATCTGCACCTAATCTGCTATTGATATGCCAGGAAAGTTGTGAAGCCCGTCCAAATGGACCCCAGCCAAAATGATTGTCATCAAGCCATGTCTGGCCTTCAGTGCTGACAGTATAAAAATTATTGCTTATTGTCCAATCAGTAGTTGTGTTAGGTGTCGAAAAAATCCACATGATCCTGTTATTTCCATTGGGATAAATTTCTCCTGTATTCGCCCATTCGGCAGTTCGTGAATCGTCTGTAGAATCTTCACCCAATGCAAACGCATCCATAAATAAATTATTAGTAATAGTTATCTCATCGCCCACACTACCAAGAGAAAATAGTCCATGATAACCCATTCCGTTAATAAAAGTATTATGATTTATTAATCCATATTTTATTATACCAGTCGAGTCTGGATTACCTATGAAGTAGTGTCTTATTGCACGATCCTGATAATTGACGAATGTATTATTAACCAGGATAAAGGTATCACATGCGGCTTCACGTAAATCAAATCCTTTTCCTGCACCCAGGTTTGAAGTTGTTAAAGCACCCATGTTTGCAAAAATTGAATTCCTTACCTCAACTTTAAGCGAATTTTGACCTGTTCTAACATGTTGTCCGGCAATATTAGATAGAATAACTCCATCGAGAATTATTGATGAACCAACAGCGGTTGTATTAATTAATCCTCCCTGAACACCATCAACTTCATCCGGAACCAGCTCAAAGAAACCAGCAACACATATATTCTTCATTACTAAGTGTGCTCCATTTAGCACAAACATATTTCCGGGCGGTCTTGTTGGAGTAGGATCAATTCCAGAATCGAATAAATAAACTATTGGTTTTGCCCCCGAACCTTCTGAGGCACGCAATCGCATGGTTTCACCAGTCAGAACAGTGAATACTCTGTTGTGGCCATAAATTTCACCCCTTGTTAATTCATATACCCGGTTTGGTAATAAACCACCGGTTGCAACTGTATCTGCTATTATCTGCCAATTTATAAAAGTTGTTGTATCAAGACCGTTAAACGGAACGAGTGTTAACACTGCTTCCTGGCTAAATGAAGGAGTTGAATACAACAAAATTAAAAAAGCAGATATTGATAGTAACTTTTTACAAGACATCTGAACCTCCTGATTGTTAATGATTGATTAGTAAATTAGTTATGATATTTGAGATGATACGGACATCTGGAAATTATTATTTTCAGTTATTAAAATTCAAGGTTTACTCCTACATCAGCAGTAAATCCATATTTTTCGCTTTGATCAAACAACGTATAATTATATTGCCTATTAATTACTGAAGTTCCATCCTCTACGTTCGTGATGTTATTCAGATTAAGAAAGACAGACAAGAAATCTGTTATTTTTTGTTTAAGAGCAATATCAAATCGGGTAAAGGCATTCGTTATCTGGTCATTAAATCCGGCCGCTGAAAAAGAAACATTATGTTCCCCTTTGTGAAAAACTGCAATCCTGGCAGAAAAACCTGCAATATCATATCCAAGAGATATATTTCCCAAAAATTCTGGCATACCTTCGAGTTTTTGTTCCGCAGTGACCAAAATGTTCTTCGATCTCAGAAGAGGGAATGGACCTGTTGTGTCAATATATGTGATAGTTCTTGATTCATAGACAATTGTTTCAGACCTGATTATAGATGCATTGTAGGATAAAACAATATTTTTCAGAAGACCTGGAAGAAAATGAAAGCTTATCTGATGCTCAAATTCAAATCCCCAGAGCTTGGTTGGTTCTGGAGAGTTGTAAGGGAGAGTTAAATCATACGCACTAGTTCCCATCTGGCTTTTCCACTTAATCCCAAAGAACTGCATTATTGAATCTTGTAAAACACCTTCAGCATCCCTTTGTGCCGCTGTGTTAAATCTATTCAACATATGGTACATGTTTTCAATTTGTTTATAATATGCTGATAAAGAAATTAAGCCGAATTCATTACCAAAGAAGGATGTATTTATTTCGAAGTTCCAGGCTTCCGCAGTTTTTAAATTTATATTACCAACATGAATTTCTTGTTGTGATCCAACTTCAGCAGGCCTGCCCGCGATGTATCTATCCAATCGCATATTAAAATCAGGTCTCGAAAGAGCTTTATATACCGCAAAACGTATGTTGGTAAAATCAAAAGGTCTGAACGAAATATTCAGGTTAGGCAGGACAACAGTCTGAGAAATAGCTGATGAGGTGTCTCTTATCGAAGTAGATGTAACTGGAAAACCACCAACAGGTCCGGGCATATAGGTGGAGATATAATCATTTTCTTCTTTTTCAATTCTTACTCCACCGATCAAGGTTAAATTCTGCTCCACGTTAAGTGTCGCCATAAGGTACCCGGCCAAAACTTTTTCTGTTATATCATAATCGTCATATTTAATCAGAGGATTAATCCAGATCTCCTGAGCATTCGGTTCATAAGAACCACTGCTTTGAACTCCATATTGATTAAGTTCCTGCCACATGCGCAATCTTTCTCTTTCAATCAATGGATTTAATAAATATGACTCATAAACATTTCTTTCTTCATAATTTTCGAAAAACTGAGTAACCGGAATAAAACCTCCACCAGCTGTCCACCATTCCTCAAAATAAGTTCCGGTAAAGTCTTTAAGTTTTAAGGTCCCATCAGGCAATCTTTCATGAGTCATCCACCTTCCAAGATAGTAAGGTGTAAAATCTTCGTTCCGGATGTTTGCCCGGTCTTTTATTATGTACTTTCCGCCTGTTTTGATTTCACCCGAAAATAAACTACCGATTGTGAATTGTTTCCCAATATTTAGATAAGCTGTTTTCTCTTTATCAAAATTTTCCTGAGTCCGGTAGTAAGCCCAATATAAACTTGCATTATTAAAATTATTAATTGCGTAAGGAATTAATTGTTCAGGATTGCTCAGGAATTGTGGGACGGGATTCATACCGGAAGGTTCAACAAATATCATTTCATAATCATATGGATAATCGGATTCCGATTGACCATAGGATAGTCCCCAATCTAAATTGAGTCCAATTAAATTATTGTCTCCGGAGATTGAACTGTTGAACGTTCTTATGATTTGTTCTCTGTCACGATAGTTGTATACAGGATTTCCATCTTGATTTCCGCCGCCAACCGCAGGATAGTCTCTTGTTGACCATAAATAATTCCTTTCTGTTCTGCCGTAAACATTATTAAATCTTATAACTCCATTATCAGGAGTATTAAAATCCAAGAGCACACTAAACCCGTTTCGTTTTCTTGTTTCATCAGTGAACTCTAAAACAAAATCATTGATAAAATAAGAGCCGGCAAAAGACTGATTGAATGCATAGTCTACATTGATTCTTTCGTTACTTCTAATCCTTTTTTCAAGATTACCGGTTAGCTGCACACCTAAAATGTTATCAAAAAATCTTTCTCCATAGTAAACCGAAAAATCATTTTGTTTAAATGACTCCATCAAATCGTTATAATTACCAAGCAGCTTCAGTCTGATAGTTCTTATTTCAGGTGCTTTCTTCGTCACAAGATTAACACTTCCAGCTAATGCGTCACCATCCTTATCGGGAGTTAAAGCCTTATACAGTTCAATTCCTGCCAATGAATTTTGCGAGATCATACTCAGATCCACCCCTCTGCTTGTTTCATCAGTTGGAGGAATTTTAATACCATTAATTGTAATATTTGTAAACTTGGCATCCAGTCCACGAAGAATAATTTTATTTGCTTCTCCCCCAGACCGAATCACAGATACTCCAGGTAAACGCCCAATGGTTTCAGCAGCGTTAGGATCAGGCAGTTCTTTGATCTTTTCTTCTGAAACGATGTTCACAATAGTATTTGAATTAATTTGCTGATTGATTGCCGAAATCTGCCCAAATGCCTGGCCGGTAATGATCACTTCCTCACCTTCTAAAACCTCAGGCGTAAGTTTGACATCAAGCTGAGTTGTTTTGTCATCCAATACTTCAACGTCAAAAGTCTTTGCATGATATCCGATGTACGAAACTTTGATTAAGTAAGCACCCGCCGGAATATCATTTATACTATACTCACCTTCAATGTTAGTTGATGCTCCAAGTGAAGTCCCGGAAATATAAATGTTAGTACCAACCAAGGTAGAATTATTTGTAGAATCTGTTATCATTCCTTTTATTCTGCCTTGAGAAAAGATAAAATCGGTACAAGTCATGAGTATTATTATAAAAAACAGATTTGTAAAAATAGATTTCATAGGACTACCTTATAATCTATAATTAGTTGAGGGATGCTGTCCGTCAATATTCATCCAAATTTTCGGGTTATTAATTCTTAATGAGTTAGGAATAAAAATGGTGGTGCTTCGCCACATAAGTCACAGAATTTTTTAATTTACTTTATCGGTTAAGTAACCGTTAAAGTTTTCGATTGCAATTATAAAAAAAAAATTAACAAAGTCAAATAAAATTTTAATGAAAAATTGTTGAGTGTGTCATTAGGATTAATCATAATTAATAGAAGAGATTTACAGGTGGTTTTATTAAAGATTCGAATTTGAATTAAATTCAAGAAAATTTTATTACTGTTGATTCTGCCTGACTCTCCGCACTTTTCTTATAATTTTGTTATGAGCTTGAAAATGATAGATACTTGTTAATCATCAAGCTCATTTTCCTTGCTTGTCATTAAATTTAATCGCTTATTACCGCTAGTTCTTTTTCTTTACTCCGAGAGAGATAGGAATTCTTGCCTGATGCAACACAATGAATACTCTCCCGAAGCAGTCAGTTGCAAGGAAATATTTTTTACGAGGAAGATGAGCGGTATATATAAAAGTTTTATATAATTGATATTCTGTAATTATTATTTGGAGGTTTCATGAGACACTCATTTTATTATCTTCTTTCTCTTTGTCTATTACCAATCGTATCAATATTATCTCAAAGTGGCAATACCTACATAGGTGCCGAGCCCTGTGGCATGTGCCATAAAACTGAAAAACAAGGCAGTCAATTATCAATCTGGCAAAGTAGTAAGCATTCAAAAGCATTTGAAATCCTGAAATCGGATACAGCAAATCAAATTGCTAAAGAAAAAGGTTTTAAGGAAACAGCAGCTGAAACCTGGGAATGTTTAAAATGCCATGTAACCGGGTATAATCTGGATGCAACAATGTTAGGTAATAAATTTAAAATTGAAGATGGCGTTCAATGTGAGACTTGTCATGGGCCCGGATCAGCTTATAAAGATATGAAAATAATGAAAGATAAAAATTTAGCAGTCGAAAATGGTTTAGTTATTCACGATAACATTGAAGTGTTTTGTGTAAGCTGTCATAATAGTGAAAGCCCGACTTTCGTAAAGTTTGACTTTACTGAAGCCTGGGATAAAATCAAACATAATGTCCCGCAAGAAAACAAATAATTTTATTGAACATTAATAATATTAAACCCCGGTAGATAACTATCGGGGTTGTTAATTTATTCAAGTCCGGTTTCACACACAAAGAAACAGCAGTTGGGATGTTTGTTAAAACGCTGTACCAGTTTCATTATCAAAAAAATAAATTTTGTCCTTGTTGATCTGCAGTGAGTAAGTGTTTCCGGATTTATACTGCTGATTCGGATTACCCCTTGCAATCATTTGAGTTTCCATTAAAGTAAAGTATAACAAAGTCTCGTTACCCATAGGCTCCACAACTTCTACTAGTACAGAAATATATCCAGCTATTGACTTTTCACTGCTAAGTAAAACATCCTCGGGTCTGATACCGATTGTTATTTCTTTATCGCGATATTGCTGCAACTTCCTGTTGTTCATCTCCTCTAGCGCTATCCTAATATTTAAATTATCAATCACAAAGTACAATTTATCTGATTGAACAATCTTCCCATTTATAAAATTCATCGCCGGGCTGCCAATAAATCCTGCAACAAATTTATTCAGTGGACTACCATACAGTTCCATAGGTGCACCAATCTGCTGAACCTCTCCATCCTTGAGAATTACTATTTTATCCCCCATCGTCATTGCTTCTGTCTGGTCATGAGTTACATAGATCATAGTTGCACCGAGATTTTTATGCAGCCTAGAAATTTCTGTTCGCATTTGCACACGAAGCTTAGCGTCAAGATTACTAAGTGGTTCATCGAATAAAAATACTTTCGGCTTTCGTACAATCGCTCTTCCCACGGCTACTCTTTGTCTTTGCCCACCAGAAAGTTGTCTTGGCTTACGATTAAGATAATCCTGCAAATTTAGAATCACGGCAGCTTCTTCAACTCTTTGCTTGATTTCATTTTTATCATACTTCCTTAACTTCAATCCAAAAGCAATATTTTCAAAGACAGACATGTGGGGATATAAAGCATAATTCTGGAATACCATGGCAATATCACGATCCTTTGGTGGGACATTGTTAACAATTTTATCGTCAATATAAATTTCACCTGAAGTTATTTCTTCCAACCCTGCAATCATCCTTAATACAGTTGATTTCCCGCAGCCGGATGGACCAACCAGAACAACAAATTCTTTGTCATTTATTTCCAGGCTAACATTTTTTACGGCAACGCTACCGCCCTCATAAATTTTTGAAACATTTTTAAGTAATACCGTTGCCATAATTGAATATCCTTTTAAGGTAGAGAAGTTTTTTCATTCTGCATTAAGTAATACCATTCATACATTGGAATAGTAATAGGAAATGCTGCTATCCTTCCGCCAAAACCAATTAACTTATAAGTAAATGTGTTTAATTCAGATAATTCAAGATTATCAACTACCTGTTCGTAAATCTGTAAAGAATATTTCTTAGCATACTCAATAGTTTTTTCAGTTAAGATGTTTTGCAACCTGTTCAATTCAAGTTGAGTTTTAACAATACTCTTTTGTTGTGCTGAAGTTGTATCACTATTATTTGCATCAAAATAATCTTTTACTGCATCATCGGTTATCTTAGCTGAATCGTAAAACGATTCCATCATTAATTGTGCTAAATAATGATTTCTCCAAATTGCAACTCCATTAATTACATCCCGATTATTCGCAAGCCCTCTTTTAATTCCTTCTCTAACCAGCATTTCGTCTTCAATAAATTTCTTTACCGCAGAACTGAGCGTTTTCTTTAAATGCTCAGATGAAAGGTTATTGAACTCAAGCTTTTGATAATATAAATAATAAAGAAAATCCATCGCAGATGCACTACCAGCTTCAAATTTTATAAAAGGAGTATTAAGATCGGAGGAGTTCATCGAGTAAATCGTATGCAAAATATTTTTTTCAGAAAGAGAAAAATAAAATAATGAGTCACCTAAGTTCGCCTCGTATTCCTTCGAAAGAACAGAGTACATTGCATCAAATATTTTCAGGAAGATTTTCTTATCAGCCTCAATACTTCTTCCACCAATCAAACTGTCAAGATAAGCACCACCGACTTGCTGAACCTTTCTATCCTGTAAAGTTTTTTTTACCATATTCCTGGCGTGTTCGCTTGATAGATTAATTCCGGGGTTCTGATTCTCGCTGATAAGTTTGAATATAAACCACCCCTCATCTGATTTTATTGGCAGAGAAATGCTTCCGGGATTCATTCCAAAAAGAAGGTCTTCAACATTTTCATCCTCAAGCGATGTATAAACAATTCTTACCGGAGTTTGCTGCAGGTTATTTTCTCTTCTTGTTGAAAGGACAGAATCAAAATCGGCACCTTTAATAAGCTGATCTGAAATACTAAAAATTTCTGATGAATCCTCAGTTGATATAATCTTAACAAAAAGTTCCAAGGTTACTTTTTGCAAGTCAGCTTTAATCTCCTCATCTGTGATTTTAATTTTTGGTTCAACTTCCGTTTTATACAATTCATCTTTAATTAACAACCGCTTAAGTGATTCGAGAGAATACTTAACTGATTCAAGAGTGTCGAATCTTTTTTGAGATCCTTCCAGCGACCAGAGTTTTTCTGCGATTAACGAATAAAGAAATTCTTTCTTAACAGTATCCTCATCATCATTTGAATAATTCAGGTGAGGCATAAACTCATATCGATCTCTGAATTCCTCAACAGTAATTTCCGATGCGCCAACCGTTGCGATAATATCCATTTCTTCCTGGGAATAACTAACATTCACTAAAGCAAAAAATGCTATTACAAGGACAGCCCATACATTTGCATAAATTTTTAATTTATAATTTCCGCCCTTGGCGAGACTCGCCTTTGGCAGTTTCATTTTTAATTGATAATTCTTCATTACTCTTTTACGCTTCCCATCATAATTCCTTTGATGTAATATCTTTGAAGTGCCAGAAATACAATTATCACAGGTATTATTGTAAGAACAGAACCGGCCATCATCAATTCAGGATCGCGGGTATGCTCAAGCATTAAATTAGAAAGAGCTACTGGAAGAGTGTACATCGATTCATCAGTTAACGCAATCAGCGGCCAAAGGAAATCATTCCAGGTTCCCAGGAATGTGAATATTCCAAGTGTAACTAAAATAGGGACCGCAAGTGGAAGAATTATTTTGCGGTAAATCTGAAAGTCGGTTGCACCATCCATCCTTGCTGCTTCAATAAGACTATCTGGAATTGACAAACAATGCTGTCTGATTAAAAATATTCCGAAGATATTTGCCATTCCGGTTACAATAATAGCCATATATGTATTGATCAAACCGACTGATTTAAGCATGAGAAATAAAGGAAGCATCGTAATCTGGCTTGGCACAATCATATTGACTAAAAGAAGATTGAATAATTTATCTTTTCCTTTGAATCTGTACTTTGCAAAAGCATATCCAGCCATCGAATTAAAGAATAGAGATATTGTTGTAACTACAACAGAAAGCAAAATGCTGTTAAAGAAATTCCTAGCTATGTTCAATCTTGTAAAAAGTGTTTGATACTGCTGAAGAACAACTTCCTCAGGAAAAAATTTTGGTGGGAATACGCTTGCTGCACCATCCGTCATAAATGAAGTCGAAAGCATCCAGATGAACGGAATTAATGTTACAACTGAGGTAACAATCAGAAAGCTATATAAAAGTATTTTTTTCATTTTGAAGTAATCTTTT
>Ga0137461_1000190_pt1 | contig 14297 bp, 12 predicted proteins | sample EasRivERMGT746_2_FD_104650 | JGI IMG/M metagenome (GOLD analysis project Ga0137461, IMG submission 104650) | Soil microbial communities from meander-bound floodplain in the East River, Colorado, USA - East River MetaG ERMGT746_2 | ecosystem: Environmental > Terrestrial > Soil > Floodplain ... | reverse complement strand
GACGCGCCTTCGTGGCTCGATCTCCTGCTCGCCGCCGGCGCCGCGGCGGGCGTGATTTACTGGATCGTCAATTACGAGCAGATGGCCTACCGCGCCGGCGACTACACGGCGACCGATGTCTGGTTAGGCGTCGCCGTCATCGTCGTCGCCATCGAGGTGTCGCGCCGCGTGCTCGGCATGGACATGGCGCTGTGCGCCATCGTGCCGATACTTTATGCTCTGTTCGGCAACTACCTTCCCTATATCGTCGGACATAAGGGCTACTCGGTCCGGCGCATTATCGAGTACGTTTATCTGACCAACGACGGCGTCTTCGGCATCATGGCCGAGGTGCTCGCCGAATTTATCATTCCGTTCGTCGCCTTCGGCGCGTTTCTCGAGCGCGCCGGCGTGGCCAAGTTCTTCGTCGATATTTCGCTGGCGGCCCTCGGGCGCATCGCTGGCGGCCCGGCCCAGGCCTCGGTCGTCTCAAGCATGCTCATGGGCACGATCAGCGGCAGCCCGATTGCTGAGACCGTCACCAAAGGCCCCATCACCATACCGCTGATGATACGCGCCGGCTTCCCGCCTCACATCGCCGGCGCGGTGGAAGCCGCCGCATCGACCGGCGCGGCGATCATGCCGCCAGTCATGGGCGCGGGCGCGTTCGTGATGTCGGAGATGACGGGAATCCCCTACGTGGACATCATCAAGATCGCCGCGATTCCGGGACTGCTCTACTTCGTCTCCGTCGGCGTCATGATTTATTTCGAATCGAAGAAGCTGGGGCTCAGGGGACTTTCCGCCGAAGAGCTGCCCCGGGCGCGCGAGGTGTGGAGGCGCGGCTGGTACCTGCTGCTGCCCATCGTCGTTTTGATCGCCGTGATGATCGCCGGCTACTCACCTCAGATGGCGGTGCTTTACGCCATCTTCTCCACTATCGGCGTAAGCTGGTTGCGCAAGGAAACCCGCATGGGACCGGCGCAGATCTGGGACGCACTGGTGGAAGCGGGCAAGCAATGTCTTTTTGTCGCCGCGCTTACCGGCGCGGTGGGAGTGCTCATCGGCGTCTTGTCGCTCACCGGCATCGTCATCCGCTTTCCCTATCTGCTGGTGGATCTGGCCGGCGAAAGCGTGCTTCTCACCATCGCGCTGATCGCCTGCGCAACCTTCGTGCTCGGTTTGCCGCTGCCGATCACCGCGACTTATTTGATCGTCGCCGTGGTCGCGGTGCCGGCGTTGCTCAAGCTAGGCGTGCCAGTGCTGTCGTCCCATCTCATTATCTTTTGGCTCGCCCTCGACTCCAACATCACGCCGCCGATCGCCATGGGACCTTTCGCCGCGGCGGCGATCGCTAAGGCGGACCCGATGAAAACCGGCTGGGCCTGTTTTCGCTTCGCCAAAATTATCTACGTCATGCCCCTGCTGTTCGCCTACACCCACATCCTGCTCACCGGCACGCCGGCGCAAAACTTTGCCGCCATCGCCTCGGCGACGCTCGGCATCATCCTCTTTTCAATCGTCAGCACCGGCTTTTTTTACGTGAAGATGAACTTTATCGAATGGCTGCTCTTAGCCGCCGCCACCGTGCTCGCCTTCATTCCAAACTTGGCGACCGCCGTCGCCGCCATCGCCATTTTCGCCGCGGTTTTCCTGTCGCAGCGAAAGCGCGCCGCCAAGCAAACGGACTAACGAACTCGCCGAGGGCGCGCGACACTATCGATCCCCAACCGCCATTTGCCGATCCACCGGTTATTCCCATCGAAGATCATATTGAAAGCGAAAAATTGCCCAGGCGAATGATCGCAGCCCACGCCTGCCGGCGGTTTGATCGACGGCTACCGTGTAATGACTTGAAGAAGAGAATTAATGGAGCGGGCGACCGGGGTCGAACCGGCGACGTCCAGCTTGGGAAGCTGGCATTCTACCACTGAATTACGCCCGCTCAGCCCCAGGGTAGATGGGCAACTGAAGAGTAAGGAAATAACCCTGGGTTGTCAACGCGGCAATTTTTTATCGCGTCACCGCGCCTTCCGACGCCGACGACACCAGCTTGGCGTACTTCGCCATGACGCCGGTCTTGTAGCGCGGCGCCGGCGCTTGCCATTGGCTCAAGCGCGTTTTCAGTTCCTGCTCGGAAATTTCTACGTCCAAGCGGCGCGCCTTGATGTCGAACAAGATCGAATCGCCGTCGCGCAGCGCCGCGATCGGTCCGCCATGCGCCGCTTCCGGTGCGACGTGACCCGCCATCAGCCCATGGGTCGCGCCGGAAAAACGACCGTCGGTCAACAGCGCAACCGAGTCGCCCAAGCCCGCGCCGACCAGCGCCGCGGTAACGCCCAACATTTCGCGCATGCCCGGCCCGCCCTTGGGTCCTTCGTAACGAATCACCACCACATCGTTGTCCTTGATCTTCCCCGCTTGCACGGCGGCAAAAGCGTCTTCCTCGCGGTCGAACACGCGCGCCGGGCCGCGATGAATCATGCGCTCATGCCCGGCGACTTTGACCACACAGCCTTCGGGCGCGAGATTGCCTTTGAGAATGACCAGGCCGCCGGTGGACTTCAGCGGATTTGCGATAGCGCGCACCACTTCTTGTCCCGCCGTCTCTTTGGTCATCTCGGCCGCTTCGGCGATAGTCTTGCCGGTCACGGTGATCGCGTCGCCGTGAATCAGTCCAGCATCGATCAAACGTTTCGCCACCAGTTGAATGCCACCGGCGTGATAAAGATCGCTGGCGACGAATCGTCCGCCCGGTTTTAGATCGGCGATCAGCGGCGTGCGCTCGCTGATCTTATCGAAGTCGTCGATGTTGAGCTCGACGCCCGCTTCGCTGGCGATGGCGAGCAAATGCAGCACCGCGTTGGTCGAACCGCCGGTGGCGGCCACTGAAGTAATCGCGTTCTCGATCGATTTGCGCGTGAGAATTTTCGACGGGCGCAAATCGCGCCGCAGCATGTCCATGACCAGCTTGCCGGCGTTGAACGCCGCTTCATCTTTTTCGGCGACGGTGGCGGGAATGCCGTTGCTGCCCATGGGCGAGATGCCGAGAAACTCCAGCACCGTCGACATGGTGTTGGCGGTGAACTGCCCGCCGCAAGCGCCGGCGCCGGGACACGCGGCATTTTCCACGGCGAGAAATTGCTCGGCGTTAATTCGCTTGCTGGCGTAGGCGCCCACCGCTTCGAAAACATCTTGGATCGTCAAATCTTTGTCGCCCAAATGGCCCGGCGCGATGGAACCGCCGTAAAGCGCCAGGCCGGGAATGTCGAGGCGCGCCAATGCCATGACCACGCCGGGATTGGTCTTGTCGCAGCCCGACAAACAAACCAGCGCGTCGAAGTGATTGCCGCGCGCGACCAGTTCGATGGAATCGGCGATCACCTCGCGGCTGACGAGCGAGCATTTCATGCCTTCGACGCCCATGCTGATGCCGTCGGAGATTGACACCGTGTTAAATTCCATCGGCGTGCCGCCGGCGGCGCGGATGCCTTCCTTCACCTTCACCGCCAAACGGCGCAGGTGATAGTTGCACGGGCCGATCTCGATCCAAGTATTGGCGACGCCGACGATCGGTTTGCGCAAATCCTCGTCGGAAAAGCCCACCGCCTTAAGCATCGCCCGACTCGGCGCTCGGTCCGGCCCATCGGTGATCACGCCGCTTCGAGGTTTCAGATTGTCAGCCATAAAATGCTCCTACTAATGACAAGTGATGAGGTCATCAATTAACTATGGCACCGGATGATTTGCAAGACACGCGAAAAGCTCGGATCGCACTCCATGTTGGTTTTGCTCGCCGCGCCCAAAGCAGTGGATTACTATCCCAAAAATGCTTTACCAAGCATGAAAGCGCCTGGATTTTACCTGCCGCCGCACAGCCATTTCCGCCATCTTCTTGAGCGCTATCTGCCTCGCCCGACTTAATGTTTTGTCCTCGGCCCATGATGGTTTAGAATATATCGGCTGGAACCCGGCGACTCATCGGTCCGTTACTGCATCTAAGCAAAAGCGGAAACATGTTTGAGCCGGAACCGAGTCTTAGAGAATGGAAATTGAATGAACAATCTGAAATCCTTTTATCGTCGCTCGCTAGCGATTTTTAGCCTCCTGACTCTTTTTACATCGCTGGCACAGGCGGAGAATCAGATTAACCTCGGCGTCGCCGGCCCGGCGGTCAACTTAATTTATGCCCATGTCGCCCAGGATGCCGGACTGTGGAAGAAAAATGGCCTCGACACCAGGGTCATCATGTTTGAATCGGGCGCCACTCTCGCTCAAGTGGCCCGTTCCGGTGAAATCAAATTTGCCATTAACTCCGGGCCGGCCACCGTGGCGTCGCGCGGACAAGGGGCCGATACCGTCATCATCGCCGCGGCGGTCAATAGGCTTCCATACAGCATGGTCACCACCAAGAGCATTACTAAATGGGCCGATCTCAAGGGCAAGAAAGTCGGGATTAGTCGATTCGGCTCCGGCAGCGATACCGCGATTAGGCTTTTATCGAGAAGGTTCGGTCTCGACGCGAGCAAAGATTTGATAATTCTTCAAGGCGGCACGCAGCAAAGCCGCTTACAGGGGTTATTGGCCGGCGTTATCGATGCCACGCTGGTTTCGCCGCCGTTGGATTTCACGGCAAAAAAGCAGGGCTTGAATATTCTCACCAACATCGCCGAACTGGCGATCCCCTACCCCCAACTGGTCATCGAAACCACCGACCGCTTCAATCGCGAGCATCCGCAGAAGGTAAAAAACCTTCTGAGAGGCTTCATCGAAGGCTTGCGCTATGCCACCACACACAAAGACGAGACGAAAAGTACCATCACCAAGTATCTCAAGACCACCGATCCGGAGATTCTCGAAGCGACCTATCGCAGTTTCATGCAAGTGACCGATTATAACGCGATGCCGAATCTGGAGGGCATCCGCAATGCCATCGACGAAGTGGCGCAGCGGGTCTCGGCCGTGCGCAACCGCAAGCCTGAAGAATTCGTCAATCTGCGTTTTTTACAGGAGCTTGAGCACGAGGGTTTTTTCAAGCCGGCTAATTGAACGGCTTTTCGCCGATTTCGTTTCCCCGATCGATCATTTTTCGAACCGTGGCAAATCAAACCGTCAAACCCGCACTCAGGAGTTCGTCCAAGGCGGTACCCGTTTTCCGCCGATAAGGTCGTGCAGTCGGACAAATTTCATGTTAAAGAGATTAGAATTATTGTTCGTTAGCCAGAATCTCGACGTTAATCTGGGGGGAATGTGAACCAAGTAAATGTACACGCAATTCGCCAGCTGATAGTGCTCCTGATAATAACTCTGGCATTTCCGCTTTCGCTTCGCGCCGCCGATCAACCGATCGTCGGCATCGCCGGTCCCGCCATCAACATGATCTATTCTTTCATCGCGAGGGATGCAGGGCTTTTTCTGAAACACGGCATCGAGCCCAAGCTGGTCGTCTTCGACTCCGGTTCCGTATTGGCGCAGGCCGGCCTGGCCGGCGATGTTAAGATTTCCGTGACCTCGGGCCCGGTGACCATCGCGTCGCGCACACAAGGTGGCGACGCCATCTTGGTCGCCAGTTTTGTTAACACGCCCCCCTATAGCATCGTAAGCGCCAAGGGCATCACCAAGTGGGAACATCTCAAGGGTAAAAGAGTCGCCATGAGCCGCTTTGGCTCGGGCACGGACACCTCGCTGCGCTTGGTGCTTAAAAAATTCGGTCTCGACCCGGCCAAAGATCTGATTATTCTTCAAATGGGCACGCAGCCAAGCCGTTATCAAGCTCTACTCGCCGGTAGTATCGACGCCACAATCATTTCACCGCCGCTGGATCTAATGGCCAAGAAGGATGGTTTTAACATTTTAGTCAACATCGCGGAGATGGGAATTCCTTATCCCCAGCAAGGTATAGAAACCACCGACCGCCTCATCCGCGAAAATCCCAATCTGGTGAAGGCATTCCTCAAAGGATACTTGGAAGCCGTCTACTATGCCGCCAAGAACAAAGATCACACCAAAAAAGCCATTCTCAAATATTTGAAGACGTCGTCGGATCCCGAGATTCTTGAGGCGACTGTGCAAAGTTATATCCAGGTAACCGACTACACCGGCTATCCGAACCTTGAGGGCATTCGCAATGCCATGGACGAAGTCGCCCTGCGGCTGCCGCAGGTAAAGAATAAAAAGCCGGAAGACTTCGTCAACACCCGTTTCCTCAAGGAGCTGGAGAAAGAAGGCTTCTTCAAAACCCTCAGCAAATGATTCCGCGGCAATGCCAGTATGGCGCGGACAGGAGCCTGCACGGCGCCATGATTCGGATCGGCGGTCACACCGTCACTTCTTGCATCGATGGCGCACTAAACCTCGGATGACTTCTGCGGGCCGTTTTCATTTACCGGTTTGTTCTCGGAACGCCAGAACAGCAGCTCAGATGGCTTGCCCGGCTTGTCGACGAACATCCGCAGCCCAATCACGATAAAGACGCTAGCCAGCACGGCATAAGAAATTAGTTCTGACGGCATTTGATCCTCCTATATGGCGCTCATGCGTGGCGCCATTGCCTTTAATCAACGCAAAAGCCGCGCCAGCAACGCTTACCGATAAGCGCTGGAATCATCGGCGGTTTAAAAACAACCCATCGATCGACGGCGGGATTTCTGTGCAATTGTGCAACAACTATGCTTTATATTGAAGCGAGGGAGAAAAGCCAAAATGGTCGATCCGGAAAATTCTCCAACCGTCAAAGCCGCGTTGATCGTTGGCTGTTGCCTGTTACTCGGCCTCACCGCCACTGGTTATTTTATCGGCCGGGGCACGGCGCGCTTTAAGTCGGAAATGCGCACCGTGACGGTAAAAGGTTTGGTCGAAAAAGAAGTCAAAGCCGACGAAGCGGTTTGGACGCTGAGCTTAAAACGCGCCGGCAACGACCTCAAAGAGGTCCACGCGCGCATCAGCGCCGACCGCGATGCCGTGCTCGCCTTCCTGCACAATCAAGGTTTCGACGATGAGGAGATCGCCCGCCAGCCGACGCGCACCGTCGACAAACTCGCCCGCGAATTTGGCCAAAACCAAAACGCCGAGCGCTTTCGCTATCTGGTCAGCAGCGCTATCGTCGTGCGCACGGCGAAGATCGAGATGGTGCAAAAGTCGCTAGGCTCCACCGAAGAGTTATTGAAGGCCGGCGTCATTCTCGATGGCGAACGCGAGGACAGCGCGGCCAACCCGCGTTACGTCGTGGCGAAATTCAATGACTTGAGACCGCAACTGCTTGCCGACGCAACTAAAAATGCCCGCACCATCGCGCAGCAGTTCGCCAACGACTCCGGCGCCACCGTCGGCAAGATCCATTCAGCCAATCAGGGCTCGATCCAGATTTTTGGCAGCGACGGCAACGACGAATCCGGTCCCTACAGCCCCACCAGCACGCCGGTGAAAAAAATCCGCGTCGTCAGCACCTTCGAGTTCGAACTAAGATGACGCCGCCGGCTCGGCGAGCGCGAAGAGATTCGCGCCCGCAATCCATCGCCATAAAATTCACCACAGTGGCGTCGTGGGTCCTGTGGGCCGTCCTCGCCTTGTGCGCGGCCTGCTCCAGAATCGACACGGCGAAAGCGCCGGAAAATATTCGCGATCGGGTGCAAGAAAAGCTCGACGGAATAATCGCCAATGGCGCCCAGTCGCCGGTGCCGAGCAAGCGCACGACATTTACCGAGAGCGAGATCAACACCGCGCTGAGAGTCAACTTGAAAGATAAATTTTCCCAAGGGATCAGCGAACCGCAAGTGCGGCTGCTCGGCGACTCGCGCATCGCCGCCCGGGCGATCGTCGACGTCGATGAATTCAAACGCAAGCGCAGCAAGCCGAGCGGCGCGCCGCTCAACTTTTTCGGCGGCAAGATTCCGATTCTTCTGCGCGGCGAACTCATCGCCCGGGACGGCCAGGGCGTGTTCAAACTCCAATCCGCCGAAGCCAACGGCATACCGCTGCCACGCTCTCTGGTTCTCGACTTACTCGCCACCCACACGCGCAGCCGCATCAACCCCGCTGGCTTCAACCTGGAAAAACCCTTCGACCTGCCGGCGAACATCCGTGAAGTGACGGTCAATGCCGGCGAAGTCATTGTCGTGCAATGACGCGCCGGCGAAACCACGAACATGCGCCCAAGCATCGCAAGCTTAATTCTGATATTGTTCTTTGCCGCGCCGGCGCGGGCGCAGCTTTTTGAATCCGACTCCAAGCGCTTTGGCAATTCGAAGATGGATATCGTGGTCAGGGAAATCGACCGGCGAGCGCGTTCGTCAGTGATTCAGATCGACATCAAAGCGATCGGTTCATCGGTAGGTTCGTCCTTCTTTCTACTCTGTAGTATCCGCCAGTTGGCGCGCCAACGCGGCAATTTTCGCTTCATCGTCAAAATCGAAGAGCAACCGAAACCAGGGCAGATGATCGTCGGCTTTCTCCGCGCGGAGAACGAAGATCTACTGACTCTCGGCGCGGAATTCAAATCCGTCGATCAAATCGGCGGCGTTATCGACCTGGAGCAATTCGCGCCGATCTGCGATGGCATGAAGTAATCGGCGCGAGATAAAAGATGAATCCGAGTCGCGCCTAACTCAGCGGCGCCTTGGCGTGTTGGTTCGCGGCGAGCGCTTTTCCATTACCGCGCGCCAACCATTCGACGGCGGCCAGAAAGATCGCCAACGCCAAACCCATGGCGTTGGTCGCCCAGGTGAGCGCGGCGAATTTACCCGTATACGTCACCGGAATCAACAGTCCAACGGCAGCGACAGTGAATAACAACCGCTTCAGCCAGCCGACCGGACGGAACAAGTAACCGACAATGCCGACGCCCAACAAAATCGAGCCAACGATCGCGGTGATGACCGACAGCACGACTTCGTGCCAATGGCCGATCAGCAAGAGCGACGGCGAGAAGACAAACAGGAACGGCACGACGTAGGCGATGCTACAAAGCCGCATCGCTTCCCAGCCGGTTTTGACCGGATCGGTTTTGCCAATCGAAGCCGCGGCGTAACTCGCCATGCACACCGGCGGCGTGACCATGCTGAGCATGCCGAAGTAAAAAATAAACAGATGCGCCGCGATTGGAACGATACCCAACTTGGCAAGCCCCGGCGCCACCAGAACCGCCAACAGCACATAGACCGCGGTGGTCGGCATGCCCATGCCGAGAATGATGCTGACAATTGCGGTCAGCACTAATAGCAACAACGCATTGCTCTGGCCGATGTTGAGCAGAGTTAAAGTCAACGTGAAACCCAGCCCGGTAAGCTGAAGAATGCCGATGACCACGCCGGCGAGTCCGGTGATGGCGACGATCTCTAGCATGCCGCGGCCGGCGTTGGTGAGAATTTTGAGAATTTCCTGCCAGCCGATTTTTACCCCCGGCGTGAGAAAACCGACGATCAGCGCCGCCAGCGCGGCGAGCAGTCCCGACTCTTCCGGACGGCGATTTAAAATGAACATCCAGAGAATTAGCACCGTCAACGGCACGACGAAACTCGCCGACCGTTTGAGGACCGGCAACAGATCCGGCACCTCTGCGCGCGGCAAGCCGTGAATCCCGTTGCGCGCAGCCAACAGGTCCACTTGTATGAACAGCGTGACGTAGTACAGGATGGCCGGCACCGCCGCCGCCAACGCCACTTGAGCGTAGGGGATCTGCAAATACTCGGCGATCAAAAACGCCGCCGCGCCCATCACCGGCGGCATGATCTGACCGCCCGTCGAAGCCGTAGCTTCGATGGCCGCCGCCACCGGCGCCGGGTAACCGGCTTTCTTCATCATGGGAATCGTGAACGCGCCGTCGACCACGACGTTGGCCACCGCGCTGCCGCTGATGTTGCCGAACAGACTCGATGACACGATGGCGATCTTCGCCTGGCCGCCGCGGTAGCGCCCCATTAGACTGAGCGAGAAGTCGCTCAAAAACTCGGCGCCGCCGACGACATAAAGCACTTCGCCGAAAATGACGAACACTACGACGATGCTCGCGCCGACTTGCAGCGCTTGGCCGAAGATGCCGTTGGCGTCGAGATAGAGATAGGTCGCCAAGCGGTTGATCGTCCAACCTTTGCCGTAAAAATCGCCGGGAAAAATGTAGGCAAAAAACGCGTAGAAAACGAAACATGCCGCGATGATCACGAGCGGCCAGCCGACTAACCGGCGCGACGCCTCGGCGAGCAAGAGAATCGTAATGCAGCCGAGAATTACCCGTTCCGGTGAAATATCGCCCAGCGAATTGACGATAGAAGGATAGAAAATAAAAATGTACAGGCCGATAACCAGTCCGGCTAACGAAGCGATCACGTCGTACCAGGGAACCCGATTGCGACCGCGAACGGGTTTTGCCGGAATGATCAGATAAGTCGCGCACAGACCCAGACCGAGAAAGAGTCCCATGTACTGCTCGTTGAACACCAGCCAGCCTAGGTATTGCGGCACGTTGAGCAAGAAGAACATGCCGGTCAGCGGTATGGCGATGAGCAACAGACGGCCCAATTTGGCGGCGAAGCCGCTCAGCTCCCGTCCACGCACGCTTTCTTCAATTTCCACTAACGTCTCCTTGTCCGGTAAACGTCGTCGGCGACGTTGATCTCTTGCCGGCGGCATCGTCCATTGGAGAAACTATTCCTTGCCGCAAATCTCTTTAGCCCGCGCTTCCTGCTTAGGACCCCAAACCTTCGCTTCCTTATAAAATTGAATCGCGCCCGAATGATATGGCACGGTAAAATTGCCCAGCGCCTGATCTTCCTTCTTCCAGCGTTTGAACAACGGATGGATCGTATCCAGTTCGGCTAAATGCTCCCACCACGCTTTGAGCATCGTGTACACCGTTTTGTCGCTGACATTGGTCGCACTGGCCAAATGGAGCGGATAACCGATGACGTAAGTGTCGCCTTTAATGCCGGCAGCCGGGTCTGACTTCACCACCGAAGCGCCGTAGCGCGACAAAATCTTATTCGCCGCCGCGCTGTTGGGCATGCTCAGAAATCGCACCGGTTCCATCGCGTTTGCCTCTTCGACGACGCCGATGCCGACCGCGGTAAATGCCGCGTCGACTTTCCCTTCAGGCACCGCGCGCACGCCGTCATTTAAATTCGACACGCGCACCTGATTCACGTCGGCCGGTTTCAAGCCGCTCGCTTCCATGACCGCCAATTGCCAGGTCTGATTGATCGCGTGACCGCCGTAGTCCCAGGCCATGCGCTTGCCTCTAAGATCGGACATCTGTTTGATCTCCGACTTATCGCGCACGATCAGTCCGGCGGTGAACGGAAACACGCCGCCGGCGACGATGCGAATGCCCGGATAGGCTTTTTTGTAATTGCCGGTTCCGGTCGCCGCCATATTCGAGTCAAGAATGTTGATGATGCCGAACTCGATCTCGCCGCTCTCTAATAGCGGCATCCAAGCATTGGGGCCGTTGTAAGGCTGCACCTTGGCGGAAACCTGAGTCGATTTGCTCGCGATCGCCGCCAAGCCCGAAGCGATCGCGTGCGCGCCGGTACCGGCCGGATTGGTACCGATGGCGATGGTGCGCGGCAGTTGAATGTTCTTGTTCACCGTCGGCCCGCAGTCGAGCTTGGCCTCGACGATTTGACACTGTGCAACGATTAACAAAGTCGCCGCCAACGATGCCGACAGTTTTTGGCAAAAATCTCTTCTACCCATTACTCCATCACTCCTTTACTCCAATACTCCAATTCATTACCCGCAGATCAATTTCGTCCGCGCGTCGTGTTTCGCCGACCAAACGCCGGCCTCTTTGTAAAACTTCACCGCGCCCGCATGGTACGGCACGGTGAAGTTGGTAATCGCTTGCACGTCCTTGGTCCATTTTCTAAACTGCGGGTGAACAGTCTGCAACTCGGCTAGATTGTCCCACCAGGCTTTGAGCAACGTCGCCACCGTCTTGTCGCTCACTTTGGTCGAGCTGGCCAGATGGAGCGGATACCCGATCACCGTGGTCTCGGCGCGGACACCTGCGGTGGTTTCCTGCTTAACGATCGATCCGCCGTACTTGACGAGAATTTTGTTGGACGCGGCGTTATTCGCCAAGGTGAGAAAACGGATCGGCTCCATGGCGTTGGCTTCTTCATTGATACCGATACCGATGGCAGCGAAGGTTGCATCGACCTTGCCTTCAGGCACGCCGCGAATGGCGTCGTTCAAGTTGGAAAAGCGCACCTGCGTGACATCGCTCGCTTTGATCCCCAAAACTTCCATGGCGGCATTTTGCCAGGTCTGTGTGATCGCGTGGCCGCCAAAGTCCCAGGCCATGCGCTTACCCTTCAAGTCGGCGCCCGTCTTAATTTCCGATTTATCGCGCACCATGATGCTGCCGGTAAACGGGAACACGCCGCCGGCGACGATGCGAATCATCGGATAAGCCTTTTTGTAATTGCCCGTGCCGGTGGCCGCCATGTTCGAGTCGAGAATATTGATGATGCCGAACTCAACCTCGCCTTCTTCTAACAACGGCATCCATGCGTTGGGACCATTGTACGGCTGCACCTTGGCCGACATAGTGGTCACCTTGCTACCAACCGCGGAAAGTCCGGAAGCCAGCGCATGCGCGGCGGTACCAGGTAAATTGGACGCGATCGCCACCGTGCGCGGCAAGACGATGCTGGTATTGCTCGTTGGCCCGCAATCGAGCTTCGCTGCCGCGACCTCACGCAATGAAACGCCATGAAAAATTAGCAAACTTAAATCCAGCACAATGCGCAACCCAATGTTCAAGCCATTCATGTTCACGTCTCCTTTATTGCTAAACGTCGAGCCGGTAGAACCGCCGCGCGTTGTCCGCGAGAATTTTCTGCTTAGCCGTGTCGGAAATGTCTTGGCGCGCTTCGATGCCGGGAATGTCTTCGAGGTACTGCGCCCGCTGCCGTTCGTGCGGATAATCGGACGCGAAGAAAATATGATCCTCGCCGAACAGTTCGAGCACGTACGGCAACGTGCGCTCTTCCGACTCAAGCGAAACATAGACCTGCCCGCCCGTGATGTAATCGCTCGGCAGCTTTTTTAGGCGCGGCGCCCACTTCTTGCCGCGCCGCTCAAAATCTTCATCGAGCCGGTCCATCATGAAAGGAACCCAGCCGGCGCCCGCTTCAAGATAGGCCACGCGTAGTTGCGGGAACAGTTCGAACACACCCTGAAAAATCATATGGGTCAGCTGAATCATAAGCGGCAGCGGATGTTCTAGGGCGTGAACCTCGACGAAACTATCGAAGAAGTCGAAACCGAGGCCGCGGCTCGGCGCGCCGTGAATCGCCAGCGGCAGGTCGAGCTTGCAGGCCTCTTCGTAGATCGGAAAAAAACTCTCGTGGCCGTAACCTTTGCGCAACCGGGTGACCGAAGGCAGCATGCCGCCGGGCATGCCCAAGTCATTTTTCACCCGGCGCATCTCTTGAACCGCGGCGGAAACGTCGTGCACGGGGATAATCGCCGCGCCGAGGATGCGGGAATTTTTCTTCGTATATGTGGCGTGCAACCAGGAATTGTACGCCCGCGCAATGTCGACGGCCCAGGCCGGATCTTGGATCAAACCAAAGGCGAGTGCCGCAGTGGGATAAACCACGGTGGTTTGAATGCCGCATTCATCGAGAAAAGCGCTCCAAGTGTCGCAGTCAGGATAATCGCGCAGCCCCGGCGAGCTCATCCCTGAGAGCCGCGACCAACCATCGAGGGACGGAAACGGCGAAAAGGTATCGGCCCAACTTTCATCCTTGCTGGTGCCGCGATAATTGCCGCCGAGATATTCCAAAATCTCTTTGTTGCGCTCGGTCACATGACCGTCGCCATCGATCACCGCAAAACGATTCTTGCGCATCGGCAGATCCCTCCGACAGTACTTCGTGGCCGCTATCTATCCCTCGTCAGCGCGCCGATTGTCAAGCATTTCCGAACCGAGCCTGGAGCCTAGCGCCGGCGAGGCACAACTAAATTAGCATGAAAGTTTTCACCACGAAGGTCACGAAGAGCACGAAGTTGTAGGGGCGGGTTTCAAACCCGCCCTTACCGAACCCTTCGTGTCCTTCGTACTACGCCTATAGTTGAAAATTTGCGCGGCACGCGCAAATTTCCCGGAAGTCGAAGACCCTCGGATTCGGAAATTCCTCTCGCCAAGCATGTCCTGAGCTGAGTCGAAGGAGCGCAAAGACGCCAAGTTCGGAAATAAAGAATAACAGTCCACAAACAAATTCGCTTCCTCTTCTCCGACCTTTGCGCCTTTGCGTCTTTGCGAGAGATATTCCGAGACTGACCGGTGCGCGAAGCGCACCCTACGAAAACCTTCGTGT
>Ga0137461_1000189_pt1 | contig 14321 bp, 14 predicted proteins | sample EasRivERMGT746_2_FD_104650 | JGI IMG/M metagenome (GOLD analysis project Ga0137461, IMG submission 104650) | Soil microbial communities from meander-bound floodplain in the East River, Colorado, USA - East River MetaG ERMGT746_2 | ecosystem: Environmental > Terrestrial > Soil > Floodplain ... | reverse complement strand
TAGCCGGGATTGAGCAGGAGCAGCTGCCAGAGCCACTTGCCGTACTGAACATAGAAAGGATCGTCGAAGCCGTAGAGCCTGCGCAGCCGCTCATAATCCTGCGGCCGCAGATTGGGAATCCCTTCGAGCATCCGGTAAAGCGGATCGCCGGGCATCAGGTGAAGCAACGTAAAAATCAGCGCCGAAATGATCAATAACAGCGGCACGGTCTGGCAGAGACGGCGTAGGACGTAAAGCAGCATGGTCTATCAGGCTGCTGAAAAAAACGGAACATGCTTCGACAAGCTCAGCATGAACGGAATTATTTCAGTCATTTCAAGTCTCTCTCCGTTCGTCCTGAGCGCCGTCGAAGGACTCTGAGAGTTTTTCAGCAACCTGCTATTCAGCAAATGCACCGACCGAGCACAGCTCGAACGATTTGAACGGTTTTCATCCTAAGTTTTATCCCAAGTGTGCGTGTTCCAACTGCTCGAATTCTGCCCGCCGCTTTCCTGGCGCGGCGTGATGCCCGTCAAGCCTTTTTTGACCACCAACACTTCCGGCGAGAAAAACAGCGGCAGGTGCGGCAGCGCCTCGCTAAACATCTTGCAGTATTGGACCTGGAGCTGTTCGGAGCGCTCCGGCGTGATGATCGTGTTGAGGTCGTCGAGGATCGCATCCTTCTTGGCGTCGCTCCAACCCGAGACGTTTTCCAGCGAGAATTTATTCTCCGCGTTGGGAATATTTTTGCTATGGAAGCGCTCCTGCCACTCCTCCACCGTCGCGTTATGCGAGCCGATGTAGGCGCCGGGCCAGCGGCTGCGGTTCTCGGCCGAGTTGAGCAGGCGGTTGGGCATGTTCTTGATCACCGTGCGCACGCCGATCTTCTTCCAGTAGTCGGCGACGATCGCCTGGGCCTGTTCATGATCGCGCCGCTCCGCGGTGCAGCGGAACTCGAACTCCATGCGCTCGCCCTTGGCGTTCAACAGCACACCGTCGGCGCCCGGCTTCCAGCCCGCCTCTGCAAGCAGCTTTTTTGCGCGCTCTGGGTCATGCTTATATATCGTCGCCGCCGCCAGCGCCTTTTGATAGCTCTTGCGCGCGCGCCCCATTGGGAAATGGGAGGTGATCCGTTCGCCTTTGAAAATGTTTTGCGTCATCGCGTCGCGGTCGATGGCGTGCAGCAAGGCGCGCCGCACTCTGACGTCGTTGAACCAGGGATTGTCGCGGCTCAAGTTGAGCCAGGTCCATGACGCCGGGCTGGTGAGCACCTTGCCCTTGCCCTGCTTTTCCCATTGCTCGCGCAAAATCGTCGCGCCGTCGAAGGAGATCGTGCTGCGCATGCAAAAGTCCACTTCGCCGGCCAACACCGCGGCCAAATTGGTATTGGTGTCTTCGACGGTTTTGAAGGTCATCCGGTCGATCTTCGGCCGGCCCAAGGCGAAGTCGTTGAAGGCTTCCAGCTCCATGCGGCTGCCGGCGTCCCATTCGACGACTTTAAACGCGCCCGCGCCGATAAAGTTCTTATTCCAGAACGGCAGATTGGCGAACGCCTTCATGTCGCCGGCGGTGAAGGCGTCAAGCAAAAGATGGCGCGGAAAGGCGCGCACATGGGTGTACTGAATAGCGTGAGCTTCGTTGTAGAGATCGTTCCAGTGGATGACGATGGTGCGATCGTCGGGAGTTTCGATCTTGGAGATCATCTCCGGCACCAAGCGATCCGGCATGGGGAACTCAGGATGCTTGGCGATCTGCCAACCGAATTCAAAATCCTTCGACGTGTACGGCTTGCCGTCATGCCATTTGAGATTGGGCCGCAGTTTGTAGACGGTCGTCATCGTTTTTTTCTGCATGTCGATTTTCCAGGTGCCCTTTTTGATCGACGGCAGTTCTTCGGCCAACACCGCCACCCGTTCGAGGGTCATCGGATTCTGCGTCACCAATCCGGCATCGACCATCGACACATGCTCGGTCTCACGCCGGTTGTGATAGCCGAGACTAGTCACCTGCCGTTCGCCGTGAATGACGATGCGCTTGCGCCCAGGCTGGGCGGCAAATAGCGGCGGCGCCCACAAAGCGCTGCCTAATGTGGCGCCGGTTAGTTTGACGAATTGCCGCCTGGTTAACGATGAACTTTTTGGTTTTGCCATGAGCGCACCTCCATTTGCCGCTGATAGTCGCGAAACCGGTATAACCAATGAACCACGCAGCGTCAATTCAAATCGCTTTTGTGTAGTGGTTCACTTCGATTTCAACGAATCGTCAATGTAGGGCAAACCCCTGTGTCTGCCCTCTGGGACGGGCGACCACAGGGGGGCGCCCCTACAAATGTTTTCGAAACTGAACCACACTCCTCTCTTCCTCCTTCCTTGACAACGCCGCGACGCCTAAGTTAGATGATAAACGAAAAATCCACAGGAGGCTCCCATGGCTGCCGACTTCGAAGATCATTGTTGGAAAGATATTGTCACACCGGAAATTCTCAAAACCTACACGCCCTACCATCGCGAAACCTTCATCGGCCAAAGGCCGGCGCTGTTGGCCATCGATCTTTACAACCTGGCTTATCAAGGCGGCTCCAAGGAGCCGCACGAACTGATCGACAGCTACAAAAGTTCCTGCGGCGTCTATGCGCACAACGCGATCAAGCCGACCGAGGATTTATTCGCCTTGGCACGCTCGCTCAAGATTCCGGTTTTCTACACCACCACTGAAACCAGAAAAGAAGCCAAGCCCGACTATATTTACGCTACCAACCGCCAACGCGTGAAGATCGATCCCGAAGCGTTCGAGATCAAGGAAGAGTTCAAACCGCAGCCGGGCGATGTGGTCATCTTCAAAGAGCGCGCCAGCGGCTTCTTCGGCACGCCGTTGGTGGCGCATCTAACGCAATTGGGCTGCGACAGCTTGATCGTCTGCGGCGAAAGCACCAGTGGATGCGTGCGCGCCAGTTGCGTTGACGGCTACTCCTTGGGCTATCACGTATCCATCGTCGAGGAATGCGTCTTCGACCGTAGCCAGTTGTCGCACAAGGTCAACCTATTCGACATGCATCACAAATACTGCGACGTGATGAAACTCGAAGAGGTAAAAGAAAAAATCAAGCAAGAGCGGCCGAGGAAACCGAACTAAAACTCCGAACCCGTTCAAACCGTTCAAAACGTTCAAGCCGTTCAAGCCGTTTCGGACGCACGGAATGGAAACCTCCGAGACGATTTGAACGGCTTGAACGGACCCCGGCGAAAGCCGGGGGATTGAACGTTTTGAACTCCGAAGAAGTTGTCATGCCTTACAGCACCGCCAACGGTGTAAACATTTACTACGAAGTCTCCGGCGAAGGCATGCCCTTCGTGATGGTTCATGCCAATCCGTTTGACCACAATTTGTGGATGTATCAGATCGCCCACTTCTCGACTTATTTCAAAGTCATCGCCATCGACATCCGCGGTTATGGCCGATCCGATAAGCCGGAAACGCCGTTCAGTCTGAAAGACATGGCCGACGACGTGCTCGGCGTCTGCCGCGATGAAGTCGTCAAAGAAGCGATTCTCGGCGGCGTCAGCGTCGGCTCGGGCATGGCGATCTTGCTCGGCCTCGATCATCCGGAAATTTTCAAGGCGATCATTCTCGTCGGCGGCAGCAGCGGCCCCGGCGGCAGCATCGACGAGCGCATCCACGGCTACACCCAGGTCGGCATCGAAAAGTATCACATTCAACATTTGCGCGAATTGGTCGCGCCCGACTTCCCGGAAACCAAACTCGGCAAATATTTGCTCAACAGCTTCGTCGAGCGCGATCCCTGGCTGTCGGGTGAATCCATCGGCCAAATCTTTCGCGCCCGCGGCGGCCTCGACATGACGCCGCGGCTGGGCACGATGAAAGTACCGACGCTGGTGATCAACGGCGAGTACGACAATTCGCTCGCAGGCGGCAAGAAGACCGCTTCGCTGATTCCCGGCGCGGTGCATAAAATTCTGCCCAAGACCGGCCACGCCTGCAACATCGAAGATCCCGCCGGCTTCGACGAGTTCGTGATTGATTTTCTGCGCGCCAACAAGTTGATGCCATCCGCTCCGAGCCGCTGACGGTCTTCACCACGAAGGACGCGAAGATCACGAAGGTTTCGTAGGGGCGCGATTCATCGCGCCCTCGCTCGGCTCAACATGATGTGCAGAACCGGCATGGACATGTTATAGAAATTGCCATTCCAACCACCGCAAAGGAAAATTCCATGGCCGTTAATATCGAGAAGTTAAAAAGCATGGCGCCGCCCAAAGGCATGGAGTTTCACATCGCCAAGGTCGGCCACGTGGTTTTGCAAGTCGCCGACCTCGAACGCTCGACGGAATTCTACACGCACGTGCTCGGCTTCAAAGTTTCCGACGTTTATCCCGAAGAGATGATGCCCGGCGGCATGGTGTTTCTGCGCTGCAATACGGATCATCATTGCCTGGCGCTGGTCGGTCAAGGCGACGGCAATAACTCGAATCGCGAACTGCATCATCTCGCCTTCGAAGTGCCGACCCTCGCCGAAGTGCTGCGCGCCCGCGACCGCTTGCGCGCATTTGGCGCCAAGATCGATTTCGAAGGACGGCGGCGGGCCGGCTGCCAGATCGCCGTCGAGTTTCGCGATCCGGACAACAACTCGCTGGAAATCTACTGGGGCGTCGACCAAGTCGGCAGCGACGGGCGCGTGCGTCCGTCCAACGAGTGGCACGGCGTGAAATCCTTGGACGAAGCGATCGCCAATCCCGTGGCCGGACAGGACACGCACATTCCTAGCGCGGCAAAACCGCGATAAAAGATTTAGCCGCAAAGGACGCAAAGAGCGCAAAATAGAAATCGGATTATATCCCGCAAAGGCGCAAAGACGCTAAGTTCGGAAAAGATTCTCTTCTTGAAACCTTTGCGTCTTTGCGCCTTTGCGGGACAATTATCCGAATCCGATAGTGCTTGACACCCGAAAAATTTGCGCGAGCCGAGAAAACTTTCAATTATAGCAACCTAAATGACTTCGGCCGTCGCCTCACTGGAAGATATCATCCGTGCCTCGAAACATGCACTTGTCATCGGCGTGGGCGGCGGCGGCGATGTCGTCGGCGCGCTGGCCAGCGCGCGCTTTCACGAATTCTGCGGCCTGCGCTTTACACTCGGCGGCCTCTCCTGGGAGCGCAACGTTTACGATCCGATCCCCGGCCCGCGCAAACTCAGCGAAACGAAAAATGTCCGCCCGCTGCACGAGTTCGCTTGGATGGCCAATGCCGATAGCCAAACCAGCACTGGCGTGCCTTTCGCTGAAGCGAAGATGGCAGCGCTGCTCGAACGTGAAGTCCTGCTCGTCGACATCAACGGCGGTGTTAAAGGCGTCGTCGAGGGCCTTGAAGTCGCGATTAAAGAATTGCAAACCGATCTGCTCGTCGGCCTCGACGTCGGCGGCGACTCTTTGGCCGAAGGGCATGAGCCCGGCCTGCGCAGCCCGCTCGCGGATTCGATCATGATCGCCGCGTTTGCCGAACTGGAGCAGCGCGGCCAGCGCACCATGTGGGGCGTGTTCGGCTACGGCAGCGACGGCGAGTTGAGCGTCGATGAAATTGAAAGGGCGCTCGGCAAACTGGCCGCGACCGATGGCCTGCTCGGCGCTTGGTCGCTGACGCCGAAGGTCGCCGCCGAGATTGAAGCCGTGATCAAGACCGTGCCGACCGAAGCGAGCGCGATCCCGCTCGAATGTTTTCGCGGCGCCTGGGGCGAGCGCGCCATCCGCCGTGGCGAGCGCCATGTGAAGCTCACGCCATTAACTGCGCTGACTTTTTTCATGTCGACGAGCAAACTTTATGATACCCTCGCGCGACCCGCTCGAGCGCTGCGCCACAGTTCGTCTTTGAATGAAGCCAATGACGCGCTCCACGCCATCGGTGTCGCCACCGAACTGGACTACGAACGGAATTTTTATCAGGCGGCCATAATAAAGTGATTCGGAATCTCTTCGGCGACCCGCAACGCGATGCGATTATATTAATGATCTCCCGCGGCGTGCGCGCCTTCGCATTTTCCTATTTGGGCGTGATCTTCACCATCTATCTGAGTCAGTTGGGCTACTCGACCATGACGGTCGGTTTCGTGGTCACCACCGCCTTCGCCGCCAGCGCGGTTCTCACGGCACTCTGGGGTTATCTGTCGGACCGCTACGGCCGCAAGAATATCTTAATTCTGCTCGCCGCGCTGACCATCGTCTCGAACCTCATCTATATCTTCTCCAGCCATCTGATTTTTATCATCGCCGCCGTCATCATCGCCAACGTCGGCGCCGGCGGTTCGGGCGCCGGCGGCCAGGGCGGCGGCCCGATGAGTCCGGTGGAGCAAGCTTTGCTCGCGGAAAAGTGCCCGGCGGAAAATCGCAACAAAGTCTTCGCCGCCAACGCCTTTGTCGGTTCCATGTCGGGCTCCCTCGGCGCCTTGCTGAGCGGCCTACCGCAGCATCTGCAAGAAAAATGGAGCTGGCAACCGATTGATTCCTACAAGCCGCTGTTCGCTCTGACGATCCTATTCAGCTTGGTTTTAATCTTCTCTTATTCACGCATCGACGAACAGCACGTCTATCGCAAGCGCGAAAAGAAACAGATCGCCACCAAAGCCAATAAGTTCGTGCTCAAAATGTCGCTCCTCGGCATGATCGACAACCTGGGCGCCGGTTTGATTAGCCCGCTGATGGCGTATTGGTTTTTTTTGCGCTATGGCGTCGAGCTAAAATCCTTGGGCGTCATGTTTTTTCTTTCCTACTTTCTCGCCGCCATGTCGTTTCTCACCGCGCCGATCATTGCCCGCAAGATCGGCGTCGTGCGCACGATCGCCTTTTCCCATGGCGCGGCGTCGCTCATCTATCTTTTTCTGCCGTTCGCGCCGACCTTTACCATCGCCGCGGCGCTGACCATCGTGCGCTCTTACTTGGCGTACATGGACACCCCTTTGCGCAGCTCGTTCATCATGGGCGTGGTGCGGCCCGAAGACCGCGGCTCGGCGGCCGGCTTGACCAGTCTGTCGCGTCATGTGCCCGTGGCCGTCAGTCCGACCCTGTCCGCTTATTTAATGCAGAGCTTTTCCTTAGGCGTGCCGATCCTGATAGGCGGCTCTTTGCAACTTTTTCACGACTGCGTTTTCTATTTCATGTTCCGCAACGTCAAACCACCGGACGAGCAAGGAGCTAAACCCGTGGCTGCGTAATTATGAATTTCCTTCGCGACTTACATCACGACGCCAAACTGCTCATGGCCGCGCGCGGCATTCGCGCCTTCGCCTTTTCTTATCTGAATGTCGTATTCGCCATCTACTTGGATCGCCTCGGTTACTCGACGGTTACGATCGGAATCATTTTCTCCGTCGCCTATCTGAGCGGCGCCGTGCTCACCGCGGTATGGGGTTACCTGTCGGACCGCTACGGGCGGCGCAAGATTCTCATGCTGCTGGCGCTGCTGACGATCGTCTCCAACGCCATCTTCGTTTTTTTCAGCAGCTTGTTCTTTATTCTGCTCGCGGTCGTCATCGCCAACGTCGGCGCCGGCGGTTCGGCCGGCGGCGGCTCGGGCGGCGGGCCGTTCAATCCGGTGGAAGAAGCTCTGCTCGCGGAAAAATGTCAGCCGGAAAACCGCACGCAGATCTTCGGACTCAATTCTTTCTTCGGCTCAGTGATGGGCGCCGTCGGCGCTTTGGCCGCCGGCTTGCCGCAGTTTCTCCAGGAGCGTTGGGGCTGGGATTCGGTGGCGTCTTACAAACCACTTTTTCTTTTGACCATTCTTTTCAGCGTCGGCTTGCTGTTGGTTTACGGTTCCATCAGCGAGCAGCACCAGCCGCGCGCCAGCGAAAGGAAAATTTCCAAATCCACCGGCGTGTTCGTCACCAAAATGTCGATCCTCGCCTTCGTCGATAACTTCGGCGCGGGCATGGCCGGCGGGTTGGTCTCTTACTGGTTCTTCCTGCGCTTTGGCGTGGAGCTAAAATCCCTCGGGCTGCTATTTTTCATTTCCAATTTCCTCGCCGCGCTGTCGTTTTTGAGCGCGCCGATCATCGCGCGCCATATGGGCATCGTCAGGACGATGGCGTTCTCCCATGGCTTCGCGTCGCTGATCTACCTCTCGATACCCTTTGCGCCGACGTTCTTCATTGCCGCCGCGCTGCTCGCGATCCGTTCTTTTTTTGCCTACATGGACAACCCGCTGCGCGCCTCGTTCACCATGGGGATGGTCAAGTCGAGCGAGCGCGGCTCCGCCGCCGGCGTCACTAGCCTGGCGCGCGTCGTGCCCTTCGGCATCAGCCCGACGATCTCGACATATTTAATGCAAAACATCTCGCTCACGCTTCCCCTGTTCATCGGCGGCGGGCTACAATTGGTCAACGACGTGGTTTTCTACATGATGTTCCGCCACGTCCGCCCGCCGGAAGAAATCAATCGAATGTAGGGGCCGACCTATGTGTCGGCCCTCCGGACGGACGACCACATAGGGTCGCCCCTACGTTAATTTTTATGGCAACAAAACGCCCATCCCAACCAACCGGAGCGGTCGGCTTCATCGAGCGGCTCGCCGAGCAGCGCATCCTTGAAGCCCAGCGCAAAGGCGAATTCGAAAATCTCGCCGGCAAAGGCAAGCCGCTGGAGTTGGCCGACTACGGCACCCTCCCCGAAGATTTGCGCATGGCTTATCACGTGCTAAAAAACGCCAACATCCTGCCGCCCGAAGCCGAACTCTTAAAAGACATCCACATCATCGAAGATCTCTTGAAGCATGTTGAAGAGGAAGGCGAGAAAAATGCGCTGGCGAAAAGCCTCCAGTGGAAAGTGATCCGCCTCGACATGCTCAAGCGGCGATCGCTGGAACTCAACTCAACCCGCAGCTACAGTCGAAAAATAATCGCTAAGCTATTGGGGAAATGATCTGCGGTGCAACGAAAGACACGACTGGATTGACCCCAGTCGATTGGTTGGGCGCTTGATCGCGAAAACGCCACTCGCACCTTCAACAACCGCGGCCATGCAGGCATTCCCACGGGCAGTTTTCGACGGCCGTTGTAGGGGCGCGATTCATCGCGCCCTGAATTACGCCACACCATCCACGGGCGCAGCATGCTGCGCCCCTACGATACAAAATTTCTTCGTTGTGTTTTCTTTACGGCCAACCCGGGATTGAGGATTTCTGAAACACCAATTGCGTATGAGATAAGCCTTCAACAACCACGCCATGCAGGCTTTCCCACGGGCAATTTTCGACGGCCGCTGTAGGGGCGGCCGGTGGTCGCCCATCCCGCTTTCTCGTTATCGGCTCAGTTCAGCGGCGTAAACAACTCTTCAATCGCCATCTTCCTCGCCATCAAACCCTGATCGAGAGAATAGCCGACGAAGCGTTCAAGATTCGCGCGATTGTTTTCTAATCCGAAGGGCCAAGGATCAGGCCCTAAAAGTTTTTCTTCTTCTTCAAAGGCCTGTCTGCCCCACGCGAGCCAGGACCAGTTGGGATCGGCGTAGAACTCGCGGCAGATTTTTTTCGCGGCGTCGAAAGCATTGAACAAACTTTCGGCGGCCTGTGGATTTTTTTTCAAAACGTCATCCCTAAACGCGACCACGTGCATGATCGGAAAGAAGCCGTTCTTCTGGTAGTATTTTAAATCTTCGGCTTTGGGATCGGCGAACAGCCGCTTAATTTTCTTTGAGCCGCGCAGCACCGGTTTGGGCGGGTGCGGTGTCATCATGGCGCTGATCTCGCCCTGCTCCAGCATCTCGCCGACGTTTGCCGATGGCGCCAACTGCTCGATCTTGACGCCCTTCTCCGGTTCGAACTCGATGTTGTCTTTTTTGCTCAGCAGCCAGTGAATCTTGCGCCAGGGCACGTCGAACTCGCTCTGCAAGTCGCCCTTGGAAAGCGTCGCCAGCGTATTTTGAAAACTGTGCAGGCCGACCTTCTTGCCGATCAAATCTTTCGGTTCGTAAATGCCGGCATCAACATTGATCCACATCTGCGAATGGCTAAACAGCCGGCGCGGAAAAATCGGGATCGCCGTAAACGGCATGCCGCGGCTCTTGGCCATCAAATACGACGACAGCGACAGCTCGGCCACATCGAACTCGGCTTTCTGTAGCATCCGTTCGTGGCGATCTTCGCCGTCCCGTTGGCGGTCCGATTGGCCGACGATCAAAACATTTAGATCGATGCCTTCAGCCTGCACCGTGCCATCGAAAAACGGCACATGCCGATCGTAGTGCGACAGCGCGATGGTGATTTTTGCTTGAGCCATAATCCTGGTTAATACAACTGCCGTCGGCTTGTCGGTTCCGCAGGCGGACGAAGATATCTGTCGAAAGCCTTCAACAATTTTGCGACCGAAGGACGATCGGCTGGGTCCTCGCTGCGATGGGCAAACAAGACATTGCTGGCGCGGCCAAGCAAGAAATCGCCGCCGCCCTGATAAATATCTTCTTTGCCGTAATCCTGAAGGTGCAACCCCTTGCGGAAAAGTTTCAAATAAAGCTTCAGCGTCGCCGGGGAAAATACCTTGAGCCAAGAGAGGCTTTTCAAGTCGAAGGCTTGGTAGAGCTTGCGCTCGGGATCGGCGAGCAACGCGAACGGCCACTCGTGAAAATTCACATAGGGAATGAGCATCTCCGGCTCGGCGAACGACACCACAACGATGTCAATGTTGCGGCGGCGAAACTCAGACTTGAAGGCATTCACCTCGACGAGGTGGGATTGGCAAGGCAGTCAAGCCAGGTGGCGAAGAAAGATCACCAGTAGATATTCGCGGAAGTGTGCCGAAAGCAATGTCGGATTGCCCTGCAGATCAAGAAGCGGCAGCTGATCGATGGCGATGGTTTCCATGGAGCGGTAACAAAGTTGACACCCGGACGCGCTACGGCTTTATACTTTTTTCTCTCCCTCGTAACAAAAAAAATTTCTCAATCGAGTCACGCATTGGACCGCCGCAAATGAAAAGGGCGCCCCGACCTAGCGCCCCTTCGATGATAATTAGGTAGTTAGTTACTACCAACGATTGCGTCCGCCACCACCGCCACCGCCACCACCACCGCGCCGTTCACCACCGCGATCGCCGAAGCCGCCGCCGGCACGCTTCTCTTGCGGGCGGGCCTCGTTAACCGTCAAGTTCCGGCCGTCGAGATCGGTCCCATTGAGGGCTTGAATCGCTTTCTGGGCCTCTTCGTTGGAAGCCATCTCGACAAAGCCAAAACCGCGGGAACGGCCGGTAAACTTGTCCGTAATCACGCGCGCCGACTCCACCGTCCCGTGGGTGGCAAAGAGATCCTGTAATTGCGCATCGGTGGTCGCGTACGGCAAGCCACCAACATAAATTTTACTGCTCATGTCCTCTCCTTCTGAGAATCGTTATGGTCTTTTCCCTGAGAACCTGATCACCGCTGGAAGCAGAACATGGAATGGAAGACACGCTCTGGTCGGATTATCCGCGTGGCACCGAATCGCAAGGGAAGACGCCCTAGACCTTCAACTATGCTCTGTGTATTCACTATCAGAAGGCCCCATACTGAAGTGTAGAAAAAGTTTACCTCAACTCGCCCCTTCCATGCAAGCCCCTTTTTAGTGCTGCAATGGCCGCTCTTTCGCCCCTAATTTTATCGCCATACTGTTGCTTCACGCGCAGGTTTCGTACTAAGACGGCAATACAAATCTTAAATTACCCTGAAGGAGGAGAAAGTCATGTACCAAACCAACCAATACGAAGGCATGATCGCCGAAACGGTTAGTATGAAAGGACACAAAGGCGACGCGATCAATGCCTATGTCGCCCGGCCGCTGGGCGCAGGCCCATTTCCCGGCATGGTGGTGATCCACCACGCGCCCGGCTGGGACGAATGGTACCGTGAATGTACGCGCCGTTTCGCCCATCACGGCTACGTCGCGATCTCGCCCAATCTATATTTCCGCGATGGCCATGGCACGGCGGAAGATGTCGGCGCCAAAGTGCGCGCCGGCGGCGGCGTGCCTGACGATCAAGTACTCGGCGATCTCGATGGCGCGAACAAACTACTGCGCTCGCTGCCCTACGTCAGCGGCAAAGTCGGCGTATTCGGCACCTGCTCCGGCGGCCGCCATGGTTTTCTCGCGGCCTGTAAGAATAAAAACTATGACGCCCTGGTCGAATGCTGGGGTGGTGGTGTGGTCATGAAACCAGAGGAATTGACTCCCAAACGCCCGGTCGCGGCGATCGATTACACCAAGGATCTTCCCTGTCCGATGATCGGCCTATTCGGCAATGACGACAAATCGCCCTCGCCGGAGCAGGTCAACTTGCACGAAGCGGAGTTGAAGAAGCAGGGCAAGAACTACGAGTTTCACCGCTATGACGGCGCCGGCCATGGTTTCTTCTACTACGACCGTCCGGCCTATCGCCAGGAGCAGGCCGTAGACGGATGGAAGAAGGTCCTCGCCTTCTGCGAGAAAAACTTGAAGTAAGCCACGGAGGATCTAACCATGTGCACGATGATTACGCACCAGGCAAAAATCTACGGCCGCGGCAAAAGCGGCCAGGAATGGATCGATCTCAAAGAGGCCAATGTTTCCTACGATCATCCCTACGGCATGCCGCTGGAACATGCCTTGAACATCGATTTCGTCGACGAGTCAAAGGGACCGGGCGCGCGAGTGGCGGTCGAGCTGAGCGTCGAAGCGGCGCGCCAGCTGGTGCAGACGATTCTAGCCGTGCTCGCCGAAGCCGATCACCAAGGCGTCTTGGAAGATAAACACCAAGCCGCCGCCCGATAGTTTGCCAATCGAGTCGAGGCGGCGAAGCGAGCTAACACTTCGCCGCCTCTCCAGCCCTTCGCTTTCCGCGCCTACTCGCGTTATTGCTGTTCGTGATCTTCGCTCTTAACGATCTCACCCTTTGGCTAATCCTGAAGAAATAACCTGGAGCGCCGACACCGCGCCCATTCGCCCCTGGTCTTCGCTGACGATCCGCGACTATCGCTTGATGTGGATCGCCAGCGTCTGCAACGCCGTGGCGATCCAAGTGCGCAATGTTGCAGGGCTGTATCAGGTTTATGAGGTCTCCGGTTCGGCCTTGCAGCTTGGACTCACCGGTTTTTTCCAAGCGTTTCCCTTTGTCATCTTCGGTTTGTTCGCCGGCGCGGTGGCCGACGCCTTCGACCGCAAAAAGCTTTTGGTCGTCACCGTGGCGATCCAGCTGATCCCGAGCCTCCTGCTCGGCTTCTTGACCATGACCGGTACGATCCAGGTCTGGCATATTTTTACTCTGGGTTTTGTCGGCGCGCTGGTGGAAGTGTTCAACTGGCCGGCGCGCTCGGCGTTGATCCCGCGCCTGGTGCCGCCGTCCTACATGATGAACGCGGTGACGCTCAACACCATCATCATTCAAACCAGCTTTCTTCTCGGTCCGGCGCTAGGCGGCGTGCTCATCGATCACAGTGGTCTGGTCTTCACATATTTTTTGACCATCGCCATGTTCATTCCCTCCGGTATCGCGATTTTTTCCATGCGCACTTCCGGCATTCCCGAAGGTGCGCGGCGCCGGGTCAATTTGCGCAGCATCTTTGAAGGCATCGAATTTATCTGGATTCAGCGGATTATACTTTCGCTCTTCCTGCTCGACTTCGGCGTTACGCTGGTCGGTTTTTATAAACCTATCCTGCCGATCTTGGCCGCCGATGTCTTCAAGATGGGTGCATCAGGATTAGGCCTGCTCTACGGCGCGCCGTCGTTAGGCGCGATCATTGGCTCCGTCGTCTTGTTAATGATCGGCAACGTCAGACGCATGGGCGTGCTGGTAGTTGTCGCCGCGGTGATCTTCGCCGGCTGCTTGGCGCTGTTGGGACTGTCGAATTCGTTTTGGCTGGCGGTCGGCGCCACTTTGCTACTCGGCTTCACCGATTCGGTGAGCGTGGCGATTCGCCGCACCGTCGTGCAGATGCTCGCGCCGGATGGCATGCTTGGACGCGCGTCGAGCTTGATCACCGCCTTCGCCCAAGCGACCAACGGCTTGGGCGCGATCCTCGCCGGCGCCGGCGCGCAATATATCGGCGCGCCAAACGCCCTGCTTATAGGCAGCGGCCTGTGTTTTTTAATGATCCTCGCCATCTGCCTGGCGATTCCCCAGCTTTGGCGCTACCGATCCTGAAAGAACTCGTTCAAAAAGTTCAAGCCGTTCAATCCGTTCAAAACGTCCGAACCGTCTTGGGTCGTAAACGGCTTGAACTACTTGAACGATTTGAACGGCTTGAACGAGCTGTTTTTACCTAACTTTGACCCGGCCCTTTTTTAATTTCTCGCCGGTTTCAAAGTGGCGGCCCTCGACGGCGAGTTGCGCTTCTT